>Ga0247611_10007844_pt1 | contig 13280 bp, 10 predicted proteins | sample 177DNAGHGhighgp2_FD_192422 | JGI IMG/M metagenome (GOLD analysis project Ga0247611, IMG submission 192422) | Sheep rumen microbial communities from Palmerston North, Manawatu-Wanganui, New Zealand - 1770 DNA GHGhigh gp2 | ecosystem: Host-associated > Mammals > Digestive system > Stomach > Rumen... | reverse complement strand
GAAGAAATATATTAATTCTAAAAATGAACTTACTGTAAGATTTTTCATGTATTATATGAATTATATAATTGAATTACCAAATAATCTTGAAGAGAAACGAAAGGATATTTTTCAGGATATATTGAATTTTAATTTTACTGAAAAAGATTTTATGGATTATAAAGCTTACTATAAGGCTAGTCCATATGGTTTTAAAAATGAAGAATAATATAGTTTACAAGGATTATGATATTAATATTTTTGATAGATCTTTAACTAATGATTGTAAAGTCATCATATATTTAAAATTTTATGAATGGGATAAAAGTGATTTTAATATTAAAAATTGTACCTTAGTTTCTATAACTAAAAAGGATATTTTTGATTATTTATCACCTTGGTATAGCTTTGATTTTAAAGGTAAGGCTGATATTTTATCTAGCGATTTAGAAGAAATTATTAATATAGTAAAAGAAAATAATAAATTTAAAAATTCTAAATTTTATGTTGTAGGATATTCTTTAGGTGGTTTAGCTAGTTTATATTTATGCCTTAAAAATAAAAAGTTGTCTGGATTTGCATCTATGAGTGGTTCTTTATGGTATCCTGATTTTATGAATTATTTTAGAAATTTTAAAAATTTAGATAATATAGAGATTGCTTATTTATCGATAGGTGATAGAGAAACAAAGGGTTTAAATGGTAAATTTAAAGATATTATAAACTACACTAAAGAAGTATATGATATTTTTAAAAATAATGATACTATTTCAAAATTTGAACTTAATAAAGGTACACATTTTGATGATGTTGAAGAAAGAATAGAGAAAGGAATTGATTTTATTTTAAATGAAAAATAATAATTAAATTTATAGGTGAATTTATGAAAAGAAAAATTAATTATTTAATCTTATTAATCTTTTTTATTTGTTGTGTTTCTTTTTTAACATCATGTTTAAAACCTGTTTTTCCTACTTATAATATTTCAGTATATTCTAATAATACTAATGGTAATGTTATTAAAGAAGAATATGGTGAAAAGTGTTATGAAATTAAAGATAGTCCTTTTTATAGAAGAAAGACTTATTATAATTTAGGTATTGTTGATAGCACTAATGAAAATATTATTATTCCTATAGATTGTTATTATAAAAATAATGATGGTATATGTTATGTAGATTGCCTATCTTTATACAATATTTTTAAAGATAAAATGTCTTCAGATCCAACTGTATTTACAAATCATGTAAAAGATGGAATTTTAACTATATCTTTTATTGGATTAAATAAAGTTATACAATCTGTTGTAATTGATTCTAATACTAACAAAGTTATCATATCAAGCCCTAATTATTATTCTTATTATTTTGATGGTGAAGATCATTTTGAAGGAAATTTCTATAAATATGATATAACTCCTTTTAAAGAAATTAATATAAGTTATAATTTATCTGATTATGATTTAGAAGCTTATTTAGTAGAAGGTAATGTTGTTTTACCGCTTTCAATTTTTAATTTAATATTTACCCAAGAAATTGGTTATGATTACTTATATTCTAATGGTAAAATATATGGATTATCAAATAATTCAAAAGAATTTGAAGGTAAGTCTAACGATAGTGTAACAAAAGAAATAAGAGAATTAACATATAATTATTTATTATTATTTTTTCATAAATATTATGGACTTTCTTCATATTACGGATTAGATACAGTTGAAGATGTTAAAAACTATTTAGCACCTTATAAATATAAATTATTATCTACTAATTCACAAACATTTGAAAAAGCTGAAATGGAGATTTTTGACGCTTATATAGATGATCCACATTCTTCACTAACTAGTTATTCATTATATCATTCCTCAGTTTTTATAATTGATGAAAGTAAAGGAGAAAGAGTTCAACAGCTTTATTCTTATAATAGTAAATATAGTAGTGATAGAAATAATAAAATTGATGGATATGTTAAAAATAATAGACTAAAAGAATTATATGTTATTGATGATGGAAAAAAGAAGAATTTAGCTTATGTATTTGATAATACTGCAATCATTTCATTTGATTCATTTTCAATTAATGCAAGTTTAAAAAGTCCTAATAAATCTAATACTGAAGATGATTTATTTAGTTTAATGTATTTTGCGTTAAACGAAATTGATAAGTATAGCATGAATAATCAAAAAATTGAAAATATAGTTATAGATTTAACTACTAATACTGGTGGTTTTGTTATTGCAGGATTAGAATTATTATCATTTATGACAAATGAAAATGTTATATGGACTTATGATTACTTAAATATGGGTGCATATCAAAGTCGAATATTTAAATGTGATAATGACTGTAATGGTGATTTTGATGATTTAGATGCGCATACTCAATATAATTGGTTTATTGAAATCTCTCAAGTTTCTTTTTCTTGTGGTAATTTAGTACCATATTTAGCGAAAGAATATGGTTTTGCGAAAATATTAGGATTACCTTCTGCAGGTGGCATGTGTACAGTTGGTAAAGGTATATTACCTGATGGTGTATCTTTTAACAAATCTCAAGCTGGCAATAGAAATGCTTCCACAAAAGAGATAGAAAATAAAGATTATAGAAGCTGTGAAGATGGAGTTATTCCTGATGTATTAATTAATGGAGAAGAATTATACGATTTGAATTCATTATCTAGTGCTATTACTATGGCTAAAAATAAATAATTTTTGATAGAAAATTGGTAAAAATTATATATTTTTATTAAAATTTGACATTTATTGTATTAATGTGTAAAATACTATTGCACATACAAAGGGAGCATATATTAATGAAAAGATTTACAAAAAAACTTATTAAAAGTACAACTGTTTTTTTAGCAGCTTCTTCTTGCTTACTTTTATCAAATTGTAAGGGAAAGACAACATCAACAACTTCAACTATAATTGAAGATACTGGAACTTCAAAGACTGTAGTATCCGTTCCTACAATTGATGTAAAGAATTCAGATTTTAAGTCTGCAAACATTACTTTTTTCCATGGAATTGATGAAGAAGACAAAACTACATCAACAACTAAAGCTTATTTTAAAAAAGTAGATGATGGTATTTGTTATGTAAGTATTGATGAAATGATGAAAAATGTTAGTAAAGCTATAGAAGCTGATGACTTTTTCTCAACAGAAATTCAAAACAAAAAAATTACAACATCATTCAAACATTTTAATGGAGAAACAGAGTATATTACACTTGATACATCAACAAATATTGTAAAAATTTCTTCTGCAAATTATTACACTTATTTAGGCGATGATGAAAAAGTAGAAACTACTATCACATCTAAAATTGAATCAAATTCATTTAATAGAAAAGAAATGTCTTTTGATTTAGATGATTATAATCTAACATCTTACTATGTTGATAAAACAGTTTTATTACCATTATCTTTATTTGAACTTATTTATACTCAAGAGCTTGGATATTATTTTTACTATTTTAATGGATCAATTTATGGAGATTTTAATGGTATTAATGATTATTCTGGTAAAATTAAAGATGTTGTATGTAGTAAAGAAGTAAGAGAATTAACCTATAATTATTTAAGATTATTATTTCATAAATATTATGGATTAGCTCAATATAAAGGTTTAGATACTATTGAAAAAGTTGATGAATATTTAAAAGATTACAAGAAAGATATTTTATCAACAAATTCTAGAGATTATGAACAAGCTGAATCTGATATATTTAATATGTTATTAGATGATCCACATTCAGGTTATATTAATCGTTCAATTTATTCTAAAGGAGAAGATATTGAAATCCTTGATGGAGCTAAGAATACTCTTATTAGCGATACAATTGATGTTAATACTGATATTAAAGCTAAAAATGAAGTTGAAGAAGAGGATATGCTTTGGTATCTAGGGGATGATGGATTTAATCATTATTGCGGTTTTGTAGTAGGTAATACTGCATTCATTGATTTTGATGAATTTAACTTAAATTTTGATAAAACTACAGGCGCGGAACCTTCATTCATAGATGATGGTGATGTATTCTCAATAATGTATTACGCTATTAAGTGTATTAGAGATTTAAATCTTAGTTCACAAGTTATCAAAAATATTGTTCTTGATTTATCTCTTAACACAGGTGGTTATGTAAATGCTGCTTATGAATGCTTATCATTTATGACAAATGATCCAATTATTCATAATTATGAATATGCAGGTACTAAACAATATGGTTCTACTAAGGTATTAGTAGATAATGATCTTGATGGTGACTTTACTGATAACGATGCAGCAGTAGAATTCAATTGGTTTATTCAAACTTCTGTTGTATCTTTCTCATGTGGTAATTTAGTTCCATTTATTGCAAAAGATTATGGTTTTGCAACAATTATCGGACAAACTTCAGGCGGCGGTATGTGCGTTGTAGGCGGTGGAGTTCTTCCTGATGGTTCTTTATTCCAAAAATCTGATGTCTTAATGAGAAATGTTTCAAGAGCTGAAATGAATGGCCAACCTTATAGATCATGTGAAGAAGGAGTTTTACCTGATATTCAATTAGAGAATCTATATGACTATAAGAAAACAGTTGAACTTATTAACAAAAAATAAATAGATTTTTATCCGTAACTATTTTAGTTGCGGAATTTTTTTATGATGTTGATTTTTTTGTGATGATAATTTAAAATAAACTTAAAGATAAAAGTTATAGGGGCTAATTATATGTTGGGTAAGAAAAAAGAGATAAAGATTAAATTGGATAATCAATATAACGAAAATAAAATTAATAATTATAATAATGATGATGAAATTTTATGTGATTTGATGAAATTAAATGAAGACGATATAAAATTATCAAAAAAATTATCTTTACTTGAAATATCAACTTTATATCTCGATGAATTTGAAATTGAGTCATATGAGGGTGATGATATTAAGGTAATATTTAGTAATCCTGAATTGAAAGAACAATATATTATTGAGAAAGATCAAACTAGTTTCAAATTACATACAATTGAAAATTTAAAAAAGAAAAAGGATTCATATGGTACTATTAAAGTATTAGTTGGGTCTTATCTAGAAATAGATAAAATTAACCTAATATTAACAAATCAAGTTAATAATTTATCTAAATTTAAAATAATTGCATCAGCATTAGAAATACAAACTGTTAAAGGATTATTAAAATCTAATCAAATTAATGTTTCTTCATTTAGTTTAAATAATATATCATGTGAATTATTTATTGAATCATTAACTTCAATTACAGTTAATATTAATAATATTTCAGGTAAATTATCGATAAATAGTTTAAATACAGACACATTAGATATTGTTAATTTATTTGGTGAAATAAATATTTGTGGTAATGTAGAATCTTATTTAATGGATATTAATTCTGGTACAGTTAATATGAATGGTAAAAATATTAGTAGTACTAATGGATTAAGATTTAGAAATAATAAAAAATATAATTAAAAATATGCATCGAATTTTATAAAAATTTGATGCTTTTTTTAAATTAGACAAAAAAATATCTTTATTCATAATAAAACATTTGCTATAATTTAACTACTTGAAAGTGAGTGTATGTTTATGTTTAAGTTAAATCATATTCTTTATTTGATTATAAGTTTTTTAATAATTTTGTTATTATTAATTTTTATTTCTAAAAATAAAGATGAGAAAAAAGCTAGAATTATAAGATTCATTTTAGGAATTTCTTTATTAATTACTTTGATTATTAATAGAGCAACTTTAGTTCATTTTAATCATGTATATTATGAACCAGATAATAGTTTAAAACCTCATCATATGTTTCCTAATTCATGGTGTTCTATAAATGCGTTGATATTATCTATATATTTAATATTTGATATTAAGCATCATTCTATAGCTTTTCCAATATTTTTAGGAATATATGGTGGTATGGTAGCTTCAATTATTCCAACGTATTTGAATAAACAACCTTTTTTTGAAATAGATACATTAACGAGTTTATTGTTTCATTCAATTATGATTTTATCTTGTTTTACTCTATTATTTACTAAATATTATATCCCTCATAAGCTTGATTTCTTATATTTTGGTTTTGGTATGTTACTTCTTGAATTAATTGGTTTTTTCCAAATTCATGCATTAAAATATAAAGAAAGTATGCAAGTAGGGCAACCATTCTTTGATTCAAATCCAGTTGCAAGAGTATTAACAGGTCCTACAGTTATAATAATTTCAGCAACTTTTTTAGTTGCAATTGTATGTATTTTATTAAATATTTTTGAAAATAGAATTATAAAGAGTGAAAATTATATAAATGAAGCCGAAATTGATAATAAAAGTATAAATAATTAAAGACATTCTTAAATTTTTGATGTATAATATCATTCGACAAAAATTAGGAGTGAAAAATATGAGAAAATATTTATCAATTTTTATATCATCAATATTAGCAGGATTTTGTATTACATTTGGTGCGACCGTTTATCTAATATGTCTTCATATTGGAAAAAATGAGAATTTAGCTTTATTAAAAGTAATTGGATCATTTATGTTTGGTATTGGATTATTTACAATAATTCATTTTAAATATTGGTTATATACTGGTAAAGTTGGATATGTATTAGATAACAAACCTAAGTATTTTATTTCTTTATTAGTATGTTTTTTAGGTAATGCTGTTGGTTCTATGATTCTTTCTGGATTAATTGGATTAACTGGACAAGGTGAAGTGTTAAGAAGTGAAGCATTACCAATTGTAAATGCTAAAATGGATTCTACATGGTATTCTATCTTCATTATGTCAATGATGTGTGGTGCTATGATTTATTTAGCTGTAGAAGGTCATAAACAATGTCCTTATACACTAGGAAAAGTTTTATTTGCATTTATGCCAATCTCTTTGTTTATTTTAGCAGGATTTGAGCACGTAGTTGCAAATGTTACATATTTTACATATGCAAAAGTATTTAATTTCCAAGTTGTTTTATATTTTATTTTAATGTTTATTGGTAACGGTGTTGGTGCAGTTATACTTGATGGAATGAATAAATTAATTAAGTATTTAACTAAAGAAAAAAAGGAAAATATTGATTCTAATAATGTTCAATAAATATTTTAAAATATATAAAGATGTTTTAAATTAATCAGATTATAAACATCTTTTTATTTTACTCAATAATTATTTAATAAAAAATAGATATTTTTTTGTTTAAATTAATAAAAAAATAAAAAAGTGATAACGTTTTCATTGACTTTAAATATATATTGATTTAAATTAAAAGTATACTATTTCTTTTTTCGTAGAGGTATGTTTCAAAAGGAGATAAGATAAGATGAAACGTTTAACAAAAAAGCAAATGTGGATATTTGCAATTGGTCAATTAGGATGGTCCATTTTAGGGGGAATTATTAATGCATGGCTTGTTGCATTCTATTTAATTAACGACAAGACACATGAGAGTGGAGTAAAGTTTTTAATTCCTTCTGGACTTGTGATTGGAGGATTTTTAACTGTATTAGGATTAATTACAGCTTTATGTAGAATTTGGGACGCTGTAACTGACCCAATGGTTGCAAATTTATCAGATAATTCAAAGAATCCAAAAGGTAGAAGATTACCATTTATGCGTTTTGCTGCAATTCCATTTGCAGTTATCACTGTATTAGTATTTTTAGCACCAGTTGAAAATGCTGAAGCTACAGGTAATTATGCTCTTAATATTGCTTGGGTAGCAATTTTCTTAGTATTATTCTATACATTTATGACTATTTATTGTACTCCATATAATGCTTTAATTAGTGAATTTGGTAAGACACAAGAAGATAGAATGAATATTTCAACATTCATTTCATTAACTTACTTTGGTGGTACATTATTAGCTTATACACCATTCGTATTTGGTGGTTTATTACAAAATAGTTTAGGATATTATTGGTCATATAGAGTATGTTTCATTGTATTAGCTATTATTGCTTGTGTATGTATGCTATTACCTACATTTAAATTAAAGGAAACAGACTTTGTAGAAGCTAAACCAGCAGGTACAAATGCATTTGAATCTCTTGGAAAGACATTTAAGAATAAAGAATTTAGAATTTTTACTGCTAGTGACATTATGTATTGGATTGGTTTAACTTTATTCCAAACAGGTTTACCATTCTTTGTAACTGTTTCAATGAAATTAGCTGATTCATATACAATGATCTTTATGGGTGCTATGACTGTACTAAGTGCTTGTTTCTATCCTGTAGTTAATGGTTTAGTTAAGAAATTTGGTAAAAAGAAGTTAACAATTGCTGGTTTCTTTGGTCTTGCTCTAGGATATTTAATTACAGCAATTTGTTCAATTACTCAAAAAGATTTAACAACTGCTAATGCGCTTAGCTATGTATATGGTGTATTAATTTGTTTAGTATCAGCATTACCTATGGCATTACTTGGTATTATTCCTCAATCAATCGTTGCTGACGTTGCTGAAAAGGATTCAATAGAATCTCACGAAAACAGAGAAGGTATGTTCTTCGCTGCTCGTACATTTGCAATGAAACTAGGTCAATCTATTGCAATGCTAGCTTTCACAACACTTGCAATTTTAGGAACTACACAAGATGTAAAAAAGAATGATATTTCAGCAAATCCAACAGGATTAATGATAGTTGCAATTGTTGCAGTTATATTCTGTTGCCTAGGAGCTGTTATTTTAATGTTCTATAACGAGAAAAAAGTTATGAAAGCTATTGCTAAAGAAGAAGATGAAATTTCTGAAACTTTAGTAAATGAAGAAAAGTAATATTTAAAATTAGAAAGTTTAGGTGTTTTAAATGAATCTATATTATAAAATTGCATCAAAAGTAATTAAAACAAAGTCTTCTAATGAAGATGTTTTAATTGAAGAATTAGAAAATGGAAATCAAAAAATTATTAAAATTAAAGCTTTAAATGATATTGAATTAAAAAAAGCTACTATATCCAAAAAAATAAGATTTGGAATTAATGACAAATTATTATTTAATGGTTATCAAACATGGACAGATACTTTTGAAAAGAAGTATTTTAGTAAAGAACATAATGTCTATACATTAAAACATTATATTGTTAAAAAATGGGATTTAGATAAATACGGAGATGCAACTTTTTATAAATATAGATTTAATAAGCTACATGGATATGATTTATTTTATTCAAAAGGAAAAAAAGAATTCTTTATTTATAATCTAAATTATAAAAATGCATATTTAAATATTGAATACATCAAGTTTATTCATACACTAAGATTAATTAGTGATATTAATAATATTAAATTAAAGAAGAATGATGAATTAATAGTATTTAATTATAAAGAATTTAATAATTATGAATTAGGTCTAAATAATTTTCAAAAGGACTTTAGTGTAACTTCTAATAAATTATTTGGATATACATCTTGGTATAATTATTATCAAAATATTAATGAAAATATCATTTTAAGAGATTTAGATGCTATTGATAATAGATTTAATTTATTTCAAATTGATGATGGATATGAACAATTTGTAGGTGATTGGCTAGATATTGATAAAAAGAAATTCCCTAATGGATTAAGTCGTATTGTAGAAAAAATTCATGCAAAAGGCTATCAAGCAGGTATTTGGCTTGCACCTTTTGTGTGTGAAGAAAAATCAAAATTGTTTAGAGAACATCCTGAAATGTTAAAAAAGAATAAAGATGGTAGCTTAGTAAAATGTGGATGTAATTGGTCTGGATTCTATGCACTTGATTTAGAAAGAAAAGATGTTAAAAATTACTTAAGAAATTGCCTACAATATTATAAAGATTTAGGATTTGATTTCTTTAAATTAGATTTCTTATATGCAGCAGGATTATCTTTATATCCAAATAAGAGTAGAGCTATGGCTCAAGATGAAGCTTATCAATTCCTTAAAGATGAATTAGAAGGCAAGACTATTTTAGGATGCGGTGCAACACTATTTAATTCATATCAAAAATTTGATTATTTAAGAGTTGGCCCAGATGTTTCTCTAAAATTTAATGATGTATTTTACATGAGAGTAATGCATAGAGAAAGAAATTCTACTAAAGTTACGTTACAAAATACAATTTATAGATCATTCTTAAATAATCATATGTTTAATAATGACCCTGATGTATTCTTATTAAGAGATGAAAATATTGAATTATCTGATAAACAAAAAGAATCATTAATAATTATTAATTCGCTTTTTGGTAATGTTCTTATGACATCAGATAATATTGCTACTTATGATAATAAGAAGAAAGAATTAATGAATAAAGCATTAGATATTTTTTATAATGCTAGCAACAAAAAATTCGTTAAGAAAAATAGAAATATTCATGTTGAATATGATTTAAATAATAACCATTATAAATTTATCTATAACACAAAAAGAGGTAGTATAGAATGGAAATAAAAGATAGATCTAGTGTTATTTTTGGCAATGTTATGCCTAAAAAGATAGTAAAAAAGGCAGAAAAAAAGAAGAAAAAATATATTAAAAAATTTGGTGATGATTCAAATAAAGATTATAAATTAGGATTTGAAAATATAGATACACTAAATTTTTTAAATGCTAAAAATATTGTATTTAGCGATAAAAATGAACAATGGCCAGAAAATCCAGTGATTGTTGGTAATATTAGAATGGGATTTGGTCACTATAGAATATCCATAGCTTTAGCTTCATGTGCTAAGGCTTTAGGATATACTCCTATTTGGTTTGATGTTGCAGGATTTGATGCAACAGGTTCTAAATTAATTAGACATTTAAATCATCTATATTCTATGGGTTCAAAATTAAGTCAAAAAAGTCATCTATTTAATCTTTATTGGGAAAAACTAAATAGTGAAGACTTTAGAAAGATTACTTATAATGTAGGGGACCAAAAAAATGCTGAATTATTAGTTCCTATTTATAGAAATATACCAAAGGATACTCCAATAATTGCTACTCATGTTTGGCCAAGCCAAGGAGCAATTCATTCAGGTATGACACATGTTGTAAATGCTATTCCAGATAATTGGCCAATGGGTCTACATTTATCTGAAGGTGCTATTCATACAGTTCAAACACCATTCGCATATTTTGGATATAAAATGTTAAATGGATTTGATAAAAAGCCATTAAAAGGAATGTCTAAAGATGATTTAAAATATGTAGGTGCTTATATTGATCATGAATTATTAGTTAATCTTTCTGAAGATAACAATAAAAGAATAGAAAGATTAGATAATAATAAGCCTATTCGTATTTTAATGACTGTAGGTGGAGCAGGTGCTGGATTTGATATGTTCTTAACTATGGTAAAGCATTTAATCCCTTATGTAGATAGTGGTAAAGTAGCTTTATATATTAATTTTGGTGATCATGAAAATGTTTATCATGAAATGCTTAAGAAGATTAAAAATATTAAGCACAAGAATTTTAATAATCAATACGAAGAATTTAAAAATTTCGTAAAAGAGATGAGAAATGAAGATAAACCTGGTATCTATTGTATTTGTAATGATAATCTATTTGAGGCAGTTTATTCAACAAATTTATTAATACCAGAATGTGATTTATTAGTAACTAAACCTAGTGAATTAGCATATTATCCAATTCCAAAAGTCTTTATGAGACATATTGGTGGACATGAAGTTTATGGCGGTATTTATTCATCTCAATTTGGTGATGGTACATTTGAATGTCCTGAAAAGAAAGAAATATGTGAAATGTTAGATCGTTTAATTTCAGATAAAGATTTAATTAAGCATATGATAAATCGCATTAATTCACTAAATAAAGAAGGATATTATAACGGTGGTTATGAATGCGTAAAACTTGCCGTTGGTAAGACAAATGATAAATAATCAAGAATTTAGTGAAATTTTTAATTCAAATATTGAATATAGTTTTAAAGCTCCGGCAAGAATTAATTTAATAGGTGAGCATATTGACTATAATGGTGGAATGGTATTACCTTGTGCTATATCATTATATACTAGATGCTTCATTTCAATAAGAAATGATTCAAAAATTGTTTTAAAATCTAAATCATTTGATAATTTAATTGAAGTAAATTTTTCTAATTTAGATTATAACAGTAATAACGATTGGGCTAATTATCCTATTGGTGTATTTAAAGTGTTAAAAGATAAAGGTTTTAATATTCCATATGGATTAAATATTTATTATGAAACTGAAATACCTTTAGGTTCAGGTCTTTCAAGTAGTGCAGCAATATTAGATTTAACAGTTTATGCAATAAATGAAATATATAATTTAAATATAGATAGATTAAATATAGCTCTTATTGCTCAAGAAGTTGAAAATAAATATTGTGGTTTATCATGTGGTATAATGGACGAAGCTATTATTTCGCTTGGTATGAAGAATAAGGCATTATTATTTGATTGTAATAAAATAACATATAAGTATATCGATATGAAAGAAGGAGATTATACTTATGTAGTTATGAAGACAAACAAACCAAGAAAATTAACTGAATCTAAATATAATGAAAGAGTATTTGAATGTAATAAAGCTTTAAAGTATATTAAAACTAAATATAATATTCATTCATTATGTGAGTTAGATAGTAAATATTTACTTGATGTTGAATCATTATTAAATGATGATGTTTTATATAGAAGAGTTAAACATGTAGTACTTGAAAATGAAAGAGTATATAAATATGCTAAAGCTCTAACTTTAGGCAACTATAATGAATTAGGTAAATTACTTAATGAATCAGATGAATCATTAAAAAATAATTATGAAGTAACTGGTACACATCTAGATACAATTACAGAAGCTGCACGATTAGCCGGAGCAATTGGAGCTAGAATGACAGGAGCTGGTTTTGGAGGATGCGCAATAGCTCTTATTAAGAGAAATGATTTCAAAGATTTTTCTAAAAAAGTTAAAGAATACTATTTAAATAAAACTAATATACAATGTGATTTATTTTTAGTTGATATTGTTGATGGAGTTAATAATAATTAAGGCAAAGCTTGACTTTGTCTTTTTTTTAAAATATGGTATCATATTTAAGATGAAAGAAGGGCTATTATGTTTTCTTGTTTCAAGGACAAGGATTTTTTATCTAAATTTGTTAATGTTGCATTTCCTGTAATGATATCAGCTTTTGTTACATTTTTGGTTTCATTTATAGATAATATAATGGTAGGAACAGTTTCTAATAATGCTGTTTCTGGAGTATATGCTGCAAATGAGGTAACATTTATCTATAATTTAATGGTTTTTGGTATTATAGAAGGAGCAGGTATATTTATACAACAATTTCATGG
>Ga0247611_10007843_pt1 | contig 13280 bp, 12 predicted proteins | sample 177DNAGHGhighgp2_FD_192422 | JGI IMG/M metagenome (GOLD analysis project Ga0247611, IMG submission 192422) | Sheep rumen microbial communities from Palmerston North, Manawatu-Wanganui, New Zealand - 1770 DNA GHGhigh gp2 | ecosystem: Host-associated > Mammals > Digestive system > Stomach > Rumen... | reverse complement strand
AGTTATCAAATTGGCATCAAAGGGTGACGTGCCTTATATTCCAGGAAGTTCTCTGAAGGGTAAGATGCGTTGCCTGCTGGAACAAGCTGCAGGTGCTCCAAAGGTAGGACTTGATGAAAAGGTCAACAACTTATTTGGAATCACAGAAAACAAAACTATTAATACAAGTAATCAACCCTCTAAGATTATTGTTCGAGATGCCATGCTGAGCGATGAGTCAAAGAAGATGCTCTTGGATTGCGACAACTTGGATATGCCATATACTGAGAACAAGTTTGAGAATGTTATTGATCGCGTTAAAGGTATTGCGCAGCATCCCCGTCAGACAGAACGTGTTCCTGCTGGAGCTGAGTTCTGTGCTGAGTTTATTATCAACATTTGGGATGATGATGATGAGCAGGAGATGATGGCTTTGTTTGAGAAGGGAATCCGATTGCTTGAGAACGACTACTTGGGTGGTAGTGGCTCTCGTGGTTATGGTCAGATTAAGTTCGGAGAGATGAAAAAGACGGAACTCTCTGATGCAAACAACTGGACGGTATAAAACAAGTGACTATGGCAACATTTAAAATCTTTAAGTTGCACTTTACGGCTCCTCTTCATATCAGCGACCAGCATGATGATCTGGGCAACAGTCAGAAGATTATCCAGTCTGACGCTTTATATGCAGCCCTCATGTCATGTTTGGCAAAGAATGGGGAGGACTTGCCAGAGGATGGCGAACTTGGATTCACGGTGAGCAGTCTGTTCCCTTATTTCCAAAAAGATAAGGAAAGTGCGCCCGTCTATTTTCTGCCGATTCCGATGCAATCCAAACAAGCAGACCTTACAGATGTCACCAAGGCGAAAATGGTGAAGAAAGTGCAATGGATCGATAGTAACCTCTATTCCTCAGTCCTGTCTGGCGAATCATTATTTGATGGAACAGATAGTTACATCCCTTATATTCAGGGAAATTATCTGACAACATACGAATTGCCTGAAGACATTAATGGCAGTAAAGAGTTTGTTAGGTCTGAAGTGTCCCAGCGTGTGACGTTAATGAGTCGAACAGGTGAGGAGGATGCCAAACCATTTTATGTTGACAAGATCCTCTTCCGTTATGATGCCGGCCTTTATTTCATTGTAGAAGGAGATACTTCATTATTAGAGAAAGCGCTACATCTTCTTTCTATGGAAGGTATCGGTACCGATAGGAACGTTGGATATGGTTTTTTTGAATATACAGCAGATTCCCTTTCGATAGATTTGCCTAAAGAGGCTAATCATCAGTTGTCTCTTTCTCTTCTCATCCCTGAGTCGAAAGAGCAGTTGGAAATGCTTTTGAATTCCGAATGTGTTGCCTACGATTTCGTGCGGCGTGGTGGTTGGATAACTACGTATCCCTATATGACGTTGCGAAAGAATGCCATCTACGGCTTTGTGCCTGGTTCTGTGTTCCGTAAGGATGAAGGGGAATCCGCTACCGTCATAGGAAAGATCGTGGATTTAAAGCCTGAAACGGTTGATGTGGAGATAACGCACCATGTATGGCGAAACGGCAAAGCCATTATGTTACCTATAAAATTGAAGTGATATGGAAGATAAAAGATATCCCATAGAATTAGAAGTCATAACTCCTCTCTCTGTTGGGGCTGGCAACGATAATGAGTGGGTAAAAGGTCTTGACTTCGTGCAGAAAGAAGGCAAGGTATATGTCATCGACGTGCAGAAGGTGGCTACAGCAGGTATGGATGTGGAAGCACTTACGGCTTTATTCCTGAAATCTGACGACTTAGGTATCAGCCAACTGCTAGGTAGTAAAATTGGTGAACTATCTTGTTATGTATTTGACTTGCCTGCGAAGACTGATAATAACATCAAGTCTTTTTTGCGCACTCAATTTTATGATAAACCCTTGGTGGCAGGCAGTTCCATTAAGGGCTCTATACGCTCAGCATTGTTCAATTATCTGCGCACCGATGAGCTGAAAAACGAGGAGGTGTTTGGCACTATGAAGGATGGAACTGACTTTATGCGTTTTATTCGTATTGGCGATGTGGAGATGCCGTCGACAGTGCTTGTCAACACGAAGATATTCAACCTTAGAGGACATGGTTCTGACTGGCAAGGAGGTTGGAAACATCGGAGTACAGATAAAGAAGGCAATTCACATACAGACGCCCATTACGACCCTGTAGGATTCAACACACTTTATGAATGTGTGGCTCCTGGAGAAAAAGGATTTGGCAACATCTCGTTAGCAGTCAATGCTTTCGATTTGTTAGAGAAATTTGGAAATGTCAGGTCGCCATATGCCAGTAAAAAGCGTACATTATTGAATGACCCCATTACTTGTCTATTCCAAGTCATCAATGATGTTACCAAAGGATACTTGCAGAAAGAGCGCGCTTTCTTTCAGAAGTATGATGCCGAAAGGTCTGACGAAGTGCTCAGTTGTATAGATTCACTCCTATCAATGATTCCTTCAGATGGTTCTTCCTGCCTGATGAAGATGTCAGCAGGCGTCGGTTTCCATTCTATTACGGGTGACTGGCAATATGATGATTATGACAAGACAAAGTTTTGGACTGATGGACGGCATGCAGGAAAGAAGAAGTATAAGTCAAGAAAGATTGCCGAATACAATCATCGTTTGCAACTGATGGGATTTGTACGTCTGTATGCTTTGAGTCAAGATGAAGCAACAAAGCGAGAGCAGGAACTTCAACAACATCATGAAGACCAGCAAACTAAAATCCTGAATACAGTCAAACAGCGCGAAATTGATATGCAACAGAAAGCTGCTGCCGAGCAAGCACGTAGGCAAGCAATCGAGTTGGAAAAGCAGAAGACTGAAGAATATAACCAACTCATTCTCCAAGCAAAGCAGGATATGAACTCAGAACTGTGGGAAGGGGCTTTAGCCAACTTGGAGAAAGCTGCTGTTTTGTATCCAGAAAAGACAGAGGTCACTCAGCTGAAGGCTGAATGTCAGAATGCGAAATCCATCGCAGAGTATCGTCTGCAAGAGCAGAGAAATGCAGAGCAGAAGTTTAGCCAACCACTCTCCGAGGTTATCAAAGGTAAGACTTCCGCAGGTAACTTAGTGGGGACAACAGTGAAATGGCTGAAGGCTGATAGACACATCTTTGACCAGTCAGAACAAACCACTTTTATCAGTGAGGCTCAAAAGTTGAATGCCGGGGAGAAGAAGAAACTGAAAAGCAAACTCTCAGAACTGGAAAAAGTAGCAAGCAAAGAGATTATTGACCAACTGCGCAAGGAATTAGGAATCGCATAACTATGGCAAGAAAAGTATTTATATCAGTATTGGGAACAGGCTACTATGAAGCTTGTAAATATATTAAAGGCAGTTTTTGCTCAACTGAAACTCGTTTCATCCAACAAGCTACATTGGAGTATCTGAAAGTGTGTAATAATTGGGTTACCAAGAATGCCGATGGTGAAGTCGTAGATCGTATTATCATCCTTCTGACAGATGGGGCAAAGGATACTAATTGGCACAAGAGTATTGTTAAACGTTTCAATCGCAAAACAGAAATAGAAGAACCATACGAAGGGTTGGAGCAAATTCTCGATAACATGCATTTGCCTTGTCCAGTAGAAACCCTTTCTATTCCTGATGGAAAGAGCGAGGAAGAGATGTGGACTATCTTTAATACAGTCTATGACGCGCTTAAACCGAACGATGAACTGTATTTCGATCTTACTCATAGTTTTCGCTATCTTCCAATGCTGGTTCTTGTGCTTGGCAACTATGCCAAGTTCCTCAAAGGCGTTAAGGTGAATCATATCTCCTACGGTAATTATGAAGCACGCAATGCTGCAACTAATGAAGCCCCGCTGATGGATATACTTCCACTTACGATGCTTCAAGACTGGACATTTGCAGCTGCTGATCTGATACAGAATGGCAATATCAAAAAGCTACAAGAACTGAAGGAAAGCAATGCGCTTATTCCATTACTGCGAGAAAGAGGGAAAAAGAATATCGACCGTAGGATGGCAGAAGGTTATCTTGACGGCTATATTCAGTCTCTGAGTAACTTCTTGAACGATATGAAACTTTGCCAAGGACCTAATATCCTAAAAGGTGAGACTATCAATAAGATAAATGATTGTCATGAGCAAGTTGTTGAGGTCTTTGAGAACGTTATTGCCCCAATCCCTCCAATTATTAATAAGATTCAAGATTCTCTTCTTGGTTTCGAACAGACAGATAGCCTCAATCCGGAAAGTCTTAGAAATGGATATATGGCTGCCAAGTGGTGCTATGATCACCAACTCTATCAACAATCCATTACCATTCTTGACGAGAATCTTACTACACATTTTTGCAAATATTTGGGAACAAATGAATTTAACTACGACCACCGTAATTGCTCAAATGCATTCTTGCGCAATGGAGGATATCGTGAAGAGGATTGGAAAAAGAAGAAAAAGGATGAAGAAGTAGATGAAGATTGGGAAAAAATAAAAGAAGTTGTCAAGGATGCGGAAACATATCAGGGTGTTCAGGATTTTGTTTCTCTTATGAGTATAGATGCTAAATGGATTCACAATAAGCGTAATTCTTACAACCATGCTTCAATGACAAATGACAAGATGTTTACGACTGAAGACGTTAAAATACTCGGAGAGAAAATCCAACGTATCCTAACTATCCTTAGATAAAACAAATATGTTGTTTGTCAATTTTAGCAACCATCCGTCCAAGTATTGGGATGACAAGCAGAGAGAGGCTTCTCAGAATTATGGGGAGCTCTTCGACATGCCTTTTCCACAAATTGACCCAAATGCTTCTAACGAAGAATTGAAGATATTGGCACAAGATTGTGTTAAAAAAATAGCATCTTTAGGCGACTCCCAATCAATCATTGTTCATATCATGGGCGAGATGACTTTTGCTTATATGGTGGTTGCACAACTAAAGAAGATGGGGATTAAGTGCATCGCTTCAACCACCGAACGCAAAACGACCTATAATGATGATGGAACAAAACTTTCTGAATTCTCTTTCGTGAAGTTTCGGGAGTACTAATCTGATTTTGTAAAAATAGTAATAGGTTTTTGCATTTTTTTGTTAATCAGTATGATCTTCTCGCTAAGAAGATTAACAAAATCGCTCTTTGACATATTGATTTTTATTTGTACCTTTGCAGCCCCTTAGAAAGGACCTGTTTTTTGAAAAGAGTTGGTGGCCTTTTTGATTTATATGCATGGTAACCTGTTAAGAATGAAAGTTTTATAATTTTGAAACCCATAGAGTATCTTCCATTAGAATAAGGATTAAGACCAAGCACTTTCAAAGAATTTGCCCGTGAGATTTAACCCATAGAGTATCTTCCATTAGAATAAGGATTAAGACGCTGAATCGAACGCGAAACCGCCGTTTTCAGTAATCCCATAGAGTATCTTCCATTAGAATAAGGATTAAGACCGGGTAATATCATCACTACCATCTCTGTGCAAGGCCCATAGAGTATCTTCCATTAGAATAAGGATTAAGACACACTAAACTCACAAAATAATTCCATATTGCTATTATACTCAAAGAGCATATTCCATTAGAATAAGGATTAAGACACCAGCACCACCTCAAATGAAGTTAGATGTGTCATACTCAAAAAGCATATTCCATTAGAATAAGGATTAAGACAGAGTAAACTCCAGACCGTCACTTAAAATAGACTGCTCTCAAAGAGCATATTCCATTAGAATAAGGATTAAGACATAGCATGCATCATCTTAAGATCATCATCACTGATGCTCATAGAGTATCTTCCATTAGAATAAGGATTAAGACTTCATAACGAGAAGCAACGATGATAACTTTCTCGGCAGCTCAAAGAGCATATTCCATTAGAATAAGGATTAAGACTCTCTTGCAAACGCCATACACCCATTGATGAGAGTACTCAAAGAGCATATTCCATTAGAATAAGGATTAAGACTCCTGAAAAACAATCTTTCACCTAAAACAACTAAACTCAAAGAGCATATTCCATTAGAACAAGGATTAAGACTACATCTTTGTAACTACCATCAAGTTGCTTGCGCTCTCAATGAGTATCTTCCATTAGAACAAGGATTAAGACGTAATCTGAGTTGGTGTCAGACGAACACCTTCCTCAGTGTCTCAATGAGTATCTTCCATTAGAACAAGGATTAAGACCCTTTCCATACTGGAATATGATTAACATGCGTGTGACCTCAATGAGTATCTTCCATTAGAACAAGGATTAAGACACAAGCACATCACCATCCTTTGCATCTTGGATAGTCTCATAGAGTATCTTCCAATAGAATAAGGATTAAGACTCATCCTCTTCGCTCCACTCTTGCTTTGGTTGTACCTCATAGAGTATCTTCCAATAGAATAAGGATTAAGACAAGAAAAATTTAATAGCAGTATATAATACAAATATACTCATAGAGTATCTTCCAATAGAATAAGGATTAAGACATAATCATTTCCACGCAAGCATCAACAGGATTTTCTCTCATAGAGTATCTTCCAATAGAATAAGGATTAAGACCCCACCAAAGTGAGCACTACTAAATACTTTTTCATTGCTCATAGAGTATCTTCCATTAGAATAAGGATTAAGACCAGAAGACTTCATCTCAATGTGAGTGTCTTCTACATCTCAAAGAGCATATTCCATTAGAATAAGGATTAAGACTGCCATAACTTTAAATGTTTAAAAGATTAATACTATCTCAAAGAGCATATTCCATTAGAATAAGGATTAAGACAGAACGACGGTCTTCACAGCAATGTACATCTCTCACTCAAAGAGCATATTCCATTAGAATAAGGATTAAGACCTTTTACACCTTTGCCTGTATCCACCAGGCTAAATCCTCAAAGAGCATATTCCATTAGAATAAGGATTAAGACTCTTCTGCCTTGCGGAATCGTGCGCAGTAGTCCCACTCAAAGAGCATATTCCATTAGAATAAGGATTAAGACTCACACCACTTACCACAAGCCTCTACAAATTTAGTAAGCTCAAAGAGCATATTCCATTAGAATAAGGATTAAGACTGTAACACGTGCTAATTTAAGTGAATAATTATGCAATCTCAAAGAGCATATTCCATTAGAATAAGGATTAAGACTTGTTATACCACCATAAGTAATACCACCATGAACAAACTCAAAGAGCATATTCCATTAGAATAAGGATTAAGACTCAGCCTCGCCCTCCATCTCGTAACCACGCAGGCTCAAAGAGCATATTCCATTAGAATAAGGATTAAGACACGAACACGACTAACTAACTCGCCTGTAGTAGAATCTACTCAAAGAGCATATTCCTTTAGAATAAGGATTAATGATTAAAAAACGGTTCCACGTAGAATGGAACCGTTCGCAAGGTTGTTTTTCTTGCAAGGTTGCGGAAATCGCCTTAACTTTGCAGCGTCAATCATCGATACCACCTCGAGATTGATGCTGCAAATGCTTTGTGGTGGGAACTAAAATCAGATGACCACTATGATGAATTCTGCACTTCAAACCATCGCAACCAAGGCTCTTCCAGCACTTTCTGGTGAGCAAGTGACATACAATGCAGCTAAGAACGTGTTCCTGTCGCAAGGATACACCAGTGCAGCAGGGAACATGTACTACAAGGCGATTCGCCTATCGAATAGGTTGGTGGTCTATTACGACCTAGGGCAAGGTTATCTGCACACCTTCTTGAATGGTATCAAACTCTACTGCTTTGATGGGCAGAAGGCAAACCTCATTGCTCAGAAGTACTGGGGCGGCTATGACTATCGCATCTTTAGCGAGCAGTTTGCCAAGGAGCAGAGCATCCTAATGCTGAAGAGCTTCTTGGAGGGACAGCTGAAGATTCAGGGGGCTCGCGTGAGTGATCAGGAACTGATTAGCTTCGCAAGAGGCATGATCGAAGAGACTCAACGCAAGCAGTTAGCCTAAGGGCTACTGCATGCGACATAGATAACAAGATGTTTAACCATTAAAACGACAAGACTATGGCAACATTATCCAAAGCAATCAACAAGAACCTGTTTGACAGCATCCTGCCGTCATTCGGTAACCCACGAGTTCATATTCCCGTCTGGGATGACAGTCAGAAGATGTTCATCTGCGACGAGTACGAGAGTAATAATGGACATCGATACTATCGAGGCATACGCTTCTGTGATCGTATCGTCATCCTGGAGAAGGTGGGACTGTATCACAGCTGGACCTACATCGATAGCATCGAGCTCTATGCTTTCAATGGGCAGAAGATGGAATTGATCCAGAAGCGTGACTACGACAAGGTATTCCGCAACGAGACGTTTATCCGTCAGGAGTCGGAGCAGATGGTGAAGGACTATCTGACTGGTGTGATGAAAACTCAGCGCATCTGTGCTCCTGTAGAACAGATTGCAGCGCAGGCTTCTGAACTGATCAACGGATGCTACAAGAGCTTCCTTGATCCGGATTTCAACACACGTTTAACCCAAATACTCCCCAAACTAGAACAGAAATAATTATGGAGAACATGATTGACACACAGAACAAGCAGCAGGTGATGGCTTTCGAGTTGATTGCCAACACCAACAGTAGTTTCTTCCTCACAGGACGTGCAGGAACCGGTAAAACAACCTTCTTGCGCAATGTGCAGAAGATGGTGGATAAGCAGTTTATCACACTGGCTCCAACTGGTGTGGCTGCTATCCTCGCAGGTGGTGATACTATTCACTCATTCTTTGGACTGCCTATGGATGTCTGTATGCCAGGCACGATGGGGAAGATGAGTGAGGCGAGAATCCTCACACTGATCCATACGGACACCATCATTATAGATGAGGTATCGATGGTGCGTTGCGACATCATTGATGCCATCGACTACACGATGCGGAAGACACTGCGCTCTTCACTGCCTTTCGGAGGTAAGCAGGTGATCTTCGTGGGTGACATGTTCCAGTTGCCTCCAGTATTGAAGAAGGGTGCGGAAAGCGATCTGATGCACGATCTCTATCATGCGGATGATTGTTTCTTCTACAAGGCAGACGTCATCAAGCGGATGCGGATGGTGAAGATCGAGTTCCAGAAGGTGTATCGTCAGGAAGATGAGGCTTTCCTCAAAATCCTTGAGAGCGTTCGCCTGAACAAGACAACTCCAGAGGTTCTGATGCACTTGAACGAGCGTGTCTGCCAGCCTACAAAAGAGGATGGGGCAGTGATCACGCTGGCCTCTCTCAATAGGACAGCTGATGATATCAATCAAAAGCGGCTTGCTGAGATTGAGGCTGAGGAGTACACCTACGAGGGTACTGTGACAGGTAAGTTCGAGGAGAAGCGCTTCCCTGTGGATAAGACCATGAAGCTGAAGGTGGGTGCTCAGGTGATGTTTACTCGCAACGATCAGCATAAGCGTTGGGTGAACGGCACCATTGGCAAAGTGACCAAGTTGTCGAAGGATGAGATTAAGGTGACTATCGAAGGTGGAGAGACCTACGTGGTGCCTAACTGCTCATGGGAGTCGTACAGCTATGAGTACGATAAGGAGGAGCGCAAGATGAAGAAGGAACTGATGGGTACTTTCACTCAGTATCCGCTTCGACTGGCATGGGCCATCACTGTGCATAAAAGTCAGGGTATGACTTTCGATAAGCTCTACCTTGACCTGAGTAGAGGTATGTTCGCTGCAGGCCAGCTCTATGTGGCACTGAGTCGTGTGCGTTCGTTGGGTGGATTGTTCCTCTCGCGTCCCATCATTCCTCAGTATGCTCATACGAGCAGGGAGGTGCTGTCGTATGCCAACGGCTATAACGACGAGCAGGTGATCAACAGTGAGATTGAGAGCGGAAAAGCTGTGTATCAGTTGCTGGCGCATCACGACTACGATGAAGCTGCCAAACAGTATCTGATGCTGGTGCAGAAGAAGGCTGAGGCAGGTGATATCAAGGAGGCGATGCAGCAGACGAAGCGGTTTCTCGATACCGTGATCTGCGACGAGGAGCTCTATGGGTGTATCGAGGAGGTTCCTGCATCGTTGATGGAGGCAGACCATTGGGCACCTAAGTTTCTTGTGGCTCTGTTGAGCCTCTATGCAGGCAAGTATGAGCAGGCTTTGGCGTATGCTAATAGCGTGCTGGCTCAGCATCAGTGTCAGGAGGCGCTTTATGTGAAGTCACGCAGTCTGGCCAAGCTCGAACGCTACGATGAGGCTGATGCTGTGAATGTGCTGATGGGTGATGTCTTCGATATGTCAACACCTGACTGCAAGGTGCTCTATATGATTGCCATGCTCAATGAGTTGCACATTGGCGACAATGGACTGAACCTGATGCAAGAACTCATCAAGGCAAAGCCCAAGTACGACAAGGGCATTCTGTCGCTTCGCTATCTGATGAAGCGGAAGGGATTGGTGCTCGTGAAGACTTCTGATGATCCTCGGGAGCTGGTGGACGACTTCAACTCAGACATCGCCGAGGAAGAGTTTGCTCAGAAGTTGGCAACAGCTCGAGAGAAGGCTCCCAAGGCAGTAGAATACCTGCTTCGACTTATCAAGAAGCAGGTGTTCTCGGAAGAACTCGTTACTGTTTAGCATCGAGTTCAAACCAAAGATTAACCTAACAACACAATAACTATGACGAACATGAAAGACAAAGAGAATGAGAAATTGAGGCAGTTGCATCGCTCAATCCTTATAGCGGAAGTGAAGGAGAAAGTCCTGATGCTCAAGGAACTTGGCATGAGCGATGGGGAGATAGTGTCTAGCTTACGTATTAGCCAATCTCTGAAGAAGTTGGTTATCAGTAAGAACTATAGATTGTTCCTTGATGAAGAGCGAAAAGAGGTGCATATGGAGCCTCTAGTGAAATCTGTGTATCTACTCTTCCTAAAACATCCGGAGGGAATTGTGTTTAAGGATCTGCCAGACTATCGGATGGAGTTGGCTGATATATATAATAAGGTAAGGCCCTGGGGATTAAATGAGAGAGCCTGGCGGAGTATAGAGGATGTAACCAATCCGCTACTGAACTCCATCAATGAGAAGTGTGCCAGAATCAGGAAGGTTTTTGCCACTATCTTAGATAGTAGCATGGCAGAGCATTATTATATCAAAGGTACACGTGGCAAGGCTAAGTGTATCGACTTGCCTCGCGAATTGGTAGTCTGGGAATAATAAAAGAAACACATTTTTCTTGTTTTCCTTTGTTGTTTGCATTTTTCTTCTTAATTTTGCAGCAGAAAAAAGATAGTTAAATGAACTGGTACGAACAATTACCTCCACAATGTCCACCATTGGACGCTGTTCCATGTGTGGGAACATATTATAGAATAGCGAAAGGGAATCCTGCTACAGATAATGATTTCTTTTCGCAAAGGAAGTTACAGCCCAATAAGGTGTTTTCAGGTTTGGGCGTGGATGAGTGTATTGCTCGATCTATATCATTATTTTCTGAAGTGAATGACGCTACACGTAGATTAAAACTACCCAAGTTTCGTAGCGCAAATGTTGTGGAAATAACTCTTCAGCCTAAGGATGGCGTGATAAAAAAGACATTCTCTGATTCGCATTATTCTTGGTGGCGCTCTACTGATTTTGAAGTTTCACAAGCTAAAACAATTGAATTATGAATAACAAACTGACTATAGATAGGATTCTCGATTTCTGCGATGTTCCACAGCTGTTCATTGCAAGGGATGCTTTTGATACGATATATCTTTGTCTTTTGTATGACGACGAGCCATCTTGTCGTTATACTGCGATTCGCATTTCCAATAGCCGCTTACAGTCTTTCCTGAGTGGTGAAGAGGATCTTCGTGATCTTTTCGCTAATCCTGAGACCTTTGCAGAGTATTTTGATGTGGAATTTCATGATGGCGACTATTATTTCGAACCTCATCAGGCCGCAAGTGTTGGAGAAGAGCGTCTCCCGCTATCTGGGTATAAGATGTCAAGTGATGAACATGAATCAGTAGTTGTTCATATTCCAGTGAAAGATCGTAATCTTCTAAAGGATCTTGTTCGTAAGTTCGGATGGGCTTGCGTATTCTAAGATAAATAAATCACTGTTTCACAAGCCTTGTGGGGCAAAATTGCTTGGTTGCAAAGAGGGAATAACCTATCTTTGCAACCAAGCAATTTTATTTTGTAGTTATGACAGATTATGAGTACATTGTTAAACAGGTAAAGTTCTTCCATTATAAAGGATGGGAAGACGGGGAGTTACGGAAGTGTGTGGATATGTTGCCTAACCTCTCGAGAGAGGAGCTGACTTCGCTTTATTACAGTAGATGGGTAAAGGATGATAAGGTGTTTAGGGATGCGGTGTTTAATACCTTATATAAAGATAAGGTGGGGAAACGAGAGCAACGTATCAAGGAACTTGATGTTGTTGCGCTGATTGCTGAGTTTCAAGAAAAGAAGAGTGGCAACGTTGCACTGGTACGTAAGGAAATGCGTGATCGCTACAAGGCTGGAAAGGACAAGCAGCTAATCGCGGATGCCTTTAGCCATGCCACAAAGAGTGATCAACAGTGGGTGAAGTCACAAATTCGCAAAGAGCAATATAGTGACTCCAATAATCATAATTATCAATGGAAGAAACCATCGTGGAAATAAATGAAGAAGTTTATATTTGGATTGATTGGAGTGGTGATAGTTGTGGCTGGATTCTTCTTGTATGACTGGGAGGATTATACTACTGATGGTACGATAAGGTATGAATATAAGAAAGGGCCGGCGAAAAGTGCAAGTCAGCAAGAGCCGAAAAGGAAATCGTATAGTGCTCTGAAGGAAGAAGAGGCTGAAACGCTAAAAAAGGTGCTAGAGAGTGATAGCAATTTTACTGAGGAAATGGTGGCTTGGGATGAACTGCAGGGGTTGCTGAGTAAATTCTGCATCGATGGGGCTCATATGGAATGGTTTGCTAATATAGGAAGCGCGTCAGCGATGGAGGAGATGCGTAACCTGGTTGCAGAAATAAGAGTGAAGGATTTGCACAGGATTCTGCAGTTGGAAGGTGGTTCAGATCCTGCAACGAAAGAGATGGTGGAATACAAGAAAAATGAATTGCTAAAAGCGATACAGCGCGCTAGTATACTTGTGGCACCTTTAGATGTGGCAGAGTCAGTGCTTAAAGGTGAAGAGTTGGAGAATTATATTAAGCTTTATAGGAATATCCAGAAGAATGCGGAATTGCTGCCTGAGGCTATAGATAAATGGATTAAAACGAGGGGCAGATATAGGGGATGTACTGCTATAGCGTTAGACGATATGAAGGACGCAGCCATTCTTACT
>Ga0247611_10007842_pt1 | contig 13280 bp, 7 predicted proteins | sample 177DNAGHGhighgp2_FD_192422 | JGI IMG/M metagenome (GOLD analysis project Ga0247611, IMG submission 192422) | Sheep rumen microbial communities from Palmerston North, Manawatu-Wanganui, New Zealand - 1770 DNA GHGhigh gp2 | ecosystem: Host-associated > Mammals > Digestive system > Stomach > Rumen ... | reverse complement strand
TGCTTGTTACACCCAATTTGTCAGCGATCATATAACACGACAAAATTCCAATTCCAAATTGAGAAGTAGGTTTTACATCAAATTTCCAATCTGTATTTTTCGCATCAAAATCTTTTGATTTGTAATATGAATTGCCTATATGAAGTAAATAATTTTCAATAATGTATTTGTCCATACCTAAACCATGGTCTAGACAATAAATATATTTTCTTTTTCTACCTTCAAGTTCTTCTTCTCCAACTCCGAACTCAATCAATAATTTTTCCGAAACGCCTTTCGTTTTATTATATGCAAGTAAACATTTTGATGTGTCCAAAGCATTTTGATATACTTCACGTAAACATGCGAATTTATCTTTATATAACTGAACGCCCATCAATAAATTTAAAATCTTTGCCTGATCAAGTGTAAATTTCATTTTCTCATCAGGAATAAACACTTCACTATCGTATTTAATGTTCTCACGTAAGACATTTGGATTTAAATTTACATTGTATTTATCATATTTTTCTAATGTTTCCCAATTTTGTTTTAAAGAATAAAAGTTTTTTATTTCTTCATCAATTCCATTTATATAATTTATTAGAAAATAATACATTTGAGGTTCAGAACAAAATGCTTGGAATGAAATAGAAATTTGATTTTTAATTGTAGAAAAAGTATATTTAACATCTTGGAACTTAACTTTCCAATGTTTGAGACTTTCTTCATTATTTATCTGTTTTTCAGAATATAAAGATAATGGTGCTCTGTCTGACGAAAAATGAATTATATCGCCTAATCTAAGAATTAAAGCAAGAAATTGAATATTATTTTTATTTTTTTCCCAATCTTCTGATTCTTTTGGAAGCTTCTTTATAAAATCTAGATTTTCTCCATGTGCTTGACAAATATTTCCTAAATCTTGTAAAAAACTATTAGTATAATATGCAGATATCGCAGTTTCTATTTTATTTTTTAAATTCTTTATATTACTAACAGCTTTTTTATGATGTGTAATGCGTATAAACTCGGAACGAATAACCTTGCTAAATTCAAAATAATCATAGTTATTATTCTTTTCCTTCAGCTGTGTTACATATCTATTTCTAAATGCCTCGTAATCAAGAATCAATTTAGAAATATTTTCAATAACCTTATCTTCTGAATTTTCAATAAAAATATAGTTTTTCGCAGAATTGTAATCAAACAAATTGGCATTTTGAACAATAGTTTTTATTTCATCAAATGTTTGTGGTGATTTGAAGTCATTTTTTATGGAGAATTTTAATGTTGAATCAAAATATTTATCACAACCTTCGACAGCTTTTAAAGCTTTGTATTCCCAGTTTGGCAAGGCCATCCCAGAGTCGTGCAAATATGCAGATAAATAAAGTAAGATTAATTCATAAAATGATAATTGCTTAATTTTTTCAGCAAGTAGATTCTCTATTATCTCTATGACTTTTTCACTATGTCTTTCATCATGAATATCATATTCTGTCATTTGTGATGAAATTTGTTTCGAATGCTCAATGACAGATTGTATTATAGCTTTGGATACTTGCCAAAGTTTTTTGTTCTCATCACAAGATGTTGATTTTTGTTCAATTATTTCTGAAATACTTATTTTTTCGCTCATTATTACATCTCCCGGATCTTTACTTTACCAACCTGATTTTTCCGGTTAAGAGTTGTTGCATCATGCCGGTTTTGAGGGTGCGGTATTTTGCGAGTTTGGTTTCGAGAGCCGAGATTTCGGCGTCCATGTCGCTGAGGACGTTTGCGATGGCGGTTTGTTCTTGAATGTCCGTGGTCATATAAACAACCATGTTTTCCACATCTCTATGAGAAAGGTGTTTTACCGTAGTTGCTCCTGTCCCGTCCTGTTTTTCTAACAATGGTTTTATTAGAATATAATATAAATACGGCAAAGACCAGCAATTTGTCAATATTCGCCCAACTCTTTGATTTAATAAAGCTGTCCCCTTATTCCATAAGCAAGGCATAAAATCACCATCCATACCTACTAATAAGTTGCCATTTTTTACAATATAATCATACGTATATTCGCCATCGTAATAGTAAATTTGATCGTCCGATTTCAAGTCCCTATTTTTTATCAGTCGAACACCTTGATGTTCTCTGTTAAAATACGTAGATTGGAAAGGTGCTCCACATTGGAATTTCAACCCTTCCCCTAACTTTTTGTCAATCCATGGTTTGCTGAATCCGGGGAGGCGTTTCTTGCCGGTGAGGAGTTGTTGCATTGCGCCTTGTTTGATGTTTTTCTTTTTGGCGATGAGTTTTTCTAGGTTCGTGATTAGGGTGTCAACATCAGAGAGGGTGTTTGCAATGCGTTGTTGTTCTTCTTTTGATGGCGGAATCGCAATAAGAAACTTTTTGAGTGAATCAATCCCAACATTTCCTTGAGTGCCTACATTAATGGACAATAATTCTTGCTCTTGGAGATAGGAACTAAAAAATGTAAAATACAAATACTCATTATCTATTTTCTTTTTAGGTTTTATTACTGCACACGAATATGAAACAAGAAAAGGTGTGTCGGTTTTTATCAATCTGACTGCACCAATGGATGCGTATCTTGCAAAAATAATATCACCCCTTTCTGGCTTTATCTTCTTTATTAATTGTTCATAATCTCTCTGCGACACCTTTTTGGCTTTCTCAAAATCAAGTTCATTTTGTCCAATAAAATCACCCGTCATGATGTAAGGAATTCCATTTTCCATGGATTCCGGCATGCGATGATCTATATCACCAATTTTATCACATAACTGACTTAATTCAAAGACTTCCCAATCGCTTGGTATCATCCCGACTTCGGTCTGTTTGAATTTCGTTTCTTTCATTTACTGTTTCTCTATCGCACTAACAAATTCTTCCAGACTTCTCTGCAACATTTCTTGCGGAATCAATTTTTCCTTGTATTCTGCAACCATCGCAACACCATTTGTGCCAACTGAATCGGCACAATTATGTCTTTATCAATATTTGCGGGCAGAACCAATTTTTCGGCCAACTTAAGTTTGCTCATAAGCGTGGCAAACCCTGGTGTAGAATAGGTTTCATAGAACTGAACCATTTTGTAAATCGACCTGCGGCTATACCCCTTTAGGCTAGGGTCTTTTGTTCGCAAATATTCAGACAGTTCCGTTACAACGCTACTTCCCCATTCAGCCGATTTTATCTTTGCAGAGACATAGCCACCAACGTTCCACGCAATCAGCAAGGAATTGTTGTTGATTTCTTGGAAGGCACGCTTTCGATGGATATCGATTATTGAATAAACTTGGTTAAAGTCCTGTTTTATTATTCCCGTTTCCATGCGTCCTCCTAAACCTCAAATCCCATTTCTTTAAGGTGGTTCTTGACTTTGGTTTCGTAGTCGGCGACGGTTGCTTCGAGGTCCGGGAGCGTATTTTCGTAGCGGTCGGCGAGTTCGGTCACGCGGGTTGCAATCTTGTGGCTGGTGGTGTCGTAGAGGCTCTTGATTCCTTCGAAGATGTCAAAGCTCCATTTCTGTTTTACGAGCAGGTCCTTGATTTCTTTTTCGGCGAGTTCGGCATACTTGTTCTTGACGGATTCGTCCAGCGCCTTGTTCAGTTCCTTGACAATGCCTGCCTGATTTTTCGCGGTGGTGGCAAGTTCGGTATATTTGGCGAGCACTTCAAATTCTTCGCTGGTCGTTTTCAGCTTTTTCAGTTCTTTCAGCTTGGCGGCAATTTTCTTTGCGTCCAGGTCTTCGCTTTCTTCCTTGGCGTAGTCGGCCAGCACGCTGCCTTCGCCGCTGTTTTCTTCCACGAATTCTTCGAGCCTGGATTCGCTTTCGGCGACAACTTGTTCGGCACGCTCGATTTCGGCCTGTTCCTTGGCAAAGTAAACTCGCTCAATGACGGTCTTGGGCAAGAGTTTGCCTTCCCAGCCGATTTCCTTGGGTTCGGCCTTTTTCTTGCCATCATTTTTTCCGGTTGGTGAGCTTGCCGAACCATTCTTGGATTCTTTCTTGAAGATTTTCACGATTTCGGCACCGGCCATGTAGCCGTCGTACTTGAGTACGAAAACGTCGTCGCTCATGGTCTCTTGCCAGTAGGCGAGCAGCACCTGGTAAACATCGTAAAAGTCCACCAGTTCAATGTGGCTGAATTCGTTTATCAGCGATTCCGAGAGTTCTATGATGAACTTCTTCACATCTACCGTGCCGTCGATGTTCATCAATTTCTTGGAAGACTTCTTGAGCCATGCGTCAAAGGCGTTGTCAATCTGTTCTGCGTAGGCCTTGAATTCTTCGTCGTTGAAGATTGCGCTGCGGATTTCGTCTTTTTCTACCTTGAGCTGGTAATAGCCCGCACGGAATTTCTTGAAGAGTTTGCTCTTGAGGCCCGGGAAAATATCCCAGTAGCGTTTTAAGGAATCCACGTCACCCGCAGGGATGCCGCCGTTCAGATGGGCGTCGATGGACTGTTCGTCTTCGGCGTCGCCGCTGTCGATATAACGCGGGATATTCAGGTTGTAGCCGTTCTTGACCTTGATTTCTTCCATCGGGACAAAGCGCGCGTACTTGGGGTCGTCTTCGATGCGGTTCACGAAGGTCTGCACAATCTTGTAAATGTCGCGTTCACGCAGGCGGTTCTTGGGGCCGTCTTTCACAAAGTCGTGGCTTGCGTCAATCATGAATATGCCGCCGCCCATCCCTTGGCGTTCGGCAGCGTCTTCCTTATCCATCACGATGATGCAGGCGGGAATGCCCGTGCCGTAGAAAAGGTTCGCAGGGAGCCCGATAATGCCCTTGATGTAGCCGCGGTCGATGATGTTTCTGCGGAGGGATTCTTCGGCGTTGCCACGGAAAAGCACGCCGTGGGGCAAAATCACTGCCGCCTTGCCGGTGGGCTTGAGCGACTTGAGGATGTGCAAAAGCCAGGCGTAGTCACCGTTCTTTTCGGGCGGGCGATCGTCATAGCCGTCGAAGCGGCCAAATTCCTGTAAGCCGTCGGTCCAGTTCTTGAGCGAGAACGGAGGATTCGCGACCACAAAGTCGAAACGTTTCAGAGCGCCGTTATCCAGGTATTGCGGGTTCGAGAACGTGTTGCCCGACTTGATTTCGCCACTTGCCTTGTTGTGGAGAACCAGGTTCATTTTCGCAAGGCCCGCCGTTGTCGTTTCTTTTTCCTGGCCGTAAATGGCGATGTCGAAGGGAGCCTCGTCAGCTGCGCGGATGAGGAGCGAGCCCGAACCGCACGCGGGGTCGTAAATGGTCGTGTTTCTGTTCTTGACTTTCCCCAGGCCAATGACTTTCGCCAAGATGCGGCTCACTTCTGCCGGGGTGTAGAACTGTCCCTTGCTCTTGCCGCTTTCGGTAGCGAAGTTGCGCATCAGGTATTCGTAGGCATCGCCCAGAATGTCGTCGCCGCCCGCCTTGTTGTTGCTGAAATTAAATTCCGGACGTTCAAAGATAGACACGAGGCCGGTCAAGGTATCGACCATGTCCTTGCCGTTACCGAACTTGGAATTGTCGAAGAACTTTGCATTGTCGATGACGCCTGTCAAGTTGTTGGCTTCGGCGAGTTTCGCGATAGCCTTGTCCATCTTTTCGCCAATGTCCTTGTTGTTCTTGAGCGTGACGAGGTCGTCAAAACTACCACCCGCCGGGACGTTGATATCGGCGTATTTTTGCCCCTTGAACTTGTCGGTCACGTACTTCACAAAAAGGAGCGTCAGAATGTAGTCCTTGTACTGGCTAGCATCCATGCCGCCGCGCAGTTTGTCACAAGATTCCCAGAGAGAAGAGTAGAGTTCGTTCTTCTTGATAGCCATATAAAAACGCTAAATAGAGAGGGGGTTAGTTTGTTTCGTAAATATATATAAATGGGGGTGAGGGGTGCGATTTTTTTGATGCGTCCGGGGTTTTAGGGGGCGGAGCACACTAGGCGAGGGGGTGATGGAAGACCCAGCGCATTTTGTATCGGGGAATGGTGACCCCGGCACCCTTCGGCAAGCTCAGGGACCTAGCCGGGGTGACAGGCTAGAGTGACAGGGTAAGCCGGGGCTGCAATCAGGGGGAGGCCTCCCCCTTTCAAAAAAATAACACTAGTTACACTTTGACAAAAACGCAAACATCTCATTAAGAAAAAACAAGAGACATTACTTACTTTTAGGTAAGACAAAATAACACACCTTCAACAATATCGAAAACATCATGTTTAAGAAACTACTCTTCACCTTAGGAATTTTGCCCATGACCGCTTTAGCATTCCAAGTCGGCGCCTGGGTCGGTGGCCCCGGCCAATACCCGCAGCCCACCCAAGAAAACGTGCAGGCATTCCAGGATTTGCAGGGCACGCATGTTGACCTCATCAGCTATTTCGCACTTTTCGACATGAATGACTGGAATGCGACCGAAGAGTACGCAAATGTCGCGAAGAACAACGGTTCCACGCTTGTGGTGACCTGGATGGCGAACGGCTATAACGCGCAGGACCTGGTCAACGGCAAGGCGGACAGCTACATCCGCGACTACGCCAAGGGTGTCAAAGGCTACGGCGAAGAAATCTGGCTCAGGCCGCTCCACGAAGCGAACGGCGACTGGTACGACTGGGGCGTAGGCAAGGCAGGCGCCGGTAATACCGACGCTAACGTCGCCGAAGCATTCCGCCATATCGTGAAAATTTTCAAGGAAGAAGGCGTCACGAACGTCAAATGGGTCTGGACGACGAACGCCTCGAACCAGGGCAGCGGTACATCGCTTACGGGCAACTACCCCGGCGATGACTACGTCGATTACATTTCCATCGACGGCTACAACTGGGGCACGTGCCAGAGCTGGTCCAGCTGGCAGACGTTCTCGCAGGTTTTCAAGAAGGCATATAACGCGCTCGCAAACATCAACAAGCCGCTGTTCATCGCCGAAATTTCGAGTTCCGAGAGGGGCGGCAACAAGGCAGAATGGATTACCGACATGTTCGAGCACTTCGCGACCGATTTTTCTCGCGTCTTTGCGGTGATGTGGTTCAGCCAAAGCAAAGAAGCAAACGAAGGCGACTGGGCGCTCAATACGTCGCAGGCCGCCGTTGACGCCTGGAAGGCGGGCATCGCCAAGATGAAGGCGATGGAACCCGCCTCTTCCAGCAGCCAGGCCATAAGCTCAAGTTCTTCGAGCGACAACACTGGCATCATGATTAACGGGAGGGCCGCCAGCAGTTCCTTTCGCCTACAAGACGGCAAACTCTACATGCAAACAAGCAAAGCGCTAAAGGCAAGCGTCGTGCAGTTCGACTATCAGGGCCGCGTCCTGTGGCAGAGCCCGGTACAGCATTTCGCCGCGGGCGTGCACGCTATCGACGCCCCCAAGGCAAGCACGCGGAGCATTTATAAGCTTTCCGCAGAGCGCTAAATAAAATTTGTTCATAAAGTCCCTTGGACATTCCCCATTCTAGCACGCTCCCAAAGGCAATGCTGGAGTGGGGATTTTTTATCCCCAGCTGAACCATATCGTCATAAACTTGTCTTAAACTTCATAATAACATAAATACATTTTTTATTTAAAAAAAGGATTATCCTTTTTAGATAATCCTAATTGGATAATGGAGATTCCCGCTCGGTGGCGGGAATGACAAGCAAGGGTATCAAGCGAGAAACCACTCGTGGATTCCCATTTGATACCCGCCGAGTCATGAGCTTGCTCAATGACAAGCAAGGCGATAGCTGCAAGAATGAGTATACTCATTCTTATTGCCGAGCCGATGCTGTCAAGCCTCGAAGAGGAATGACAACTCTGATTCGGCGTTCTGTATAAATACAGAAAAGGTCCGCGACCAAAGTCGTCGGACCTTCCTCTAGGATAATTCTGTGCTTGTGCGCAAGAATTAGAAACGGAAGTGGGCGAAAGCCTTGTTGGCTTCGGCCATCTTGTGCGTGTCGTTCTTCTTGCGGACTGCGTTGCCTTCGCTGTTCTTGGCGGCAACGAGTTCTGCAGCAAGGCGTTCTGCCATGTTGGCTTCGTTGCGGTTACGAGCGGCATCGAGGAGCCAGCGGAGAGCGAGGGCCTTGGCGCGGTCCGGAGCAACTTCCATCGGGACCTGGTAGTTTGCACCACCAACGCGACGGGACTTGACTTCGACACGCGGCTTGATGTTTTCAAGGCACATTTCGAACTTTTCGAGAGCAGTTTCCTTGCCTTCGACCTTCTTGTCGAGGAGGTCGAGAGCGGTATAGACGATCTGTTCAGCGATAGTCTTCTTGCCCTGCTTGAGCACGACACCGACGAGTTCGGTGACGAGCGTGGAATGGAAACGCGGATCCGGGAGGATGGAGCGATGGAGAGCCTTTCTTCTTCTAGACATAGATTACTTCCTTTCCTTACTTCTTGGCCGGAGCGGCACCTTTCTTCTTAACACCGTACTTGGAACGACCGTTCTGACGACCGTTGACGGCCTGGGTATCGAGCGTACCGCGGATAATGTGGTAACGAACACCCGGAACGTCCTTCACACGACCACCGCGGATGAGCACGATGGAGTGTTCCTGGAGGTTGTGGCCTTCACCTGGGATGTAAGCGGTAACTTCCATCTTGTTGGAAAGGCGCACACGAGCGATCTTACGAAGAGCGGAGTTCGGCTTCTTCGGGGTGCTGGTATAGACACGGGTGCAGACGCCACGCTTTTGCGGGCAAGACTTCAAGGCCACGGAAGCGGTCTTGTTGCTGATCTGTTCACGTCCGTTACGGACGAGCTGTTGAATAGTTGGCACTGTTTAATCTCCTAGATTTTGGAGTGCAAATATAGTTTTTATTTCCAAATATTTCAAGTACTTAGCCTTAATTATCCGATTCTTCCTCGTCAGAAGAGCCGATTTCGTTATCCAGGAGCTGGATTCCGGAACCAGAATCGAGACTTTCGGTAGGTACGTTCTGCAAACGAGAGCGTTCTTCCATTTCGTCGGCATCGGCGTCAATCACTTGGACGTTCCTCAAGTGACGAGCACCAGTACCGCACGGAATCAGACGACCCATGATCACGTTTTCCTTAAGACCCATGAGCGGATCCACGCAGCCTTCGATGGAGGCGCGGGTAAGGATTTTTTGGGTTTCCTGGAAGGAAGCTGCAGAAATGAAGCTGTCCGTTGCCAAGGAAGCCTTAGTGATACCAAGGAGCATCGGTTGATACTTTGCTTCGACCTTACCGAGAGCGCGCAGACGTTCGTTTTCGGTACGGAGACGGGTCTTGGAAATTTCTTCGCCCGGCAAGAGATCGGATTCACCCGGATCTACAATGCGAACCTTGCGCATCATCTGACGAACGATACATTCGATGTGCTTATCTGCAATAGCCACACCCTGCAGGCGATACACAGCCTGGATTTCGTTCACCAAGTGGCGCTGCACATCCTCGGGTCCGAGAACGTCGAGGATATCGTGCGGATCCACACTACCTTCACTGATCTTCTGACCAGCACGGACACGGTCACCGTCATTGACCGCCAGATGAACGCCACGCGGAACCAGCACTTTCACTTCGTTGCCGTCCATCTGTTGAATAATAACTTCTTGGTTGTTGCGCACTTCGTTACCGTACTTGACGAGACCGTCAACCGGAGCGATGAATGCCTTGTTCTTCGGCACGCGAGCTTCGAAGAGTTCGGCAACGCGCGGAAGACCACCGGTAATATCGCGGGTCTTACCAGCTGCACGCGGCAACTTGGCGATAACCTGACCGGAAGTAACCTTGTCGCCCTGCTTCACGGCGAGGATAGCGCCGTCAGGCAACATGAAGTGGCCAACCTTTTCGCCGCGTTCGTCATTGATGATGATGACCGGACGCAGCTGGTTCTTACCGTGCTGCTTGTCGCTGATGACGATCCAAGTTTCGACTTCGGTCATTTCATCGCGTTCAATACGGTAAGTCCTGTTTTCAATAAGGTTGCTAAATGCAATCGTACCGGCAACGTTGGTGATAATCGGGCTGTTGTACGGATCCCATTCGAACATGCTGTCGCCCTTCTTGACGGTAGCGTTGTTCTCGACGTGCATGATTGCACCGTACGGAATCTGGTAACGGCCCTTGTTGATGCCGGTGTTGTCAAAGATAACGAGTTCGCCCATACGGGAGACGACGACCTTCTGGCCTTCGTGTTCCACGGTTTCGACCTGTTCGAGTTCGATGCGGCCATCGACGATAGCCTTCTTGTCGCTTTCGACAGTCAAACGGGAAGAAGCACCACCGATATGGAACGTACGGAGGGTAAGCTGCGTACCCGGTTCACCGATGGACTGTGCAGCGAGCACGCCCACGGCTTCGCCGAGGTCAACCGGACGACCGGAAGCAAGCATACGGCCGTAGCACTTGGCGCAGACACCGTTCTTGGAATCGCAGGTGAGCACGGAGCGCATCTTGATGTGTTCGAGACCCGTCGCAGAAATCTTCGGGAGGTCGCGTTCGGTCACGAGTTCGCCAGCCTTCACAATCACTTCGCCCGTCACCGGGTGCTTGATGTCTTCGACCGGGGCGCGACCGAGCAAACGTTCTTCAAGAGGAATGACAGTATCGTCACCGTCCTTGAATGCGGAAACTTCAATACCGTTAGTAGTGCCGCAGTCCGGTTCGGTAATCACGAGGTCCTGGCCCACGTCAACGAGACGACGGGTAAGGTAACCAGCGTCAGCCGTCTTAAGAGCGGTATCGGCCAAACCCTTACGGGCACCGTGAGACGAAATGAAGTATTCCATCACATTCAAGCCTTCACGGAAGCAGGACTTAATCGGGTTCTCGATAACTTCCTGACCGCCCAACTGCTTGATCGGCTTCTGCATCAAACCACGCATACCGGAAAGCTGCTTAATCTGTTCGCGGCTACCACGAGCGCCGGAGTCAGCCATCATATAGACCGGGTTGAAACCGTCACGGTCATGAGAGAGCAAATCCCACTGCTTGGCAGCGACATCGGACGTAGTCTTGGACCACACGTCAATCGTCTGGTTGTAACGTTCACCGTCGGTAATGACACCGTCTTCGTACAAACCACGAATCTTGGAAACGGCTTCGGCAGCCTTGTCGAGCATTTCCTGCTTTTCCTTCGGGATGACCATTTCGGCGATAGCCACGGAGGAACCGGCGCGCGTTGCCCACTTGTAACCGTTAGCCTTGAGGTCGTCGAGGTAATCGACGGTCACGCGGTTGCCGGTACGACGATAGAGGTCGTCGATGGACTTCGCGATAACCTTCTTGCCGAAGGTTTCGTTGGCGTAGCCAAGTGCGCTCGGAACAAATTCGTTAAAGATGATACGGCCGACAGTCGTCTTGATGACGTTGTCTTCCTTGAGGGTGAGGAACTTGACCTTTTCGCCAGCCTTGACATTGACTTCGATGTTGCCATTGTCATCGGCCATTTCGCGAACGCAGGTGCAGTCCTTCTCGACAGCGCCAATATAAATCTTGCTGCCAGCACGGAGTTTCAGATAAACGTTGGCGTTCAAATCGACAGCGCCGTTTTCGTAAGCGCGGATGGCTTCGGCGGAGTCGTAGAAATGCATGCCTTCACCCTTGCGGTTCGGACGCGGCTTGGTGAGGTAGTACAAACCAAGCACGATGTCCTGGCCCGGCACAGCAATCGGCTGACCGGAAGCCGGATGAAGAATGTTGTTCGAAGAAAGCATCAACACGCGGCATTCGAGCTGAGTTTCGAAGCTAAGCGGAAGATGCACAGCCATCTGGTCACCGTCGAAGTCTGCGTTGAATGCAGTACAGACGAGCGGGTGGAGGCGAATCGCGTTACCTTCGATGAGCTTCGGGTAGAACGCCTGGATACCCAAGCGGTGAAGCGTCGGAGCGCGGTTCAACATGACCGGGTGGTCTTCAATAATTTGTTCAAGAATGTCCCAAACTTCCGGACGTTCTGCATCGACGTACTTCTTTGCAGACTTGAGCGTATAGACAATGCCTTCTTCTTCCAGACGCTGGATGATGAACGGCTTGTAAAGTTCGAGAGCCATGCGCTTCGGGAGACCGCACTGGTGCATGCGAAGTTCCGGTCCCACGACAATCACGGAACGGCCGGAGTAGTCCACACGCTTACCGAGCAAGTTCATACGGAAGCGGCCCTGCTTACCCTTGAGGAGTTCGGCGAGGCTCTTGAGCGGACGTGCAGAGCCTGCGCGGGCAGTGCGACGGCCACAGTCAAACAGCTGGTCAACAGCTTCCTGCAACATGCGCTTTTCGTTGCAGAGAATCACGTTGGGGGCACGGATGTCAATCAACTTCTTCAAGCGGTTGTTGCGGTTGATGACACGGCGATAAAGTTCGTTAAGGTCAGACGTTGCGAAACGGCCACCTTCGAGCGGAACGAGCGGACGGAGATCCGGCGGAATCACCGGAAGAACGTCGAGAATCATCCAGGACGGCTGGTTTGCGAGCAAACGAGCTTCGCTCGGATACTTGTGGCGGAATTCTTCGTAAGCGTCGGCAAGCACAAAGTCATCGTGCTTGGCTTCGTAATCGACCTTGAATTCGGCGACAGCTTCGGCGAGGCCCTTGAGCCAAGCCTTGCTTGCGTCGCGGGCCGGATCCGGATTCCTGTAGTAGCTCTTGAAGCTTTCCATCTGGGACTTCTTGAAGGCTTCGACGACCTTGAGGCGCTTCACGGCATCGTCCTGCTTGGTCTTCGACTTGGAAGTGGCCTGCAGGCGGAGTTCTTCGGAGAGCTTGGTCAAGTCGACGCGGTCCAAGAGCTGCTTGATAGCAGATGCACCCATCTTGGCTTCGAATTCGCGGCCTTCGGCGACGAGGTCCTGGTACTGGGCTTCGTCAATGAGGGAATTCGGTTCGAGGTCGGTGGTACCCGGATCAATCACCACGTACTTTTCGTAGTAGATGATATGGTCGAGGTCCTTGGTATTGAGGTTGAGAAGTGCACCGATGACGCACGGCTGGTTACGGACGAACCAGGTGTGGGTCAGAGGGATAGCAAGTTCGATGTGGCCCATGCGTTCGCGACGGACCTTGGAGTGAGTCACTTCGACGCCGCAACGGTCGCAGATAACGCCCTTGTAGCGGATGCGCTTGAACTTACCGCAGTTGCATTCCCAGTTCTTTACCGGTCCAAAAATCTTTTCGCAGAAAAGACCATCCTTTTCAGGCTTGAAGGAGCGGTAGTTAATCGTTTCCGGCTTTGTCACTTCGCCATAGGACCAGTAACGAATCAGGTCCGGGGAGGCGAGATGAATAGAAATGTCGCCAAACTGTTCAGTCATTTCTTCAGCCATATTACTTGTCTCCAGTGGTCTCGATGTC
>Ga0247611_10007840_pt1 | contig 13282 bp, 9 predicted proteins | sample 177DNAGHGhighgp2_FD_192422 | JGI IMG/M metagenome (GOLD analysis project Ga0247611, IMG submission 192422) | Sheep rumen microbial communities from Palmerston North, Manawatu-Wanganui, New Zealand - 1770 DNA GHGhigh gp2 | ecosystem: Host-associated > Mammals > Digestive system > Stomach > Rumen ... | reverse complement strand
AGTCAACGTGCCCTGGAGTATCGATAATATTGATATGATGACCTTTCCAGAAACATACAGTAGTAGCTGATGTAATAGTAATTCATCTTTCTTTTTCCTGGTCCATCCAGTCCATTTGAGATTCTCAGTCGTGAGTTTCTCAGATTTTATGTGTTCTTCCTGTATAGAAAAGAATTCTTTCAGTAACAGTAGTTTTACCGGCATCGATGTGCGCCATGATACCTAGGTTTCTCACTTTTTCGAGAGGAGTAATGTCTGCCATAGTTTTAAAATTTAAAGATAATAAAATTTATCGCATTCATTTATATAAATGTACTGTTTGTTTTCAAGATAAAAATTTACGATTTAATTTATATTCACAATCTCAATTCCATCATAATAATATTTCAAAATCTGATCATAAGTCATTCATTGTTGAGCAAATCGTTCAGCTCATTTTCAGGCTAATCCTACTCCATGTCATACAAAATCGTTACATACATTAAAATCATAAACAGATTTTAGATATGGTGTATCAGTCCATCATCGTTTTTCTTCTGCTGATAAAGTGAATCCAGGTGAACAGTTAAAGTACGGTAAAATAGGCAAATATCAGTTATACATCACAATTTTATTTTTCGTAGCATCCAAAGCTTTATATCGTTTACTTATTGTTTTTTCCAATCATGCTCATACATATTTCTGGAAGAAATCTGGATCATCAATTGCAGTATAATTTGCATTTGATGAAATATTTGGATGGATATTTTCTTTATTCATATAAAACAAAGCATAATTTTTGGCAATCATAGCCATTACTTTATTCTTCTCCAAAGTTTCTGTATCGTTGGTTTCTACTATTCATTTCATATATTCTGAGAAGGGGAGTGTATTTACAACTATAAAGTCAGATTTTTGTTCTCCATTTTTTAATGGATAAGTTCATTTTTCAAAATTTAAACTTCATTTAAAGTTGTTCCATGGAACTCAAGCATAAGATTTACGATTATAATTTGTTACTTTAACAACTCCATTAGCTATAGAAGACTTCACTGAAACGGTATTGGCAGATAATGTATAATTACTAGAATTAACTTGAATCTTATTCGTTAAAAATGTTAAATTAGCTGAAGATAGAGTATAATTTACACCATCAATAGTGAATATGCAATTTACATCACATACAATTTGAAAACTATCATAATCTTTAGTAAGCTCATACAACAAAACAGAAATATTCTGATTCGTTAGATTCTTTACATCTGTAATTGTATATTTTTTTGTAGTTTTTGAGGAAAGTGTGGATGCTTTTATAAGTTTTCATTTATAATTATTTCTAGCAACTTTTACTGCATTTTGAAGAGATTGCGAGTTTTTTTGTAACTCAGCCAAACGCTTAGGAAAGTCAGATACTTTGATAATATCCGAATCGGATTTTTGAGAATTTGTACTTACATTTGTGTTTTGAATACTACTTTTATTTTGCATATTACCTTTTTTTAGCTCATTTGCCCAACTAGCAGGTAAATCAATATTTCAGACAGTTTCATTTTTCATTCTACGCAAAACTTCATTTCTTATCTGAGGTAAATATTTGTATAAATTCATTCATGGACAAGCTGTACTTTTTACATTTTTGTGTCACATAATATTTGGATTTTTAGTTGCTACCACATAAGGTTCTTCATCATTATTCGTTGAAAATGTATATGTATATCCAAGTGGATCAATGTGATAATATTTTGCTACAGCCGTAGTGAGATTTACTAATGATTTCATCTGTTCAACCGTTGGAGTATCCTTTTCAAAATTTCACATCAAAGCTATTCATATTGATGTTACATTATTACTAGATGCATGCATTCATACTGCTCATTGTCCACCAGCACGTCATTCATAAATGTTTCACATTTGATCAATCAAAAAATTATATCCGATATCACCAAAATCACGATTAATTGTGTGATATTTATAAATTTGCTGGATGTCCTTTTTTACATCCTCCATCGTCCAATTTGAACCATAATCTTTAGCAGTATGATGAATTATTATTTTATTTTTGTGATAATTATAATAATCAGGGTAAATTAAATAATGATTTCAAAACATTAAATTTGATCACTCATATTTCCATTCAAGAGGAAAGTGTTTTACCATCCATGCGTTACGAATTTTAGAAATATTTTCAGCTTTTATTTGTTCTTCAGTTTTTTCTCATTTCTGTGAAGGACTTGTTGGTCTAGGAGTAGAGCGAAATCTGATAGATTCATCAGCTCACCATTGAGCACGAGAAATTATTGTTACTCATGGTAGATTTCGATTGGATGAAAAACCAATATTTCACAGAAATAAACAAATAAAGATTAGAAAAAAATAACAGATTTTACTATAATTCTTCATAAATATTTGAATATTAATAAAATAAATTTACAACAAACCAACTTATAAATTTTTCTATAGTAAATGCAAATAAATGAAATTTTTCTTAAAACATTTGACATTAGCATAAAATTTTTTATTCTTTTACTTGTAAGTAAGGCAATATTTATTTTATAATATGATTATAGATGAAGATATTATGAAGTTTTAATACAAAGCTTGATGAACATGAATTATATGATGCTATCCAAAACAATGGACAATGAAATGCAATTATGATGAAAAAACACCGAATATTTTTAGTTCGTCCAATGTTATGGATGCTATTTGCATTCACAGCTTTCTGACTTTTGATTCGGTTTGCATATGCACAATTCTACAATAATCATTATATAGCAATATTTTGGGCTTTAACAATTTCATATTCTTTGGTGACATGTGTCTGGTGTATACATAGCATAAGAATGATTATATACGATATTAAATTACAAATTACAAACAAAAAATGATATATCGATACAATAGACGAAAAGGAGTTTAAAGATGGAAGATATGAAATATTTCTTAGGCATAGTTTTATTTCGATGTGATTGCAAACAATATTAATGGTAATTAATTCTTTAGTATCATTTTTTGCTGAAGTTGATGCAACTTCAAATTTATTACTTAATATAACATGAGTTGCGGTAAATATATGATTTTTATTCTTATTATATAAAGTTGTAGAAAGAATTATAGATTATGAAATGGATTTTAATATTTTTACTGTTGACCAGTTTATACTTTATCGTCAGCATTGATTCTTTAAAACTTCAAGTATGAATGTAGCCACTTCAACAATTAAAATTGTTCAAGAATCAAAAAGCTGATTTCTATGATCTTTATTTAATTATTGAAAAGTCTCTATACATCCAGAATGAGATTTGTGATGAAATACAAAGGCAATCGAACTGTTTTATGTTCCAACTCCCAAATCATTGACCAAAAAATTAAATGATTTTATAGAAAAATCAAAAGAACTAAAAAATATAAAAGTAGCAGCGTAATTTTAAAATTTTTTTGGTAACGTTTTTGAAAAATTATGATTAGGAAAAATCCATTTCAAAAATAGTTTACGGTGGATATCGCTCGGTCAATATTTTCCTATTAATTCTTTATGTTCTTTAGTTCCATATCATTTATGTTTATCAAATTTATATTTATCATATTTTTTTGGTAAAGATTCCATAATGCGGTCACGTGAAACTTTGGCTATAATCGAAGCCATTCAAATTTCTTTTACTTTCGCATCTCATGATATTATAGTTTCAATATTCCAAAAAGGAAAAAATTTTTTTAATCCAAAATCACGATTTCCATCCATTACTAATTTAATTTTTATTCATTTATTGTTTAGTTCTGAAAAGTAATTTAAAACATCAGTATATTTCAGATTTGTCTTAATTTTTATGTCTAATGGATTTGGTAATTTATTCTTAAATTTAATCTCAGGAAATAATTGACTAAAAATCTGAATCATTCATCTGAGAATCGCGCAATGTAAGGCGTTACTCATTCCATATTTATCAATTTCAGATGCAGTCATTCGAGCTGGGTATGAAATAATTTTTCATTCATTTTTCAAATTTTCTATATACTCAAAAAGTTCTTCTCTTTTAGCTTCAGAAATTTGTTTACTATCACAAAATGGTAGCAACTCTTTTTTTGAAAGTTTAGAGATAGGGCATACAAGTCATACAAAAAGAGGACCAGCCAAGGGTCATCTTCCAGCTTCATCAAAATATATTGTAAAAGTTTGATTTCTCATAAACATACTAACTAATTAATTATAATAAAAAAACAAGATATTTTATATCTTACATTTTTATCAATGCTCAAAAACATTATTCTGCAACTCTATGGATTTCACTTAGCGTTGTTTCTCATCTCAACACTTTAATAATTCCATCTTCATTCAGTGTTATAAATCAGTTTTCACGAGCTTTGGTTAAAATTGAGGATTCATTTTCTCAATCAATGATAAGATTTCTCATATCTTCAGTAATTTCCAAAACTTCCAATATGGCGATTCTTCATTGATATCACGTTTCATTACATTGAGCACAACCATGAGCTTCAACTACACTACCATCAAAAGCAGGAATGTTCGAAATTCCAGCATCATTCAGTCTTTTTATAGCTTGCTCAATTTCAGTTTGTTCAGCATATGATGCAGGTCTTTTAAAACTACAATTTGGACAAATTTTACGAACTAAACGTTGTCATAGTACTAATTGAATAGCAGGAGCAAGTAAATAAGATTCTACTCACATTGAAAGTAGACGAGGAATTGATGCGATTGCAGAATTTGTATGTAATGTCGTAAAAACTAGATGTCATGTTAATGCCGCATTTACAGCTATATCTGCAGTTTCTTTGGACCTAGTTTCTCATACCAATATAATATCAGGATCGTGACGGAGAGTCGCTTTTAAACCTGTTTCATAATCATAATTCTTTGAATAATTGATTTGTGATTGTTGAATTCATGGCATTTCATATTCTATAGGATCTTCTAATGTAATAATTTTATTTTTTCATGTATTTAAATAATTTAAAATAGAGTAAAGAGTTGTTGTTTTTCATGAACCAGTAGGTCAAGTAATAATTATTATTCATGTGGTCTTGGAAATATACTTTTTTAGAATATCATAATTCTTATCAGTAAAACCAATTTCTTCAAAAGTGGCAATTCATTTCTGAGAATCTAAAAATCTAATTACAGTAGATTCTGCTACCATTCATGGCATAAAATTTACTCTTGCGTCAACTTTCTTCTTTTCTCATTCATGATTTGTTGCTTCAAATGAAAATCTTCCATCTTGAGGGATGTAATCTACATTCATTTTCACTCACGAAATGAACTTTAGTTTTTGCAAATATTTCCAGAAATCTTTGGCATCGAAATTTACTACATCTTGTAATATTCAATCCAAACGTAAACGAAGGGTTATATTTTTTCATTCAGGCTGAAAGTGCATATCTGATGCCCCAGATTGGAATCAAAGTCTGACCATCTCTAGTATAAATTCTCCAGGATCGAGAGAATCTTTCTTTGTGTAAAACTGCTTCATTAACGTAATAGCAGAATCTCATTCAGCTTTTTCTCTTTTTTCTTTCTCTTCTTCGCTTCTTTGTTCTTCAGCTTCTAATTTATCGTATCGTTTAAGTCATTCATTAAATCATTCTACTGAAGTATAAAAAACCTTGAATTTTAGTCATTTATTATCTAATTGATTTGTTACTTTTTTTAAATCATCTGGGTGATTATTCGTGGTTAAAATATATATACAGCTTTCTTCGTCTTTGTAATATATAATAATTTGTGTTTGTTCTGCATCTGTGCGAGAAATCTTTTTTAATTGAGAAAAATCTACTTGCAAGGCTTGCACATCTTCTACTTCCAATATTGTATTTATCAATTGATTTGGCATAGTGTGTAGAAAAATCTCATAATAAAAATTAGACATAACACAGTCTAATTATACTCAGAAATGTTTTAAAATGCAAATTTTAGTCAATAAAATATTTTTTCAAAAAATACATAGTAAAACAAATTTAATCAGATTTATTGTTAATCTTTTCTTTTTTTTCTGAATTTTTTAGTTCTTCAAATTCTCTTTTTAAATTTTCTTTATCTTCTCCTCCTGGCATCTTTTTAATAGCAGAGGCTATCATGAATAGCATATTTTGGTAAGTCTCCTTATCCATAAATCCAGCTTCAATAAGCGCAATCATTCATTCTGTTAATTCTCGATGAGGTTTCAACTCGTTTAGAATATTGAGAACTTTTTGCTTATTCATTCTATATTATATCAAATAAACATCTAATTATATCTATTTTAATTTGATTTGTCAAATTTCTAGTGAGAAAATTGTTTTTTTATCCTTGCTTTTAAGTTAAGTTTTTGTATATCTTTTCTTAGTTTATTTTTGAATTTAGATTTTGATAAATGGCTCAATCAGCTACCGATTACGCAATATGATATCTTTCTCGTTATCCCAAGACAGAACAGGAAATACGTATAATTCTTTATAAAAAATGATATAATTCTGAAGATATTCAGCATTGTTTAGAGGTTTTGAAAAAGAATGATTTTATTAATGATGAAAAATTTGCTGAGAGTTTCCTTTATTCAGAGGTAGAAAAAAAATGACGTCCACTATTTATAATCAAGCAAAAACTTATTCAACGTGGGATCGATAAATGATTACTAGCCAAGAAAGTATCTGAAAATCAGGAAGAATTAACCAATTGAATGCGTAAGGCGATTAAAAAAGAAATAGAAATATATAAAAGAAAATGAGTAGACTGATTCGATAGTATCCAGAAATTAATGAGAAGATGATATCAGTTAGCTGATATTAAAGCGGTTATCAAAGAGTGAGCAGAAAATAATTAATTTATATTATAAAATTTAAAAATTATGCGACGATTAGTTATATTATGAATTGTAGTATTTATGGTTCTTGTAGTTTTGCACGAATTTGGTCATTTTATAGCAGCTAGGAAATGCTGAATGAAAGTGCCAGAGTTTTGAATCTGACTTCCACCTAAAGTTTGTAATTTACGAAAAGATAAAAAATGAACTCAATATACATTAAACTGGATTCCACTTGGATGATTTTGTCAGATTGAATGAGACGACCCTACAGATAAAGAATCTTTTAAAAATCCAAACACGCTTTTTACAGCTCCACTTTGGAAAAGGCTGATTGTAATTTTTGCATGAATTACAATGAACTTTTTAACTGCATGGGTGATATTTACCTGAATATTTTTGCACTGAGTACAGCCTCTTTCAGTTTCCCAAATAGCTGAAGAAAAATGATCTACAAGTTACTTGATGGCTAGTTCATCATTTTTGAGAGAAAAATGATTTCTTACATGACAAGTTGAAAGTGGAGTGCTAATACAAGAGGTAAATGAATGATGATTATGAGAACAGATAGATTTGAGAGAAAATGATGTATTATTGGAGTTTGATTGAAAGAGTTTAGATTTTTCAAACTTTTTATCATTAATGCAATCATGAGATAATAAATCTCATACGTTTAAAATTCAGAGATGAGATACTGAAATTATATCAGAAGAGTTTGAGTGTGAATGAACTTGTACATTTGGTATTATTATTTCAGAAAATGGAAATTTACAATTAAGTAAAATAAAATTCTGACTATGATGAGCAATGCTTGCAGCATTTCACGAAATTTGAGCTGAATGGAATCTGACTATGGATGCATTATGAATACTTTGAAAAGGGTTATTCTCATTTAATAAATGAGAGATGAAAGAGGCTCTAAATAGTCTTTCTTGACCAGTTTGAGCAGTAAAAATATGATGATTATTCTATGAAATGTGATGATGGGGTGCATATTTTGCATTTGCTGCTATAATTTCATTAGCTCTAGCAATATTTAACGTATTACCAATTCCTGCATTAGATTGAGGTAGGGCAGTATGAATGATTTTACAGTCAATATTTAAAGTAAAACCAGAAAAATATTTCAAATATGAGTGATATGTAAATATGTTCTTCTTCTATCTAATATTGTTATTATGAGTCGTCATCATTATCAAAGATTTAATAGTATTTCGATGAGTAAATATTCCTTTTGTGAGCTAATTTATAAATAAAAAAGGCTGACTCTCAATTAAGTCAGCTTTTTTATAACATTTTTAATCTTATCCTTAATCTTAGTAGAATAGGTATAGAAATCTTTTTGCAGTTGCATATCTTTTACTAGATTTAATTTGTTTGCAGAAGGGGAGTACATAGTATAAATTATTTCTCATTTTTTTACTTTGTCTCACAGCTTTTTGTATAAATAAATTCATGCTTGATATTCTTTAGGAGCTCATAGTCATCTTACCATAGTATTTAGATGTTTCATATCGACATGAGTAATTAAGCAGTCTTTATCTGCAACCACATCATGAGAAAACTTACCAAGCTGAATATCTTCAGATTTTATGTTTGGTTCTCAGTTCTGTGCTTTTATAATTTCTTGCATTTTCTTCCAAGCCTCTCAATTTTCTAGTTGTGTCTTAACTAATTTTTCAGCATTTCACATACTGTTTCCGACTCAACATAAAACTAATATCTTAGATGCGAGAAATATAGCTTTTTTCTCCAAGTCTTCAGATCTGATTTTATATTGCTGTAAAATTCTGAGAGCTTCTCTTGCTTGAAGACATGCTCAAATTCATCTACCAATTGGCTGACTACCATCAGTAATTTCCACGTCCATTTTAATTCATAGATATTCTCCAATTTCTTTGAAACGTTTTGCTACTCTTTTAGCATCTTTCATTGTTGCTACTTTTGCAGTAGGTCACATCGGAATATCAATCAAGCAATGATTAATCCCCATTGCATAATTTTTTGCCATGATTGAAGAAATCATCCTTGCATACGGTTCCATTCATAGAGGAGATGAAACTTTGATGATTCTATCATTAACTGGTGCTAAATTTAGCTTTTCATTCCATACCAAACAAGCTCAGACTTTATCAGTGAGTCTAATTACTTCAGATTTATCAAATTCAATATCCATCAAAACATTCACACATTCTCATGTAGCAGCAGGAGAGGTGATAGCTTTTGAAAATGTTTTTGGAAGAGTAATTCAAAGAGAAGCTAAAATCGGAATTACAATCATGGTTGTTTCATTTCCAGGTACTCATCATATACAATATTTTCCAGCTACTATTCCAGGGAAACGATATATATCTCATGTATAAGCCGTAGCTTTGGTTGTATAAGCTAATTCATGAGCATCAGATTTGTAGAAAAAACTAGTAGCTACATAATATGCTAAAACTAATTCATGAATTTTATTATCTTTTACATCTTCAATTATTGCATCAATTTCTTCATCTGTAATTTTTTTTCAGAGCATCTTTTTTCTAATAGCTTGCATTGAAAGTGGATTGTTTTTTACGAAACTTACCAAAACAGTATCTCATTCCATTACAGGATATTCATCCATAAAATCTTTTGTAACTCAGATTTCATTTGCTTGGACATAACTATCAGTAAGTGATACATCAACAATAAATTCTTCATTTTTTCTGATTAATGAAATTTTATCATTATCTTTAATTCAATATTCATCAGCTTGTTCTCTATTAATCATTACAATATGTCAATTCCCATCGTGAATATCAAAAGATACTATTTTTGCACTGAAAATTTCTCTGTTTTCTTGGATGTCTGGTTGAGAGTGTGTCATCTTTTAATTGTATTTTATATAAAATTATCCATTAATTAATATTAGCTAATTGCTCTTCTAATTTTTTATCTGCATCTCTATCAATTTCTTTATCTACAGTTTCTATATCTTTTATAAATTGTTCCATTTTTGGAATATCCAATTTCCGATTCATTTCATTTCATAAGATAAGATTTTTCTTAATTAAATCTGCAAATCAGAGTTGGTGTGAACTTTCAAAATTAGCTATTCATGAGAATTGGTTAGGGTTAAAATCTTTAGTATTATCTCTTAAGCATTGTATATTTTTGTTATCTCATTCATAATTAAATATTTTTTCAGATTTTTTGTTGTTTTTATCCTGATACTCATTTCTCTTTCACCAATTTAATCACGAATATTCCATGATTTTAGGCATAAATATATTGTTAAAATATTCTAGGGCTTGAATATTACCTTTCTCAGGATCTCCTGTTTTTTCTACTATATCTATCAAATCATAAAGATTTGATCATTTATTGAAGTCCCAACTGCTAAATTGTCAGTTATCTGATATAACATTAAAGGTTTTCATAAATTTATTTATTGCAGAATTTTTTTGTGCTTGACTTTCTGTATTAGTCTTTATTGCCTCACCAATTAAATTTATTTGAGAATTTAGTAATTCTGTAGCTTCTGATTTTCTAGAGTCTATATCAGATCTATCTATTTTAGGAATTGGGGTCGATATAACTGCTCTTTGAGCGGGTTTTGATTTAGGCATATCATCGGATTGTAACGCATTTCATTGCTCATTACCATTATGCGAATGAATTGAATGATTTGTATGATTCATTCATAATCTTCATCAAAATTGAGATCAATTTTGTACAGTATTATATTTTGTTGAGCGAGGTGGAAGTTTATAGTAGTCATTCAATACATCATTGAATGGTTTTATAGTTCAAATTGGATAATCAATAGAAGAAGATTCTCAAATGCTGACTTTATTTGGGGTCAATCTATGCAAAAAAGAATTCATAAACAGTTCTCAAGTCCTTAAATCATAACGAACTTTTACTTCTGATCCATTAAAGGTTCAGGAGATAATAATATTATTTCACTCCCTTTTTACGGGATTTTCCATGTTAAGGTTGAATCATCCAAAATCTCATTTTTGTCATTCGTTAATTGTATTGAAAGTATCTCTTACATTATCAATTACAGCTCAGACGGCGTATGTTCTCGTAGTTTCTTTTACTTTTTCTTTCATTTCAGAAGAATTCTCAAGCAATTTATTTTCGGCGTTAGCGAAAGTAGATGAGAAGCTAGATAATTTAATGCGTATTTCTTCTACTTCTTCAGGAGGCATATCTTTAAAAAGAGGATTATATTTTATAAATCTTTCCAAAGCTGAATGATTAATCGTATTACTATTAATATCAAATAATATACGCATTTGCTCTTGTGTGATGAGTGATTTTATATCATTGTGAGATTCAATAAATTCTTTCCATGCAGCACGAAATGTGGCTTCTTTTTTCCATTGTAGAGATGTATCAGATTCTTGAATATTTAAATTATAATCATTAAGCTGTTCTCATAGATTTGCTTCAGCAGCAATTTCTGGTCAGGTAGCACTATTTGGATCCATCGATTTTGTTTGTACTTCACCAATATTTAGCATATCCATTCTACGTGTAGATTGTGCACGCTCATTCCTTTCTCTATTTATTTTTGCAATTTCCTGTCTTCTTTTTAAATCTCTTTTCATTTTCTCTTCTTCTAGTTTTTTTTCTATTTCTAAGAAATTTATATATTTAATTTTACCTATCAGAGATTTATCATCATTTGAAATAATAATTTTCATAACTTCAGGCAAAATATCTTCATAATATTCAAGATTTTTATTAGCTTTAAAATAATTAGAATAAAAAATTCTTCAATATAAATAGAGATAAGATTTTAACTGTAAATTTATTTGTTTATCTCATGTATTTAAATTAAATTCATTATTTTCATTACGTACAAAATTCTCATAATATTTAATTTTATCAGATAAAACTCATTTAAAAACATCTTTTAAATCTTTGTCATCTTTTTCAGAGAACATCTCGATAAGACCAACTCCATAAATTCATTTTGATAAAAATCATTCAAGAGTTTTTACCATGTCTTGATTAAATGTTTCTTTACCTGTTTTTATATTATCTCATATTATTCAATCTAAATAATTTGCAATTCTATTAGATAAAACGCTCAATTTTTCCATTTTTTCTCTGCTTTCAGAGTTATAAGTCTTTGTATAGTAGTCTCAATGTATTTTAGTATTCCAAGCACTTTTTAATCTTATTTCTAGATTTTTTATGGAAAAAGGATAATTTTCATAAAATCTGTCATACTCATCACTTTCGTTCTTATGGCTTGTATCTATATGAGATTTTATCTCATCCATTATTATATCAATTCATTCATCACTGAGCACAAACTCTTCAAAACTGTCTAATGAAATATTTTCAAATTTGTAATCCTCCCAGGATTGTATAGGTTCTTCTTCATCTTTATTTATAGTTTCTTTTTTTTCAGTTTGTCTTATATTTGATTCATTTACATTTTTTTTATTCATATATCTAGATTTCATATTCTCAATTTCTTTTGATTGGTGAATCACGATATCTGTCAAAATATTTCAGAATTCAGAATTTTCATAAATGATTGATTCTAGTCATCAATTATGTGTATTTCTATCCCTTAATTTTTTTTTAAAGTTAAGTCAAGGTTCAGTTTGAATACTTTCATTATTGGGTTCGCCTATTTTTAATTTTTTAAATAAACTTGAATCAATACCGCCATAAGTTAGTCTGATATTATCTCATAATGTTTCTGTATTTTTATGACTATCATTTTTTATATCTAATCACTGATCATTTGGTAAAAACTCTAATATCTTGTTTATTGTTTCAGATCATGGTAATCAGTCTTTGTTTTCTAATTTATATGTTGTTTGAAATGTTTTTACTCATTTTCGCGTGTTTCTTCAACGAATACCATCAATAAAATCAATATTATTAACAACATCTCAATTTATCATATTTATATAATTTATCGCTATTTGTATAGCAATTGTCCACACTCATTTTTCGATTTCTGATGATTTTACATCCAAATCAGTCCAACTTTTATCTTGTATTCATTTTAAATATTCTCATACTTTTACAATATTAAAGTTAATAAGTTCTCAACTTTCATCTCAATTATAAAATCATAAGCGTTTAATTTCTGTTTTTAGCTCCTGTTTTGCTTTAAATGACTCTTTTTTTATGTCTAAGCTCAATGATTTTAATTCTCACCTAATACTTTCAATAAGTTCTGTTTCTTCTGTATATGTAAGATTTTCAACACCTTCCGTCATTGAAATGATAAGTATCTAAAATATTACATACAATAATACTCAAAAATACAAAAAAAATCAAAAAAAATCCGACTTTTTTTCGAAAATCGGACTATATTCTTCATAGACGACTTTAAAATCATATTATATCTTTCTTTTAAATATCACTGACTAATCAGATTTTTTATTAGTTTTCATTTTTGCTAATATAGTTTCACCATCTTTTACTTTGTCTCAAACTTTTGCAATAACATCCACATTATTATCAAAGATGATTGTAACCTGAGATCCAAATCTGAT
>Ga0247611_10007838_pt1 | contig 13286 bp, 8 predicted proteins | sample 177DNAGHGhighgp2_FD_192422 | JGI IMG/M metagenome (GOLD analysis project Ga0247611, IMG submission 192422) | Sheep rumen microbial communities from Palmerston North, Manawatu-Wanganui, New Zealand - 1770 DNA GHGhigh gp2 | ecosystem: Host-associated > Mammals > Digestive system > Stomach > Rumen ... | reverse complement strand
ATTTGTTAAATTATCACGCTCTGTTGCAATTAATAATTTTCTATCTTCATATAATTCTATTGCTCTACTTATCCTTGCTAATATGACTTCTCCTTTTTCAAAAGGCTTTTTAATAAAATCATAAGCCCCAAGATTTAAGCATTCTACTTCATTTTCTTTTTCTGATGTAATAACAATTATAGGAATATTTTTTAAAAGATTATATTTTTTTGTTTCTTTCATAAATGATAGTCCATCCATTAATGGCATAATTAAATCTAACAATATTAAAGAAACGTTTTTGTTTTCTTTTAAAACGTTTATAGCATCTATTCCATTACAAGCATATAAAACTTCATATTTATCGCCTATAATTTTTTCTAATATTAATCTATTTATTTTTTCATCTTCTACTATTAAAACTCTCTTTTTAATATTTCTAATATTATTGGAAATGTTATTCATCGTAAACACCCCTTTATTATTCTTCTTACAATTAATTATAACATAAAAATTATGTATTAGTGCTTATTTATCTAATAAATGTTATAATAAATTTATAATATGCGCTTTAGGAGGGTTAAAAATGAAAAAGAATTTTATCGTTGTAATATTAAACGTTATAATTGTCCTAATAATCATCTTAAGTTCTTTTAGTTATGTTAAACTAGAATCAAAAAATCGTATAAATGAAAGTAAAGAGGAATTTAAGAGTTTAACATATTCAAATGCACTTATTGCTACAAATTATCTTGAAGGTGAAAAAAACTTATGTAAGTCATGGTCTAATTATTTAAAAGAAAATATTTTATCAATGAATGATGCATTATCTTTTACATCTACTGCGGCTATTGATGAAAAAATAATGACTCATATTATTGATGTTTCATCAAGAATTGGTAAATCAACTAAGCCAAATAGTGATAATAGCTATGATGTAGATTATTCTACTGGTGAATTAAAAGAATTGTTTTTAAGAGCTAAAAAGAATGATGTTACTATATCTAGAGCATTTAAAAATCCTATTAACAATAAACCATCTATAGGTTTTTATACTATTGTTGAAATTAAAGATGACTTAGATCCATCATTAAGGCATGATGTATTATTAATAAGAATTGTTCCATCAACATATTTAACTGATAAATGGGTCTTTCCAACTGAAAAATTTGAAAATGCTAGAGTTGCTATAATTAATCCATCAAATGGTTATTATATAATGAATTCTAACAGTAGCGAAGATTTATCATTTTTTGATTTCTATAATAGAAATAATAAAATATTAAGTGATGAAGAAAAAAATGAATTATTAAATAAATTATCAAACGATAGAATAATTTTAGAACTAAAAGATAATAATAACATTGATTCTTTAATATCAAATAGTCAAATGAATGTAAGTGATAACTGGGTTTTACTAACCTTAATTCCTAAAAGCGATTTAGAAAATATTAATTTAGATTGGTCATTATTAGTATTTGTTTCTGTAGGTTTATTTGTTTTATTTATAGTTGATTTAGTTGTATTAACAATCTTTAATAGAAAATTAAAGGAAAGTGCCGAAATAGCTTATAAGGCTAATAAAGCTAAAACAGACTTCTTATCTACGATGAGTCATGATATACGTACTCCTATGAATGCTATAACAGGACTAACTACAATCGCCCAAAAGAATATAGATGATAAGCAAATCATTACTGATTCTTTGAAAAAGATTGATTTATCAAGCAGACATTTGCTTACTTTAATTAATGATATATTAGATATATCAAAGGTTGAAAGTGGTAAATTATCGCTTAATCCACACGTTTTCTCTATTGTAGAAACTACTGAAAGTTTAGTTGGCTTATCTCAACCAATGGTTAAAGAAAAGAATATTAATTTTAATTTTAGAATACATAATTTTGATATAGAATATTTATACGCTGATCAGCTTAGATTAAACCAAATATATATTAATTTATTATCTAATGCTATTAAATATACTGATCCTAATGGTATGGTTAATGTAGATTTATATGAAGAAAAGAGTAATAAAGATGATCATGTATTAATTAAGTTTGTTATTGAAGATAGTGGTATAGGCATGTCAGAAGATTTTATGAAGACTATGTATGAGCCTTTCCAAAGGCAAACAGATAGTAGAGTTAATTCTATTCAAGGTACTGGATTAGGATTAACTATAACTAAGAAAATGATTGAATTAATGAACGGCTCTATTGAGTGTGAAAGTAAAGAAAATGTTGGGACAAAATTTACTGTAGTATTAGATTTGCCTATTTCAAGTAAACAACCTAAAGAAATGAAATTACCTAATCTAAAGACTCTAATTGTTGATGATGATCCTATTTTATTAGATACAGCAGTTGATACCTTAATTGATTTAGGATTAATTGTTGATAGTGCAACATCAGGTTATGAGGCTTTTAATAAAATAAGTGCCAAGTATAATAGTGATAAATTTGACATTGTAATACTTGATTATAAGATGCCTGATATAGATGGTCTTGAAGTTGCTAAAAAAATTAGAGAAGAAATAGATAAAAAGATTCCAATTATTATTGTATCTTCATATGATTTATCTATAATTGAAAAAAATGCTTTAGAATATGGTGTTAATGGATTCATTTATAAGCCTCTATTCAAATCTAGATTATATGAAATAATTAGTGATTTATTAAACATCAAAGAAAAGGAAGTTGTTTTTAATGATGATTATTCTAATTTAGGTGGTATGAATGTATTGGTTGCTGAAGATAACGATATAAACTATGAAATAATATCTAAATTGCTTAAGATGTATAATGTAAATACAGAAAGAGCATACAACGGATTAGAAGCTTATGATTTAGTAAAAGATTTAACTGATGCAAAGTATGATTTAATATTTATGGATATTCAAATGCCTATATTAAATGGTATTGATGCAACAAAAAAGATTAGAGCGCTAGATAATGAAATTTCTAAAAATATTCCTATTATTGCGATGACTGCTGATGCCTTTTCAGAAAATGTAAGTGAATGTCTTAATGCAGGAATGAATTCTCATATTGCTAAACCAATTGATATGAAATTAGTATTAAGAGAATTAAGAAATGTTAAAGATGGTAAATATAATAAATAAAAATAATTAATTAAAAAGGACTGAAAATATATTTATTCAGTCCTTTTTCTTATTCAGCATATTTTATAGTTATTGTTATATCATTTTTTGGCATATTGAAGCTATATTCATCATATACTATTATATCGTCTGTTGTACGCCTTTCTCTTTTTGTGATTTTACCTATAACAGCAATTAAACCTAGTATAGCTATATAAATAGGTATACAACATATTATTATTTTTCAAAGTTTCATATAATTACCTCTTACATTTTTATAAAAAAAAGAGAAATTATAATAATTTCTCCTTACGCATTACATCAAAACATAGATAATCTTTGTTTTCTGTTTCAACCTTATTGTATTCAATTTCTTTATATCCATTCTTTAAATATAAGTTTTTAGATGGAAAACTAGCATCTAGAATAATTGAATCATATTTTTTAAAAATCATCCATTCAGCATATTCAATTAATTTTTTTCCATAGCCCTGATGTTGGTATTTTGGTTCAACAAAGAATCTATAAATATGATTTTCTTTAAAACTTATTGTTCCAAATACTTCTCCATTAAATTTATGAATATAAACATATCCTTTTTCTATATCTTCTTTTATTTTTCCTTTGGAATGATATTCTAAAAAATAATCTACTGCTCCTTTAGGATAATATGCAGGATATATTTTTTCTATAGTCTTCCTACAAATGTTATAAACAGTATCTAAATCTTTAAGCGTTGCTTGAAATATTATTTGATATTTATCCATAAAAATCCCCCCTATTTATTATTAATTATATCACAAGTATGATATAATAATAAAGGAGTGATTATTATGCCTATTGACGGACTATTTATACATCATTTAGTTAATGAACTAAATATCTTAGAAAGTGGAAAAATAAATAGAATCAATCAAATAAGTCCAACAGACTTTATTTTTGTCGTTAGGGCAAATAGTCACAATTATAATTTATTTATTACTATTCATACTGAATTAGCTCATATGAATTTAACAAATAGATTATATGAAGCCGATAGTAATCCAACTAACCTTACTGTCCTACTTCGTAAATGCTTAGAAAATGGAATAATAAAGCGATTATTCCAAGTTGATAACGATAGAATTGTATGTATAAATGTAGATAAATTCGATGAAATTGGAGATAGAATCGATGTTAAATTATATTTAGAATTAATGGGTAGGCATTCTAATTTAGTATTATGCGTAAATGATAAAATAGTTACTGCATATAAATATGTTAATCCATTTGAATCAGAAAATAGAACAATTCTTCCTAACATTGAATATAATATAAAAATTGATAAGATTAATCCCTATAACCTTAATTTAGATGAATTAAAAAAAGAATTTGAAACCATATTTACTCCTAAAGATCTTTCTAATAGATTTAATGGTGTATCTACATTTATATCTAATTACACTTACAATAATTATGAATTATTCTATAATTACATAAATTCATTTAAACCAACTAAATATGATAATAATTTATATTTTATTGATATACCATTTATAGAATCAAATAAAACATATTATGATTCTTTATCACTTCTTTTAGATGACTATTATTACGAAAAAACAAAATCAAATGAAATCAAGGTTAGAAGTAATAATTTAGTTCATACATTAAAAAATAAAATAGAAAAATATGAAAGAAAATTAATTAATCTAAATAATGATTTGCTTGATGCTTTAAACAGTGAAATATATAGAATTAAAGGTGAATTATTATACAATAATTTAAATAAAATTAATAAAGGTGATACTTCTATTAGTTTATTGAATTATTATGATAATTCTAATTTAAATATAGAATTAGATCCATCAATTAGTCCAAACAAAAATGCTAGTAAATATTTTCAAATATATAATAAGAAGAAAAATGCATGTAAGATACTACCAAAACAAATTGATGAAACTAAAGATGAAATAGAATATTATAACCTTTTATTAGCTCAAATAGAGTTTTCTAATATAGATGATATATTAGGTATTTCTAATGAATTAAATCCTAAGAAAACGAATAAAAAGAATAAAATAAAGATACTTACATATAAAGCTAATAATTATACAATTTATATCGGTAAAAATAATGAACAAAACACTTATCTAACAAAGATTTTGGCTAAACCTAGCGATTTATGGTTTCATGTTAAGGATATGCCATCTAGCCATGTTATACTTAGTGGAGAGGTAAGTGAAGAATCTATAAGATGTGCTTCTATGATATGTGCGTTCTATTCAAAAGCAAAATATTCATCAAGTGTTCCTATTATTTATACACAAGTAAAATATTTAAAAAGAATTCCTAATAAGAGAAATTGCTTCTTAACATATTCAAATGAAAAAACTATTTACATAGATCCTGATACAACCTACATAAATAGTTTAAATTTAAAATAATTTAAGATTGGTGTTATAGGCATAACCTATAATACCATCTTTTTTTATTCCCAGATTGTTGGAATACTATCAACATAGTGCCAATAGTTTTCAACTTGTTCAGTCGGTCTTTCCTCACTATAATAATATACTTTTGTCGAAGGTTGAGCTACTACATCAAGTTGGCTTCCATTGTTCCCAATTTTTAGGAAAGTAATGCTTTTCCATTCTTCTTTTGTCCCCAAAAAGCAAATATGATTAACATTTTCTTCACTAATTGCTGAAATGTTTAATTGTTTTATAGTTTTTGGCAGAACAATATAATCAATTTGTGTCTTCAACATATAACTTATGTCAAGCACTTCTTGTTTTTTTGGAAATATAATATATTTCATTTTTGCAATGTCTGAAAAAGTAAACCTATAAAAATCAACCTTTTCTCCCAAAAAAACAATACCACAATTTTCATTGTCTCCACTAAACAAGTAATCTGCTATTTCTATTAAGCTCTCTGGCATTTCTATAAAATCTAAATTATTTATAGATGGAATTGATTGCCTTCCAACATATGTCAAGCCATTTGGAAATTTTAATTCTTTTAAACATTTTATTTGCGCCAATGCATAAGCGCCTATGTATTTAATTGACTTAGGTATGTTAAATTCTTCAATGTTAGAACATCCAACAAAAGCTTCCGCCCCTATTTTCGCAACATTACCTCCTATTTTTACATTTTTTAGATTGATACATTCATAAAACGCCTTATCCCCAATTTCTTGAACACCCGAACCAATAATAACTCTTTTTAATTGCTTAATATGTGAAAATGAGTATGGTTTAATGATGGGGTTAGAATTAATAGTTATGTCTTCCATCAAACTATATTTTTTATTTTTATATTCTATATTACCGCTATTATCCAAAATATATATTTTTTCACAAAATTTGTATAAATTATATGTTGTGTGTTCAATCCTACTAAATTCTTCTATTGTCCCATTATAATAATAGTTTTTTATTAATATATAGTTAAAAGAATCACCTATTTCTTCGACTGTTCCACTCATTGAAAAGTTTTCTACAACCGTAGTATTATTCCCGTTATTTGTTTTAGAAGGAGCATAAAATGCTTTGTCAAAAATAGCACTAACATTCAAATCGTCTGTTATATCTACATTATCTGCTTTTTTATAATCCCAGCTAATAATATATTTTTTTCCATCATATGTCCCAATTTTTAGATTTCCAACTTTTTTTACATCTTTAAATTTTATATATTTATTATTTTTACAACCACATAGAAAAATAAGTAGAAAAGACATTATTATTATGCAAACCTTTTTCATATATTCACTCCTTAATCATAATATAAAGCAGTGATAGAACACACTTCATAATCAGATATTCCATAAAATCCACATTTATAAATATTAATCATAATTTGATTGTTATACTTTTTCTTTATAACTATATCTTTTTTCCCGTCGCCATTAACATCTGCAAAAAAACATGAATAAGTATCAGTGTTGGGATAAAAGTCATATGGTGTTATATAATCGATGCTAGGCAAAAAAGATGAAGTATTCGATTTATAAATTTTAATAATCATTTTATTAAAACTATTTGACTCAATTGAAACAATATCATCACGGCCATCTCCGTTAGTATCTCCCATTATAACCGGATAATAACTTTTAACGATATCACTACTAGTCAAAGAGTTAGATGATGAAATAGCCAAATACGGATTTAATGAGATGCCCAAGTATGTAAATGCATATCTATAATTATAATTATTTTTATAACTTATTACAATATCATCATAGTTATCACCATTTGTATCTTTTACAAAGATGCTATAGGGGTTAGTTCTTGGATTATATGTTGGAAGACTATATATAGAAACACTTGATTCATATAATGTCGAACTATTATTAGATATCAGTAATTTTAGATACCTATACCCAGTAGGATTAAAATACCCTGTTTCATAAAATAGTAAATCATCATAACCATCACCATTAAAATCACCTTTTAATAATCTAGTCACATCCTTGTATGTAATGTTGCTTGAATAAACTATTGCTTCATTTAAATAATTTAAAGTGTTCTTACCACTATAAACTAATACTTTAATTGAATTAGAATCATAAATGTCTTTGTATATCACAATAAAATCATCATAATTATCTCCATTTTGATTAGCAATTATGCACTGATATGAATAGAAAATTGGGTTGAAATAATATGTACTATTTAAGCCGGTATTAACTATTATAGATGACATTGATGTCCCGATGCAAACATGAATAATTCTATATCCATAATAAATGGAATGTATCAATATATCTATCTTACCATCTCCATTAAAATCACCAGTTAAAACATCGTCATCTCTATGATATACAATGGTAGTTGTAGATTCAATAGCAGTTGTGTTAAATTTACAATTTGACTGACCATTATAGACATAAAAACTATAAAAGCCATCATTATTTCTAACCATAATCATATCTTCATATCCATCACCGTTCACGTCACCCATAAACGTTTTAGGCTCAAAACCGCTTGCTAATGCCTTATAAGCATTCAACCTTCCGCCAGATGTGCACAATCCACCAAGCGAATCAACTTTATCAACATTTTTAATTATCAATTCTTTAACTTCAAAAGGCGAAAGAGAAGGGTTATGCTTTAAAATAAGAGCTGCTGTCCCCGTTACAAAAGGGGTTGCAGCAGAAGTGTAACTAAAAGAGGAATATTTTGTATGATTAGGATGACTATATGGAATAGTTGTCCATATGTATTCTCCAGGAGCAAACAAATCGACTGTTGAAGGTCCATAATTTGAAGAACCCTCTTTGGAGTCATTCGATGTTGAAGCACCGACGGTAATCATATTTTGAAGGACAAATCTTCCAGGATAATGATTTAAAAAATCTAAATTATCGTTGTCGTTTCCTGCCGAACATACAAATAACCCAGGATAATTTTGAATTGCATATTTAACAGATGCAAGGTCATTAAACCCCAAACTGCAATTTAATACTTCTAATCCTTCAAAAGAAGCATAATCTAAAGCTGTTATCAATCTTCCAACAGGCGCCTTTCCATTATTATCAATCACTTTCAAAGAAATCAAACTAGTCGTTTGACAAACACCTACGGCACTATTTGTATATCCATTTGCTGATGCACCAATTATTCCAGCAACTTTCGTTCCATGTGAATAAGGGTCTGTCGGCGGATTTTCAATTGTCCCTACATTAACCTCATCAAATTCAGTCCCAATAAAATTCATACATTTTTCAAAGCAAATGTTAGCAAGCAAATCTTCATGATCGCCATCAATCCCGCTATCTAACACCCCTATTCTTATATTGATGTTGTTAACCAAATCAATGGTACTATACTCTATATTCCAAGCATTAGGCATATTTATTTTTTCTAATCCCCAATCTCTTGAAACGTCATATTCTATAGGTAAAGAATTAGCATAAGCATAATAATTTGGTTCTGCACATATAATTCTATCATCCAAATTGAGTTTATTTATAACACTAATAACATTGTCTTTAGATTTTATTTCTAGTTTTAACATTAGTATTCGATGGTAATTATTAATATCTAATCGTGTTCTTATATCGTTTTCCCCATTAATAAGTGAATAATCATCTTTTTTTATTTGATTATATATTAATCGTGTTCTATTAGTTAAATCATAAATTTTATTACATCCAATGTCACCAAAAGAATCAAAAGAATAGTCTAATAACTTTTTACTTTCATCATTACTCAAAACAACAACTATGGAGCTATCATCGAATTCCTCTTCTAATGATACTTCTCTAATCATTTTTAATTCGCGATTAGTATCATTCTCTTTATATTTGTTTTGTTTTGTTGAAAAACACATTGTAATTGTCAGTAAAAGAATTAATATTTTTACAAATCTTCTCATCACTTACCTCTCTCCTCATAATAATTTAAGATTGGTGTTATAGGCATAACCTATAATACCATCTTTTTTTATTTGGCTTACAGTTTCACCTTGATATATTAGAGAAACTATATCGCCTTTTTTTATTTTTAAAAAATGATTTGTTGAATTTCTTGCATTATATTCATCATTTTTATCTAAATAAACTAATCTCTTTTCTAGATATACTTTTTTACCATGATATTCACATAATACAAATTCGCCTTTTTCTTCTATTAATCTAACATATGGATCTTTATATGTAATAGATACATCCCCAGATTCTTCTTGATCATTTATTACTTCTATTTTCTTAAACCAATCTTCATAAATTGATTTAAATTTATCATTTTCTATCATTAATAAATTTACTTGACCAAAATCTTTTGTGCCTTTACCACCATCTATTAAGCATATCTTTCTATCATTTAAAATAATAGGATTACAATTAAAGACATTATTAGTCATTTCTGGATAATTTGCGGAAGGATAATGTCCTACAATTATCCATTTATCTTTTGATTTATAATTATATTTTAAATAATCTGCGGTTCTAACAATTGTGTTAACATTATTTTCATCAAAATATGCAGAATGAACAAATATATATTTTTCAGTTTCTATCATATCAGGAAGAGTATTAATAAAATCAAATATATATTTATAATGAGTATAAGCATAATTAAAAATATCTTCTTCATTCATATTATCTGTATATACATTTTCTAATAAATCATATAACAAAGACGTTTTCTTTGTGACATATGTTTTAATCATATCATACTGTAGATCGTTTCTATTATAAAAGTCTTCTTCATGATTTCCTTTTATCATATATACATTTTTATTCTTACATAATTTAATAATATAGTTTATAGATTCTAAGCTGTGTTCTCCTCTATTAATAACATCACCAAGAATAATTAAGTAATCTTTCTCTGGATTGTAATTAACTCTTTTTAAGCATTTGTCTAAAAGGTCATATCCGCCATGAATGTCACTAACGCATAATATTCTTTTACTATAATCAAGATTAAGTTTTAGATTTATTATATCTCTCATGGCTATTCTCCTTTCTATTTTTGTAAGACAAATAATTCTAGCATAGTTAATTCATCACCATTACCACTTCTTACATCAATATTTATTTTACATAATTGTTTAACAAATGTTTCTATTTTCTTTTCTCCTAGTGTTCTAACATATCTAACTAAATGATATGCTCTACCACTTGATATGTTTAATTCTTGAGCAATATCAAATGGTGTTTTACCTTTTGCATAAAGCTTTTGGGCATACATTAATAATATGACATTATTTTTAATGTTTGATAATATTATTGATGGACTTACATTCTCATCTAAAAGATTTTTTAAGGCGACATATGCTTGACCATTATTTCCTTCAAACATATTAGATGTAATATCATATATTTTACTATCCATCTCTCTATTTGTAAGTAAATTAATCATATCCATGGTAATTTCACTACCATCAGCATAAGAACTTAGTTTAATTAAATTATTTTCTAATGTTTGGTAATCTTTACTTCTTTGTAATACTTCTTTTCTTTCTCTTTCACCTATTTTTAAATCATTATCTAGAATATATTTATTCATATATTCATCAAGTGAAATAGATGTTTTATCTAAATCTATCTTTTCAAAGAATTTATTAATTATTTGAGAAAGTTTATTATCTTTTGAGTAGTTTGTGGATGAAATAATTAATATGTTATCGTTACTTTTATTTGCGCAAAATTTATTAAAGCTATCTAATTCATAATCACTTACTTTAATGTTAGATTCAACAATCGATGGATTCTTAAGCCAAAATACTCTTAAATCATCAAAAATAGATTCTGTGTTTAGGCATGATATTAAATCGGTAATATCATTTTCATCTAAATCATAATTTTCTAATATTTCTTCATCTAAACCTTTAGTTTTTAATATTTCATCAACTTTCTTTTTTATTAAGTATTCATCCGTTGATGTCAGTAAATATAAATTATTCATACGAACCACTCCAAATTTTATTATAACATAGTTTATAATAAATATCATTACACATTAAGTAAAATATGTTTTATAAGTATATGTTTTATTAATGTAGGTAATATGATATTTTATTTTCTTTTCATCAAAGTATTTTAATACAACACTATGTGGATGCTTAAACTTGTTATAAGCACCACAGCTTATTACGGCTATGCTTGGATTACATTTATCAATAAATGTCTTAGTAAAGGCATTACTTGCTCCGTGGTGTCCTACTTTAAGCACATCACATTTTATGTCCATGTTTACTAAAGATTCTTCATCTTCAAAATCCCCCATAAATAAAAATGTCTTCTTAAATACCTTTATTTTTAGTACTAAAGATATGTTATTTACATTACTACTATCCTTGATTGGCGCAAGGCATTTTATATTTAATTTATACAAATTTAATTCATCTCCAGATTTGAAATAGATAATATTTTTATAATAATTAATGGCGTTTAATGTTAGCTCTGTATCATCATAATAAGATACAACTAAATAATCTACTGTGATAGTTGAATAATAAATATCCATTAAATCTTCTGCATGGTCATCATGGCCATGTGTTATAACTAAATAATCTATATGAGTTATTCCTTCTTTAATTAAATATTTATATGAATCGTTATAGCAATCTATCAAAATGGTGTATCTGCTTGTTTTTATTAGGCTACTATCACCTTGGCCTATATCAAATATTTTCACATATCCTCCTACTACTATTTTTCCTTTTAAAAAAATAACCATTAATATAATTATTAAATACAAAAACTTCTTCATTGAGAATAATAAATATATTGAAATATAATATAAAATCATCTCTATATTATTAAATGACGGAACATTAATAACACTAAATTTTATATTAGATAAAAAGTTAATAATATTAATAAAAATATTACATAATAATTCATATGGCTTAAAATTTCTAATAAATGCTGTAACATAAGTAATAGGCAAGAAAACAAAGGAGAAAAAACCAATTAATAATACATTATAAATTGGTGATAATAAATTAATTATACTATTCATATTAATAGTAATAGGAAGGCTTATTAAAAAAGTTAATAAGCTTATTTTTATTATCATTAGTTTTGGTTTAAAATCGCTTATTATAATTGAAAAAGATATTAAAAATGATAATTCAAAACCTATATCAAATATGTAATAAGGATTTATAAAGAGCAAGAATATAAATATAATACCTAATACATCTAGCCTAGAGAATTCTAGTTTTTTATATTTAAAATAATTAGCTAAAATAACCATAAAGCTAGCTCTAACTATAGACGGTGAAAAGCCCGTTATTAAGACATATATTACCAAAAATATATTAATATATTTCTTCTTTAAAAAGAAAGATAATGCCTTTGCGATTAGTAATATATGTAAGCCACTTATAGAAAATAAATGGCTAATTCCTAGCATATTTAATTCATCATTTATTTCTAAATCATTTTTATATCCAAGTATTAAACTTTTATAAAATGAACTAGATGTTTTAGAATAATTATGATCAAAATAATATATTAGATTATTCCTAATTGAATAAATATTAATAATCTTTTTCTTTGTTATTTTATTTGGAAAAAATTGATACTTTATATCATGCTTTAAATAATAATTATTATAATCAAAAGGAATAGTTGGATAATTAATTTCTCTAAAACTTCCTTCCATTTTTACATAATCTCCTAAAGATAAAGTATCATTTGTATATATAATTACTTTTTGGGTATTTGTTTTTAAAATATAAGAATTATTCTTAACATCTA
>Ga0247611_10007837_pt1 | contig 13287 bp, 9 predicted proteins | sample 177DNAGHGhighgp2_FD_192422 | JGI IMG/M metagenome (GOLD analysis project Ga0247611, IMG submission 192422) | Sheep rumen microbial communities from Palmerston North, Manawatu-Wanganui, New Zealand - 1770 DNA GHGhigh gp2 | ecosystem: Host-associated > Mammals > Digestive system > Stomach > Rumen ... | reverse complement strand
CCACTAAATAAATTCGCTGTTGACCCAAGTTCACATGAAGTAAATGTCGGATCAAATTCTACGACTTCAACACCATAAAGACTAAAACTAAAAGAAACACCTGCAAATCGTAAGTCTCTTGTCCTACCATATTCATCCATATATGAAAAGACCTTATCACTTGTCCAAAACTCATTGCAAATAACAATAGGATTATCAGGATCAAAATCAATTACTATCCCCTCTCTGTTTTCTATCTTATCGTCATAATAAAATGTAAGAATATCATCTTTATATACTGCGTATGCTGTAAGTTCTGAGACTATATTGTTATTGCCTTTTAATGTCAAATAGCCTGGCTTTCCTTTTCCACCATCATCGTGGGCATAGGAAACATCTGTACAACTTGAATCATATACCGTGCCAGACCCACCAACGACACGGGGGCAGTCTTTGAACATACCAGAAGAAGAAATCACCCTTCTTTTAGACCATTTATTGCCACAGTAAATAGTAACTAATTCACTACACCCACAAAACATCATACACATATCCAAAACATGTCTCGTATTGAAGTTGCTAAGGTCAAGAGAGGTTAGGCTATTACAATCATAAAACATTGCTGCCATATCCACAACAAGACTTGTTTCAAAGTTGCTAAGGTCAAGACTTGACAAGCCATAACAACCGAAGAACATGCCTGACATATCTGTCACACTGCTGGTATTAAGGAATTCCATTCCATCAATAGATGAAAGATGGATGTTTCCCATAAACCATGAATGTGTGCTTGTTGGTCTTGCATCTGCAAATGAAGGGTCGAATATAGCTTTCTTTATATCCAGATGATGGTCATACCACCCAGGAGTTTTTTCTCTTTCGGGCAAATCATAGGTTGTTCCTACCCGCGATTCTCGCTGATTGTCATAATAAAAAGTCAGGACCTCGTCGTTATACACGGCATATGGAATATTTGTGGCTGGAGTAGTGCTTGCTTTTACTGTCACCTGACAGGAACGTGAAAGTCCACTCAAATCCATGACATGTATATTTGTGACACCTGGCGATACTGCCGTAACAGTTATTGGTGTTATCCAGCCATTCCGCTTCCCTGGTTCTGCTGTTGCTATTTTGTCGTCATCCGAAGTACAATACACTCCGCCTGCTACGCCCGACTGTGTGGCATTGATGGTATAGCTTTCTCCCTCCGCAAGAAACAGATAACCAGTTTCTAACTGAAGATCTCTTTCAACGACCACTTCTCCAGAAACAGTCACATCATAATAAAAGTTGTATGTACGCTTATTTCCATTAATATAAAATGTGCTTTTATAGTAAAGACGAGCCGTTCCCGCTTTTACGCCTTTGATAATTGCATTTTCCATAGTGGCCGATGTCACAGTGAAGATACTTGTGTTGGATGAACTCCATAGAAAAGATATTCCCGTCGTTCCACTTTGATGATAAGGATTGGTGTATGAAGAGGATAGCTTAACACTTGTTGTGCTCCCCACATTTACATTTAAGTCGCCTATGTGACTTTGGGATTTGCCATTCATAGCATAAACAATAAGCAGAACGAAAGTTACTGTCAGTTTAAAAATATTTTGTCTCATAATGCTTTTGAGATTTGTTATGTTTGTATCTGATTATTTTCTGTTTTAAAAGCACTCTATTTGTTATCTATGCCATACCGTGATATCTATACGCTCAAACAAAGCCTGTGCCCCGTATTCCTCCATAATTCTGGTGCCACGCCCCATGTCAAGATTGAAAGGTGCTTCTCTTTCAGTCCTCGTCACAGCCATGTCACTGTCTTTGATGTCAAGTCCTACGCTCCAAAAAACATGTTCTCTAAATTTATATAGCCAGATTTCCTGGCTGTCCAAAGAGGTCACCTTATCCACCAAGAACACTTCGGCATGGGTGACGGCTACACTGTCAAGGTCTATCTTGTGCTTGCTCATGTATTTATAGAAATGCTCGGCACCGTAACTGCTATTCTTCTCTTTCTTGGTGACAATGTTGATAAAGTGTACGTTGACGGTCGGCGTAATAGTCTTGTGCAACTTGCCATTGATTTTTACAAATGTCTTCCTGCCTTTACTAACGATATTCTCAAGCGAATTTCTTGCGTCATAACTCTGTTGTAAATAACGTGAGTTCGATGAATTCACGTTATTTAAGACGTTGATTCATAACTCGTGTCGCCAGCTCATCATTATGATTCTTGGCCTCTTCCATCCAGTAGGCTTCCTTCTCTTTATCTATATTCGTACCCAAACCATAACGATAACAGGCGGCGAGAAGACGCATGGCTTTGGACGAAGGCCAAAATTGGTAATAGAGGAGAGCGTCACCTCCTTCGGGGCATTCGCCCGCAGCATGTCTTAACAAATCAATGGCAACATCGTATTTACCTTGCTTGTAATAATACTCACCCAAATGTGCCTGTCCTGTTCCACAATTTTGGTCAGCCGACTTCTGTAGCCATTCTACACCAATCTTCACGTCTTTTACTACACCTATGCCCTCCATGTAGCATATTCCCATTTGAGCCATGGCTTCAGGATCTGGATGTTTTTTATAACTAACAGCTTTTTTCAGGAACTGCATGGAAAGAGGTTCGTTACGTTTAACCCCCTCATTACCTTGATAGAGGTAATATAAGAGGAAATCGCAACTACTCATTAATATTTCATGTTCATCTGGTTTACCTTTGAATTGTCCGGCCGATACTTTTTTCAGCCATTCGATAGCAGCATCCTTTGCTCCCTCTATTTGTTTGAATGTCAAATAACTTTCGCCCAAAGATACCATGCTGTTAATATCTCCTTGCTGAGCCGCCTTAGTGTACCACTGATATGCCGCCACAGAGTCTTTGGACAGACCACCCTCACCTTGCTCGTAATAGAAAGCCAAGTAATCTTGAGCTTCAGCGACACCTTTCTCTGCTGACTTCTTGAGCCATTTCACACATTCTTCTTGGTCACCATCCACCCCATGCCCTCTTCTGTAACAGAGCGCCAACTGTAACATCGCATCAGCATTACCCTGCTCAGCCGCTTTCTGATACCAAAATACGGCCTTTTCATAGTCCAAAGCGACACCATCTGCATTATAATATTTGTTACCTAATTCCAAAGCTTTTGCTGGATTGTTCTCCACAACACTTGCGTCAACGTCCGAAGAACCTAACACCGTTACTGCATATTCGAAATTAAAAGGGCCAAACGTCGGTAAATTAGTTCCTGTAGCATACACCGCAACCTTTAAAGTATGCTTTCCTAAGGATTTATTTTGGAGTAGATAATCTAAATTAAAGGGAGACTGGGTTTCGGTGCTAATCAAATCTCCATCCCAGAAGTAACTTACTTTTACAAATGCTGCACCATGAGGGCTCTTTGAATAATTCATTACGGGGGTTATGGTCAACCGTTCACTATTATAAAGATGAAATTTGTTGAATGAAAATTTAAAATCAAATTTCGTTTGTGCCTTAACATTCAACATGAAACATACTTCAAATAAAACTAATAGAAGAGCTAACCGAGACACTCGCTCTAAATAATCTGTAAAAAACTTTTTCATAATTGGTTATGTTTATTGTTAATACTATTCTATTGTTTCTTGACTGTAACTTTACATTGCAAAGATACTATAGGAAAGAACATTCTGCAAGCATTCAACAGCATTCTGGACAAAACGCCTTAGTTTATTGACGAAAAGATTCTCTTTGACAACAAAAGCATAATGAAAACACTTTACTAAATAGTAGTCATCATTTCAATCATGTAAAGGCTTTCTTGTATTCTTTAGAATATTTTGTGCACCTTCATCCACAGTAGCAGCACGTTCAAGTGTCTCCTGTTCTTTTTCTAAATCCACCTCCGTACCAACACCATACCTGTAACAAGCAGATAAAAGTTTTAAGGCAGCAACAGGAACCTTTTTGTGGTTATCACATTTCTCCAAAAGTTCAAACAATTCTTTTTCACGTTCTTTGCTTCTTAAAACATACTTACCATCATAATATAGACGTGCTAAACAATATTCTGCCATTGGATCATCAACTTCTATACATTTCTTGTAGAGATTGATGCCTTCTTGCACATTCTGTTTAGTACCTATTCCCTCCACATAACACTTTGCTAATGAAATGACAGGATCAGCCCAATCTTGAAGTGTATTTGATTCCATCACCACATCTGCTAAGTCCTTATATATCTTAAACGCTTTTTTTACATCTTTCTTAACCAATTCTCCTTCTTCGTAAATGACGGCTAAGTCATATCTATTATACCAACTTCCTCCATCTGCGGCATCATAATAACATCTAAATGCTTTTTCCTTGTTTTTCTGTACGCCTATCCCGAACCGATAGCAGTCTCCCTGACGGGAAAGACCAGTCATTAAATTGTCTTTAGAATATAATTCAAAGGCCTTCTGCTCATTCTTCTGAACTCCAGTTCCAGAAACATAGCAGTCTCCCAATATAGTATAGCAATCATTACTTATAAAGTAATCATAACCTTTATCTTTAGATTCCTTTTCTGTAATGGCAATAGATTTTTCGCATAACTGAACCAACTCTTTATAATCACATTCAACGTCATCTTCGTAATAGTATATATTTGCAAGACGTTCCATGGAATCACTATTGCCTTTTTCCACTCCTTTTTTATACCACTCTACAGCCCTTTCATTGTTTTCTTCTACACCCTCCAAACCATTGTCATACATATATCCAAGGTGATTGATTGCGTCTATTTGTCCTTGGTTTGCTGCTTTCTCAAGCAAAGGAAGCGCTTGTTTGTACCAATAATTCGCACTATCATTCTCTATATCGCTATTTTGTTTATATGCCTTCCCCGTATAGTATTTTGCTAACCAATACTGTGCATCAGCATTCTCTTTGTTCGCCCAATTTGTCAGCCCTGTCAATGCATTTTTAGAAGCATTGGCACCATTATAGTAGTTCTCAAACGCCTTGGGTAAATCCACCTCTACTCCTTTGCCTTTTTCGTACATCCAACCCAAAATATATTTGCCATATTCTGAACGGCTTTTTTCAAAATATTTCGCAGCTAAAGGATAATCCTTAGCATGACCTCCCTTCCCCCAAAAATTATATGCTGCTACTTTATATTCAGCCATATCATAATGATTACTATCAGCGGCCTTTTTAAACCATTCATAAGCCAGTAGAGAATCTTTTGAAACTCCTTTTCCTTCCTCATAATGTTTGGCTAAATGGTACTGAGCATAAGCATAATTCATTTCGGCCGCACGCTTTATATAAACAATTGACTTTGCGTAGTCCTTCTCAACTCCTTGTCCTTGACAATAGCAAAGGCTTAATTCCGAAAGACCTTCTTCGTCTCCTTTTTCAGCAGCCTTCTTAAACCATCGAAATGCTTCCTCGTATTTTTTTTCTTTCTTCAGTTGCAACCCATATTTTGTTTGAGCCTGTATGTGACCCTTTTCTGCCGCAGTCTTCATCCACTTTTCATATCCTTTCCATGAACCAATCTTATACATGGCGTCAACATTACCTTTTTGGGCTGCTTTCTCATACCAGTAAAATGCTTTATCTGAGTCATGTTCCACTCCTTTTGAACCACTATAATCATTATAGCATTCTGCCAATTGGTACTGTGCCACAGCATTTCCTGCCTTAGCCTTGTTCAGAAGTGCCTGACTGTATGTTTGGGCTATTACATTTGTGCAGGAGAAAACTATAAAACTTATGAACAATAAAAATATATGCATATTGTTTTTGATTATTAAAATTCTAATATTTTCAATGCTATATCATCATTATGTTTCGCTGCCTCATTCAACAATGGGGAAATCCATATCTTTTAGCATTTGTATAACTTTCGCTTTTGTAGTAGAGTCTGCTTTCAGAGCCCATTGATATGCCTTCTGGTGATTCTCCAATGTCCTTTCACCATTGACATACTCAAATGCTTTCTTAGCGGCTTCCGCCTTACTCTCGTTCTCGATACTATCAGTTTTTTCAACTGTATTCATAGGTTCATTGCTTGATTCTGTTCCCTTAGAACATCCATAAATACAAGCAAGCCCTATCGCAATTGCAAAAATCCATTGCTTCTTCATATTGCTTAGAATTTTATATTATCTGTTGTTATTCTTTATGGAATAGGAAAGTCCATTTCCTTCAATCTCTGAATTACTTTCGCTTTTGTTGCAGGGTCTGCTTTAAGTGCCCATTGATATGCCTTTTGGTGATTCTCGTATGTTCGTTCGCCATTGACATATTGGAGTGCCTTTCTTGCTGCCTCTGCTTGCTCCGCTTTCTTTGCTGCCTCTGTCTGTTCCGCTTTCTTTGCCTGTTCCTCTTGCTTTTTCTTCTCCGCTTCTTGTTTCTTCCGTTCTTCCTCTTTTCTCTGCTCGTCTTTTGCCACTTGCGCATCATTGGCTACAGAAGTCTGTGGTTTTTCCACTTCCTTTGCTGCTGGCTCTGATGAAACAGGGGAGGTCATTGGTGGATTAATATCTGCCAGCATTTGTCTAGCAATTTGGTTGCCTTCATCATTCTTTAATGCCAATTCAGCATAATGCCGAGCCTTTACTGTATCATTGGCGTTCAGGAAGATGCTGGCGAGAGGCATGTAGGCGCGGACAGAGTCCTCTCCTGCAAATTTCAGAAGGGCAAGACTGTCGTTGCGTTCGATGGCAGACGTCAGCATTGCGCTTAGTTTGAGTTGTTTTTCTCTTTCAGCCTCTTTGTTCTGGGAATATGTGGAGACGCCGTAGTGGATGCCGTAGCCCAGGAGTGCAGCAAGAGACGCTGCAGCAATGCCTATTCCATATCTTTTCTTGTTTATATTTAGGTGTTCAGCAATGTCATTCATAATACGAACAAACGGAGACATTGGCTTCCATCCTTGCTTCACGACGGCATAGTTCGTGCCGTTTCCAGAGAAAATCTCACGCACAAGGACGCCCCCGATTATCTCGTTTTCTCCGACTTCCTTAAGACCCGTATGCTTAACACAGGCTTTGAAGAACTCCTCTTTTTCTGCATGCCATTTATGCGTCGCCTCGTCAGCCATTACCGACTCGTTTTTCATTCTGCGGTACATCCTCTTGTTAAACCGTTCGAAGACGACGTATCTTTGTGTCTTCGTAGTGTTGCCTGAATGAGACTCGTTCTTGCCAGAATAAATAACGGCGCCATACTGAATGTAATAATCCGTTTCCTTCTGAATGTCTGTTATGAGATAATTGGCATGCGGACTGTTCAGCACAAAGCCTTTGGGGAGAGTGTATCTGTCCTCAAACCCTTTCAGGAAATCGGCTGCTGTCTGCGTACGATTGCTGCTCACTGGCTGCATGGCATCGATAATCACCTGACGTGTCTTGTCGCTCAGTGTCTGTGGCAGTTTTGCCTTTACAATTTCTGTTGTCATCGAAAACGCGCCGTATGGATTTGTCCCCACCAATATATAATATAAGGTGGCACCAAGTGCATAGACATCCACTTCACATGGAATCAAAGAGATGTTCGTGAATCCGTCATCATGTGCTCGTTTCCTGTCTGCCACAATTTTTGCCACTCCTCCATACTGTTCCTGAGGAGAGTACCCTTCAGACACTCCCACACTGGTATGTGTTGTTGTCAATTCTCCTTTTTTGTTGAAGTGTACCGACACGCCAAAATCTATCAGCACTGGGTCTGTCTGCTGTCCGTCAGACGATTTCCTAAGCATAATATTGTCTGGCTTAATGTCAAGATGCAACAGCCGATGCTGAGTATGGATATAATCCACAGCCTCGGCAATAGGACGGATAAGCGACAAAGCGACTCTCTCAGAAAGAGGACCAGTGCGCTTCACAAGGCTGCGCAGGCTCTCGCCTTCAAGGAACTCCATGACGTAATAAGCCGTTCCGTTCGCCTCGAACACCTCGTTCACATTGACAATATTAGGATTGCCCTTGCATATCTCTTTCAGTCGGATTGCTTCCTCCTTGAAGTCCCTCAAGCTTTCCTTGATATCTTTTTCGGCAGCAGGGGAGTACTGCATAAGCATACTACCTTCCTCACGGTAGCAACTTGACTTCACGAAAAACTCTTTTATGGCATAATATCCCGTGAAGTCAATGTTCCCGTCTTTTAACTTGCTAGATGCAAGATAAGTAATACCGAAACCACCTTGTCCCAGCACTGGCTTCACGTCGTCGCCAACCTTAACCTTCTGACCTTTTCGCAGCGGTTTGCCATTAACCACTTGTTCTATGATGTAACTGCGTTCTTTCCCTTCTGCGCCATATTTGCTCTTCAGCACTGTACCTACAGGAAGCACATACTTGAATTGATTGATATCTTTTGCCATAACAATATCTTTTCTATTATTTCATAACAGTTTTACTATCCATATATCACTCAAAGGAAAAAGCCTTATGCTTGAATGGAAGATTATAAATAATATTTTGGCGATTCTCCAAATCTAAGACCATATCCACCAAAAGGTGACAAAGACACTTAAGAAAGAAAAGATGATATGTATTCATTTTCTTTATTTTTTATACTAATCTATCTGATAGTTTCTAAATCTTTATTATTATTGAAAATTAAAAAAAGAGTCTTATTTTGATATTTTCTTTAATAATGTGATGAGCTTATCATTATCAACCTTTGATTGTAGTTGTTTGACTCTTTCCTCAGCCTGATTAAGATCAGGCAGGACAGAAATGTGTTTCATGTAGCATTGTGCCAATCTTTTGGCAGATGCAGATGAAAGATGATGCTGTCTCTCTGCTGCAAGATAGAGTTGAGCTGCTTTGGTATATTCTTTTGTAACATTCATTCCTTCAAAATACTTATCACCCAGTTTACACTGAGCAGGAGCAATACCAGCATCTGCAGCTTTTTTCAGCAAGTCAAGCGCTTTCTCGGTATCTTTTTTAGTCCCATTACCATCCTCAACTAGGCAAGACAGATAATAGCCAGCCACAGTACTCTTTTCAGATGCTTTTGTTAGAAGTTTGAATGCTTTCTTTGCATTATTCTTAGCATAATTCTTATTTGCGAAACACAAAGCCTGCATGGTTATTCCCTCAGCAACTTTTGCCTTTTCAACTTTCTTAAAACAGGCAATAGCCGCATCGAAGTTCTTCTCTATATAATAGTGTTTCAATCCCATTAAATACTGTGAAAATGCACTCTCACTTTCATCCCCCAATAAGGTATTGAATTCTTTTTCATGGGCAAAAGCAGATTCTGCCATCCATTGTGTTGCCAAATAATAGTCTTTTGCCACTCCTTGTCCTTTCAGGTAACAAAGACCTAATAGCCATTGAGCCTTTCCTGTTGTTGGGGCAGCTTTATTCAGATAATTCACAGCTTTAGCAAAATCCCTCTCCACGCCATCACCTTCATAATAAATCCTTCCCAATTGATTGTCAGCAGCAATAAACCCTTTTTCCTCTGCTTTTTGCATCAGGCCAATCCCTTTTTTCTTGTCTTGCGTGACACCCATTCCCTGGTGTAGCAGATAGCCGCAATAATATGTTGCTCCCACGGAACCGTTTTGGGCAGCAAGTTCGAACCATTTTATAGCATTGTCGGCCTGACTATTGTTCAGATAATAAAGTGCAAGGCGATATTGCTGTTCGGAGTCTCCCATTTCAGCCAAATTCTTCAGGTAATAAGCAGCCTTAGAAGCATCGTGTTTTACACCAGTTCCCGTGTTGTAAAGTTCGTACATCAACATGTTACTAAAAGTATTCTCTTTCTTTTCCGCCAGTCTCTCATGCTGTTTTATGATTTCGGCATTACCTTTTTTGATAGCGCTCTTGTAAAGACTGACCGACAAGGCTGAATCTTTTTGAATACCGTTACCCAACTGATAGCACATCGCCATGTTTCCAATAGCGTATGCATTGCCTTGGTCTGCCGACTTACTCCACCACTTTAATGCCGTTTGATAGTTCTTTTCAACATTTTTCCCTTGATAGTACCATGTGCCGAGTGTGTTCTGTGCGGCAGCATCACCTGCTTCTGCCTTCTCGGTGAGAATAATAAGAGTGTCTTTCTTTTCAACAGTTGTGGTCTTATTACCTTGATTTTTCTGAGCACATGCAGTAAATGGCAGTACTAAATGTATTGCTGCTAATATAATATAAATTTTCGTTTTCATATTTAATGTCTTATTGGAATATTTTTTTAATTATTCTGGACAATGTTCCTTCCTTATGAGGTTTCTTAATAGATTCTATATCTTCTATACCCAGGTACTCTTTAGATGCTCTCCGGGTGTCTTCGGAATCAGCTTGTAAAGCCTCAGAAGTATATTCATTATCACTTATGACTTCATCAACATGAATCAGATAAGCTGTGTTATTGTCGCTGCTGTATTCACTTAGTACCGCCATTTTACGCATTTTTTGCTCGTCAGTCATGTTGTCTTTTAATAGGGTTAAGATTTGATCGTCAGACAAGTTATGCAGGACCCCATCGGTGCATAGCAGAAAATAGTCATCTCTTTTTATATCCTTGGTTCTAAGAACGGTTGCCATGCATCGACTCTGGTCTTCTGCAACGGGTCCCATGTAACGTGTAATGACGTTTCTCTGCGGATGCTTCTCGGCTTCCTCTGGAGTTATTATCCCCGAATGAACCATCTGATTTACGAGCGAATGGTCGTCACTTTTATAGACAATGCCTTCTGAGGGCCGAATATGGTAAATCCGACTGTCGCCGATATGTGCTAATGTGCAACCTTCACCATGAAAAACGGCAAGTGTCATTGTTGTCGCCATTTCCAAATTGTCTCCTCTTGCAACCCTATCCAATGCATCGTATGCTTTATCAAGACAGTGACTGAAATCCTCATTACTGAAATCACCATCCAAATTAAAAGAGGAAAGAGATTTCCCGAATGATTCACAAACCGTCTGACTGGCAATTTCTCCCCCTTCATTGCCTCCTACACCGTCACAGACAAGAAAGAAGCATTGTCCTTCTGCAGGTTTGTCAGAATCAGGCCATCGGGCATCTTCCTGATTCTTTCTTTGCCCGAGTTGATGGAACGAATAAGCCTGTCCTATTTTTATTCTCATTTCTTACCTTCCTTAAACGTAATAACTGTATTGCCTAACTTAATGGTGTCACCATAATTAAGATAGATGCTGTTGCCAACCATCAACTGATTGCTGCCTACAATCACAGGGTTAGATGCCTTTAACACTGTCAGTTTAAATCTGTAACCACTACGGTTAGCATCTTTCTCGACATCAATTACAACTGACTTGCGACTCATGTATTCATCCTTAAAAGAAATATCCGAAGACTCTTTGTTGTCTTTCCTTCCAATAGTGTTTGCTCCTAAGTGCAAAGGAGCTGTTTTCTTGAAAGGGAAAGTCCCCCATTCTAAAACCCCAGGGGATTTAAGAACATTTCTCAGGTTGAACTTACTAGTTTCAGTTTCAAGGGCACTATCGTCTATTTCCCCATTTCCTTTTTCACCTTTTTTAGGTTTTACAGTCACCATCTTTGCATTATACCCATATATAGCCTTGCATTCAGGACATTTCTCAATGTTTCCCTTCAACAGTTTTGGAGTTGTAACGAATTGCCTTCCGCACTTTTCACATACTATAGTATATGATTTTCCCATGGTGGCTTTGTCCATTATTCGATAAACTTTCCCACCAATAAGCGTTGCGTTTCCCAATATATTGTCGTTCTTAGTGTTCATAATAGCCTAATTTTAAAGTTAAACATTTTAGATTATGCGAAATCCTCCTCCTCGAATTCTAATTCAGTATCGTCATCATCTTCTTCATCATCTTCATTAATAACCTCTTCTTCCTCATCGTCATCATCTTCTTCAAGAAGTTGGGTAAGCAAGGCAATATAGTAGGCTTCGTCTTCATCTTCATCAAGAGCAGGTTGATCGTTTTGTGCAATTTGTCCATTTGTCACTTTATTTCCATCCTCGTCAATCATGTCCTTTGTAGGGTCATCGTTGTTTTGAGCCACTACATTATTGTTGTCTGGATCTAAATGTCCACCACCTGTTTCATGCATTTCTTCCAAATCGCTTTGAGATACACCAGCCTGTGCCAAGAAAGAGTCTAAGGTTGGTGCACCTGGCTCGGAGCCCAATACAATGTTCGCAGGACTGCCGTCTGCCAAGAGTATAGAGTCATAGAATCCGTCACCATCGGTATCAGCAATCATAAAGGGATAGCCTGCCAGTTGAGGATCGTTAATCTCAATGTCAAAAACATCAACCTCGCCGTTTTCTGTATAAAGAACACGGTGCTCGCCGACATTCATGAATGCCACGAAGTTGTCATCAACAGGGTCTATCTCCTCACTCTCAGCAATCCTCTGCGCTATTTCATCTACAGGTTCTTCTGTTCTTTGTCCCTCGTTAGGTTCGAGATTTTGAGGCTCTTCCGGGTCTATTGGCTGTGGTTCTTCTGGCTCATTTTTCACCTCAGTCTGCTGTTCCTGCTGGGTGGAATTTACGTTCTCGCCATTCTGCGCCAACTTCTCATCGTCTATAACCTCGCTGTCCTGAACAATCTGTTTGTTCTCTTCGTCTGTAGTCTCCGGATGTTCACTCCTCCACCTGTTTATGGCTTCTGTCACTGTGGCTCCTACTGTTAGCCCACCTGCTGTTAACGCTATCTTACCGAAAGGGCTTCTTCCACCTTTCTTTCCTATTGGAATGTTTTGTTTCTTTGTTTCCATAATTTAATGATTTAAATGTAATTACTGATGCAAAGTTAACATGCGAAGATACTCTTTCAAAGTATTTTTCGTCATCCTTGATGATTATACAAGGGTTTGTTGACGAACTTCCATGTTTTCCTGACGAAAAGATATCACCACTTTGCTATTACAGTATTATATAAAGATGTGGAGCCAATCAACTGAGGGTGCATCTGTGCGTCAATGGGAAGCCTTGACATTTTGGATGCGACATCACTATGAACATATTTAAAGAGTTCTACCAATGTCACCTTGCGGTCTCTGTTCTCGTCCGCCTTGCCACGAAGTCCTTTCAGCAGTGACTGCGTGAACAGACCGTTCTCTATGAAAACCATATCGGCAGAAGTTTCCTCAGGACGGCATGCAGTCATAAAGATTGGCTTAGCACCATTCAGATTTGCTTTACCAGCTAACGTAGCACTGAGGGCACTACCAGAATGGCAGGCATCAATGAAGCAGAACACCTGATTGGTTTTAGCATTAGAAAGCATTTTTATCAAATCCTCATAGAAGAGAGGGACTCCTTGATAACAAGCCATACCACCTGTTCCTCC
>Ga0247611_10007836_pt1 | contig 13290 bp, 10 predicted proteins | sample 177DNAGHGhighgp2_FD_192422 | JGI IMG/M metagenome (GOLD analysis project Ga0247611, IMG submission 192422) | Sheep rumen microbial communities from Palmerston North, Manawatu-Wanganui, New Zealand - 1770 DNA GHGhigh gp2 | ecosystem: Host-associated > Mammals > Digestive system > Stomach > Rumen... | reverse complement strand
AACCCGTGGTCCCACTAAATCATATTGCAGATACACATCGCCATTATCCCTGTTCTGGATGGTCTTGTTTTTTACTGTTCCCTTGCCGGTCCATCCGCCCAAGCCATTGAAAGCAGGATTGGCACCGTTGAGCGCAAACTGGATAATGCCGTCACTGTCCTGGACCAGGATAAAATTGGAATTGTGCTTGAGGTTGTATTCACGGTAACCAGCATTACCAATCTGGATATCGTCGGCGAGCAAAACAAAGTAGCCTCGGCTCAAGGAATTGGAGGCCTTGGCATAGTCGATGTCATCGTTGTGCTCCCGCAACCTCTTCTCCCGTTCCTTGATTTCCTGCTTGGTCTCCTGGACGGGCTCACCTGCTGTAATCATCTGCAGCTGCACATCAGCGGTTTGTATCTCTATTTCATCGGGCGTCTGTGCCGTGGCACAGAGACTCACCGAGATCATCGCGCAAAGAGTCAGTAATAAATCCTTCATAGTCATTAAGAGGTTTTAAAGATGTTTATTGTTTTGCTTATTAGACGCGTTTTTTTGTTTTTTGTTTAATTTTGCAGTGCAAAAAAAAACGAAGAAAAGATGGAAAGAAAAACCAACTGGAAGATGGGAACACGGTTGCTGGTGCTGCTGTGTTGTGTCGGCGTGGGCTTTATTGTTGCCTCGGTCATCATTGAGCTCCTGAAAAACCAAGGGATGTTGACATTGCTGTCGGTCCAACAGATTCTCGCGTTCATCATCCCGTCTATCGCAGCCATGTCGCTGTTCTACCGTCGTCCGGCACGCGCCATGTGCCTGGACCGCTCACCCAGCTGGACGGCCATATCGGTGGTTGTCGCATTCTACTTTGTGTCGATGCCGGCCATGAACTGGACAGTGTCGATGAACGAATCCATGTCCTTGCCATCGTGGATGAGCGGCATTGAACAGACGATGCGGCTGATGGAAGACACCGCAGCTGCAACCACAAAGCAAATTCTGGATATCCACAGCATCAGCCAGTTAATCGTCACATTGCTGGTTGTCGGCTTCCTGGCCGGCCTGAGTGAGGAAACGCTCTTCCGCGGCGCCATGTTGCGCACGATGCAGGACAGTCGCTGGAATGTTCACGTCGTGGTGTGGACTGTCGGCATCCTGTTCAGCGCCATGCACATGCAGTTCTACGGTTTTATCCCGCGCATGCTCCTGGGCGTGTGGCTGGGCTATCTGCTGGTGTGGACGCGCAGCCTGTGGGTGCCGATCATCGCCCACACGCTCAACAACAGCACCGTTGTCGTGATGGCCTATCTGGCCAACAAGGGAGTGGTTGGCCCCAATTTCGGGGACAACTTCGGGTTGCCACAGGACGGTGAGTTCCCATGGGCGGTCATCGTCAGCTTCGTCTTGTGCCTCGCCATCGCCGTGTGGTGCCATCACCACTTCATGCGGCATCGTGATTTGTCATATGAATAGGTTGTCAGCTGTCAGTAGCTACAGTGAAAAAGTCAACAACCATCACAGCTTCGGGCGGGCTCAACTGGGCCAATAGGATTAATCGCCCTTAAAAAAAAGAAAATGAGCCGTTTTTTTGCAATTTGTCAAGAAAAATGCGTTACCTTTGTAGTTTAGAGTAATGTGCACTGCAGGCTTCATGCCTCAAGTGTGCAAATAACTTTTTGACATTAAAATAATTAGATAACAAATCAAAAAAACATACAATTATGATGAAGAAATTTATCCTTATCGTGTGCGGCTCGTTTGTGGGTGCATTTCTTGCGTTCCTGTTCTTCATGCTCTCGGCCATCATCATGAGCATCGGCCTCATGGCCTCGATGGACGGTTCCAAGAGCGTTACAGTCTCCAAGAATTCCATCTTGAAGCTTGACCTGGGCACCGAGATCACTGAGCGCAGCAGCATGCAGAACCTGGACTTCATGGCGCTGCTGCAAGGCGAAGGTTTGCCCGCAAAAAGTGGTCTGAACACCCTGCTGTCGGCCATCGAGAATGCCGCTAAGAACGATAAGATTGACGGCATCTATATCGAGTGCAACGGTGTGAGCGCCGCCCCGGCCACGTTGAAAGCCCTGCGCCGCTCTCTGCTGGATTTCAAGAAGAGCGGCAAGTGGATTGCCGCCTATGGCCACGAAGGCATCAATCAGGCCGACTACTACATTGCCAGCGTCGCCGACAGCATCTACCTGAATCCTGTCGGAGCGGTTGACCTTCACGGCCTGGCATCAGTAACGCCCTATTTCAAGAACTTGCTCAACAAGGTCGGCGTGGAGATGCAGATTGTGCGTGTGGGCACTTTCAAGAGCGCCGTTGAGCCTTATATGCTCGATGACATGAGCGAGGCCAACCGCTTGCAGCAAGAGCAGTACCTGGGAGGCATCTGGAACGATATGCGTGACAGCATCGCGGCCAGCCGCAAGCTGCCGTCGGCCACGCTCAACACATTGTGTGACAGCGTTGTCTTCACCTTCTCCGCCCCCGACCTCGTGAAGAACAAGCTGGTGGACAAACTGGTGTACCAGAATGAGATGGAGAACATCCTGCGCGGTCGCACCAAGGTTGACAAGGATCGCGACCTGAAATTTGTGAGCCCCGAGGACATCGCCTCGTCGCTCGAGGAGACAGCCACTGGCGACCACATTGCCGTGGTGTATGCCGTCGGCGAGATTGACGGTGCCAGCAGCTTTGGCTCCACCGAGGAGGGCATCAACAGCGACCGGCTGAGTGAGGTCATCTACGACCTCATGGACGACGACAACGTCAAGGGCATGGTGCTGAGGGTGAATTCCCCCGGCGGCAGCGCCTTCGGCAGCGAGCAGATCTGGAAAGCCATTCATGACTTCAAGTCTACAGGCAAGCCCGTTGCCGTGTCGATGGGCGACTATGCCGCATCAGGTGGCTACTATATCTCATGCGGAGCCGACCGCATCTTTGCCGAGCGGACGACCATCACCGGCTCGATCGGCATCTTCGGCATGATTCCCAACTTCAGCGAGCTCATCGAGAACAAGCTGGGCGTGCACATGGCTTCGGTCAAGACCAATGAGAATGCCGACATGGGCGCCATCGGCAAGAAGATGACACCCGCCCAATTGGCAGCCATGCAGAACCTGGTGAATGATGGCTACGAGCTGTTCACCAAGCGCTGTGCCGACGGACGCCACGTCAGCCAGGACTCCATCAAGCAGATTGCCGAGGGCCGCGTGTGGGTCGGCGTCACTGCCAAGGAGATAGGCCTTGTTGACGAGTTCGGCGGCCTTGACGACGCCGTGGCGTGGGTAGCCAAGAAACTCAACATGGGCGACAACTACCAGACCCAAAACTATCCTTCTCTCGAAGATGAGTTCATGAGCATGCTCGACAAGTACATGGTGAGCCGCTACGAGTCCCGCCTGCGCGGTGAGATGGGCCTGATGTATGACTGGCACAAGAACCTGCAGCGCATCCTGGGTCGTGACCGCATCCTGTGCCTGATGCCCGAGTGCGAGATCGAATAAGGACATCAACCCGCCCCCACTGATGCGGCAACGGCCGCTCAGAGAGTGGCATGGGATTGAATGAGAAATTAGGTTAACGGTTTGTGGTGGTTAAACTGCTGGCCACAACCATTAATAGAGGGGAAATGTCCCTCAACCCAGTACAACTAGAAACAGTGAGCAAGTTGAATGCTTGCCAACCTTTTTATAATCAATTTTAAGGTCTCCCGTAAAGATAGCAATGGACCTTTCTAAGATACTGAACAAGGAACAACGCAAGTCCATCATGGACGCCCTGCTGACGCCGTTCTCCTGGGGATACGGTGCCGGCGTGTGGTTGCGCAATAAAGCCTTCGACCTGGGCATATTGCCCCAAGAAGAGTATGACGTGCCTGTCGTCTCGGTCGGCAACATCGCTGTGGGCGGTACCGGCAAGACGCCTCATGTGGAGTATATCATCGAGGCGCTCTACCGCCGCTATCACATTGCCGTGCTGAGCCGAGGCTACAAGCGCAAGACCCAAGGATTCATCCTGGCCAGCGACAACATGACGCCGCGCGACATCGGTGACGAGCCCTACCAGATCTACCGCAAGTATAGCGGCCTGATCACGCTCGCCGTGTGTGAGAGCCGCCGCAAGGGCATCAAGGAGTTGCTGCGCATCGATCCCGATATCACGCTTATCCTGCTCGATGACGGCTTCCAGCATCGCTATGTGAAGCCCAAGGTCAACATCCTGTTGATGGACTACAACCGTCCCTGCTACGAAGACAAGATGATGCCCCTGGGCACGTTGCGTGAGCCCGCGTCAAGTGTCACGCGGTGCGACTTTGTGGTCGTCACCAAGTGCCCCACCGACCTGACGGCGATGGACATCAGGATGATGAAGAAGAACCTGGACCAGTACATGTTCCCGCCCCCGTCGCAGCAGCTGTTCTTCAGCAACATCCGCTATGCCGATCCCGTGCCGGTGTTCCCCATCCAGTCCCCCCAGCTCACGTCGCTGCAATGGCTCCATGACGACGATGCCGTGCTGTGCCTGACGGGCATTGCCACCCCCAAGCCCCTGGTGCGCTACCTGCGTTCCTTCTCTGCCCGTGTGAAGGTGATGCACTTTGATGACCACCACTTCTTCACACGCCGTGACTTCACCGACATCTTCAAGGTCTTCAACAGCCTGGAGGGGAAGCGCAAATTCATCATCACCACCGAGAAAGACGCGGTGCGCATCATCAACAACCCCTATTTCCCGCCCATCAAGCGCAACGTCATCTTCTACATCCCGATGAAGGTGGGCTTCCTGGAGATGGAGGGCTGCAACTTTGTCGAGGAGCTGATTCACAGGATCGAGATGCAGGACGGCCAGTTCTCGGGTTCATGAGCCACGCCCGACAACACGATAACACGAACTATCATCTATCAACTCATAAAGAAAGGACTGAATCAATGGCACAAGAAATCGAACTGCTGAAGAAAATTCAGGAAACCAGTGAATTCATCAAGCAACGCGTGAACAACAAGTTGCCCAAGACCGCCATCATACTGGGAACCGGCCTGGGTGCTGTGGTGGACCATATCAACATTGACGTGGAGATTCCTTACAGCGAGATTCCCAACTTCCCCGTGTCGACGGTGCAAGGCCACAAGGGTCGCCTCATCTTCGGCACCCTGGGCAAGAAGTATATCATGGCTATGCAGGGCCGATTCCACTATTATGAGGGTTACTCGATGGAACAGGTGACCTTCCCCGTGAGGGTGATGAAGGCCATCGGCATCAAGACCGTCTTTGTCTCCAACGCCTCGGGCGGCATGAATCCCGCCTTCAAGGTGGGCGACCTGATGATCATCACCGACCACATCAACGTCTTCCCCGAGCACCCGCTGCACGGCAAGAACATCGATGAGTTGGGTCCGCGTTTCCCGGCCATGGTAGACGCCTACAGCCCCCGCCTGATCCAGATGGCCCGTGATATCGCCAAGGAGAAAGGCATCCGGCTGATGGAAGGCGTGTATGTGGGCACTCAGGGTCCCACGTTTGAGACCCCTGCCGAGTACCGCTACTTCTGGCGCATCGGCGGCGATGCCGTGGGCATGAGCACCGTCCCCGAGGTCATCGTGGCCCGTCATGGCGACATGGAGGTGTTCGGCATCTCGATCATTACCGACCTGGGGGTTGAAGGGGCTGTCGAGAAGGCATCTCATGAGGAGGTGCAGAAGGCCGCTGCCGCAGCACAGCCTATCATGGCCATGCTCGTCAGGGAAATGATTGACCGCTTTGAGGAATTGTAGAGCGATGACTCCGGAACGGGATGGCCTGGAATGTCCAGGACATCTGGATGGGCAGGAGTAAACAGTGAGCAAGTTATCCACTTGTGAACCTTAAGTTAAGAAGACATAGTGAAAGAGACTGAAATTTCGACATTAGGTGAGTTTGGGCTGATTGAGCACCTGACTCGCTCCTTCCCCGTGCGCAACGAGTCGACACGCCGCGGCGTGGGCGACGACTGTGCTGTCATCAACTATGGCAAGGACCGCGAGACACTGGTCACTACCGACCTCTTGCTCGAGGGAATCCACTTCGACTTGACCTATGTGCCCCTGATGCACCTGGGCTACAAGGCCATCGTGGTGAACTTGAGTGACGTGTACGCCATGAACGGCACGCCACGCCAGGTGACGGTGTCGCTGGGCATCAGCAAGCGTTTCACCCTGGAGCACATCGAGCAGCTCTATGAGGGCATGCGCATTGCCTGTGAGCACTACGGCGTGGATCTGGTGGGCGGCGACACGAGCGCGTCGGTCACGGGACTCATCATCAGCGTGACCTGCCTGGGCGAGGCCGCCAGTGAAGATATCGTCTATCGCACGGGCGCTAAGGACACCGACCTCATCTGCGTGAGCGGAAACCTGGGAGCCGCCTACATGGGCCTGCAGCTGCTGGAACGCGAACGCCGTGTGAGCGCCGAAGTGAAAGACGAGAACTTTGAACCCGATTTCTCGGGAAAAGAATACATCATTGAACGCCAATTGAAACCCGAGGCTCGACGTGATGTCATCGCCGAACTGCGCGAACTAGGCATACGCCCTACTGCGATGATGGACGTGAGCGACGGCCTGTCGAGCGAGTTGCTGCACATCTGCAAGGATTCGGGCGTGGGCTGCCGCGTGTATGAGGACCGCATCCCCATCGACTACCAGACCGCGTTGATGGCCGAGGAGTTGAACATGAACCTCGTCACGGCGGCCATGAATGGCGGAGAGGACTACGAACTGCTGTTCACCGTCCCCCTTGCCGATCACGACAAGGTGGCGCGCATGAAGACGGCCCGACTCATCGGGCGCATCACCAAGCGCGAGCTCGGTGCCTGCATGGTGACCCGCGACGACCAGGAACTTGAAATCCGTGCCCAGGGCTGGAACGCCTTCACCCCACCCGACCACAACTAGGCATAAAGCAGGGGGGCTATCAGTCAACTCTCATACCGAATTGCACGTGGGCTTGTGGCCTGTCACGTGCAATTTGTTTTTTGGGGGCCGTTTATCGTTTGATTAAATAATATTGTTTCAAAATGAAATTTTAAGTGGTAGTTTTGTGTTATTTCGGCGATTTTAGGGCGTATTTTGCTAATTTGTGTTAAAATCCATCATTTTTTCGGTAAAAAATTAGGTTTTTACTAGTAAACGGCATTATATTTGCGATGGTTTTCATGGTATTAGTTTTTAAGATTGTGAAAATACGCGTGTCGTGAGACAGACCGGCTTTTCATCAATGTTTAAGGTTTATGTTAATGGTATTAGAAGGTTAATTAGTTAAAACAAGTCCTCGACGTCGAGTCAAGGACTTGCTTTATTATTGCGGCCAAGGCCATGTCTCGGCCCACAGGACAGACATGCCTCATGGGCCAATCAAGAGGATTAATCCTCGGGAGCCTCGTCGATGAGTTCGAGGAACTCTTCGAGCTTGGGCGTGATGATGATCTGTGTGCGGCGATTGCGCTGCTTGCCCACGGCCGTGCTATTGGTAGCCACGGGATTGTACTCACCACGGCCGCCGGCGGTGAGTCTCTTGGGATTCACGCCATAATCATTCTGTAGCGCTTGCACAACCGATGATGCACGCAGGCACGAGAGGTCCCAGTTGTTGCGGATGTTCTCACGTCGAATGGGCACATCGTCGGTATTGCCCTCGATGAGCACGTCATAGTCCTCGTAATCATTGATGATCTTGGCAATCTTGGAGAGGGTCTCGGCGGCACGGTCATTGATCTCGTAAGATCCACTCTTGTAGAGCATGTTGTCGGCCAGCGAGATGTAAACCACCCCCTTCAGGACCTGCACATCGACATCCTTAAGCTCCTCCTTGGAGAGCGAACGGGTCAACTTGTTGGTGAGCGCCAGGTTAAGCGAGTCGCTCTTGGTCTTCAGGTCAGTCAAGTGACGGATATACTGGTTGCTCTCATTGATCTGGTCCACGAGTTTCTCGATAGAGACATTGCTCTGGCTAGAATTGATGAGGCTCTTGTCAAGAGACTGCTGCAAGCGCTCATAGGCCGCCTTGGACTCAGCCAGCTGCTCCTCGAGCGAGGAGACACGCACATTGGCTGCAGCAAGTTGCTCCTTAGCCTCCTGGTAATTGATGTTGAGGTCCTTGTAGGATTGCATCATACCGATGTTGCGCTGCTTGCATGCTTCCAGATCCTTCTTGCTGGCACAACTGCTCACGAGAACAAGACCTGCCAGCATGGTCATCATTAAAACACTCTTTTTCATATTGTTCAACATTAAAAAATCAATATTCAGATTCACGTCGTTCTAATTAGACGCAAAAAATGCAGATTTGTTGCATCCATTTGGATGTTTTAACCCATTACCATCAATTCTTACACTTTTTCACAAAGTCCAGCCACCATTGAATATCGATGATACCGGCAGACTTCAAGCGACTATCATGGGCAAGGACACACAATCATGATAAATATTTTTCCACTACATCGATATCATTGATAAAAAATAACTAATTTTGCAAATTAAAAGATTCAGTCAATGGAAGCTCGCGAGAAAAAACAACTGCTGCTCGACACCAGGTACCTGCGCATGACGCAGATCTGGGCCGAGAACTCCTATTGTAAGCGCCGCCAGGTGGGCGCCCTGCTTGTGAAGGACAAGATGATCATCAGCGACGGCTATAACGGCACGCCAGTGGGGTTTGAGAACGTGTGTGAGGAAGATGCCGACCACTCCAAGCCCTATGTCCTGCATGCCGAGGCCAATGCCATCACCAAGGTTGCCCGCAGCAACAACAGCAGCGATGGCGCGACGCTCTACATCACCACCTCGCCCTGCATGGAGTGCAGCAAGCTCATCATTCAGGCCGGCATCCGCCGAGTGGTCTTCGGCGAGTACTACCGCATGCACGACGGAGTCGACCTGTTGTGCCGAGCCGGCATCGAAGTCATCCACCTGTGGAAACGTGACCACGACTATGAGGCCATCGCCATCACAGGCGAGAACAGCGAGAGCCATTATCAAGAGGTTGCTCAAGCAATCAGAAGCTAGAAGTCAGACATTAGAAGTCATGGTCAGAATCAGATTGATGTAACTGATTCACGTTAGACCGCCAGCAACATACAACAATCATGAAACAAAAGTCCACACGTCAGCCCATCTGGATGCCCCTCGCCATTGCCGCGGCGATGGTGGTTGGCATCATTATCGGCAGCAGTTTCTCGTCCAGCAAACCAGTAGCCGAGAATGACCACAAGCTGAACGCGATATTGAACCTGATTGCTCAGGACTATGTTGACACAACCGACATGCACCAACTCATCGAGACGAGCATCCCGATGATCTTGAGCAATCTGGACCCTCACACGAGTTATTTCTCCCCTGAAGAGTTGAAGGCTGCCACCGATGACCTGAACGGCTCGTTCAGCGGCATCGGCATCTCCTTTGTGATGACTGGTGACACTATCGGCGTGGTGGAGGTCATTCCTGGCGGTCCCAGCGAGAAGGTGGGCATCCTTGCCGGAGACAAGATTGTCATGATTGACGACTCGGTGGCCACGGGACCCAAGATCAGCACCGGAGAGGTGATGAAACGCCTGCGCGGTGACAAGGGCACCAAGGTGAAACTGGGCATCAAGCGCCAGAACACCAGCAAGTTGCTCACGTTCACCGTCACGCGCGGTGACATCCCCGTCAACACGGTTGACGCCTATTACATGATTGACAAGAACACCGGCTATATCAAGATCAACCAGTTCGGGCGCCACACCTATGATGAGTTTATCACTGCCATGGCCAGCCTACAGGAAGAAGGCGCCAAGCGCTACATGATTGACCTGCGCGGCAATGGCGGCGGCTTCATGGAGATGGCAGTCCTCATGGTCAACGAGTTCTTGCCCGCCGACGAGCCCATCGTCTTCACCAAGGGCCGCTACAAGCGAGATGACAGTGAGGTGTGGAGTGACGGCAACGGCTCATTCCAGGATGCCGAGGTGGCCGTGCTCATCGATGAGTTCAGCGCCAGTGCGAGCGAGATTTTTGCCGGAGCCCTTCAAGACAACGACCGCGGCCTGATCGTGGGTTGCCGTTCATTTGGCAAGGGACTGGTACAGAAAGAATTTGTGCTTCCTGACAGTAGCGCCATCCGCTTGACCACCGCCCGCTATTACACCCCCAGTGGTCGCTGCATCCAGAAGGATTATAAGGAAGGCATGCTCAACTACGAGAAAGAGCTCATCGACCGCTACACTCACGGCGAGCTCTACAGCCGCGACAGCATGAAGGTTGACAAGAACCAGGTCTTCACGACACTGCACACTGGCCGCACGGTCTATGGCGGTGGCGGTATCGTTCCCGACATCTTTGTGGCCCGCGACACGAGCGGCGTGACCAGCTACTACATCGACGTTTACAACGCCGGCCTGCTGCAGCGCTATGCATTTGACTACTGCAACAGCCACCGCTCCACATTGTCCAAGATGGACGATTACAACCAGTTCCTACGCACCGTCCCGAGCGACGACGCCATGGTCAAGGACTTTGCCGACTATGCTGCGGCTGGTGGCATCGTTCCGCGCTGGTACTACATCAACCAATCCCAGCAACTGATCGTGACCAACCTGAAGGCGCTGATTGCGCGTGACATCTTCGGCAACCAAGCCTACTATCCCATCCTGAACCGCAACGATGCCACCATTCAGGCTGCCCTCAAGGCGCTGAACAAGCACAAGGCCGTCTTCCCAATCACCGACTGAATGCCCCACAATGAGAAGCAAGCTGCCCATCTGGTCAACGATAGTCATCGCTGTTATTTCATTTGCGGCAGGCTGCCTCATTGACCGCCAGTTTGTGAGTTCACCTGCGGTGACTGATGGCACTGACCCCAAGGTCAAGGCCATTCTTGACCTTATCTCACGGGAGTATGTTGACACTGTGAATCCTGAGGACTTCATGGAGAGAAGCATCCCCCTACTCTTGAGAGGACTTGATCCCCACACGAGCTACATTGATGGTCAGCATTCCCGGAAGACAATAGATGAGCCCGACGGCGTCATCCCCGACATCGGCATTGTCTTCATCACTATCAACGATACCCTGTTTGTGGAATGCACCGTTCCTGACGGGCCCAGCGACAAAGCCGGCATCATGCCAGGCGACCGAATCATCTCCCTTGACGGCAAGTCCCTTACCGAGGGGAACATGAGCACGGGCCAGGTGATGAGACTCATGAGCGGGCCCAACGGCAGCAAGCTCGTCATGGGTGTGCACCGCGATGGCTACGAGAAACCATTGGCGTTCACGATTACCCGTGACCGAATCAAGGAACGCTCCATTGGCGCCTATTTCATGATGGATAAGACCACCGGCTACGTCAAGGTCAACCGATTCGAGGGAAGCACCCACAACGATTTTGTCAAGGCCTTGAGCCAGCTGCGTGACGAGGGAGCCAAGCGTTACCTGATTGACTTGCGCGGCAATGGTGGCGGCTATCTGGCCATCGCCGTGCTCATGGCCAATGAGTTCCTGCCCTCGGGCCAGACCATTGTTGAAACACGCGGCAGGCACAAGAGATACGAGAAAACTTACAAGAGTGATGGCAAGGGGGAATTCCAGAATGCCGAGGTGGCCGTGCTCATCGATGAGTTCAGCGCCAGTGCCAGCGAGGTGTTTGCTGGTGCACTGCAGGATAACGACCGCGGATTGATTGTCGGCCGTCGCTCCTACGGCAAGGGACTGGTACAGAAAGACTTCACTCTTCCTGACAGCAGTATCCTGCGTCTCGCTGTTGCCCGTTACCACACGCCTAGCGGCCGCTGCATCCAAAAAGAATTCACGAGAGACTATCGGCAGGAGCTGCTGAAGCGCTACCACCATGGTGAAGTCTACTCCCGTGACAGCATGACCATTGACAAGAGCCAACGATTCACCACCCGTCATGGCCGCACGGTCTATGGCGGAGGAGGCATCATTCCTGACATCTTTGTGGCATTTGACATTGAGGGTATCACTAACTATTACATAGAAGTGAAAAACTCTGGCCTGCTGCAACGCTTCGCCTATACCTATTGTGAAAAGAACCGCACCACCCTCAACCAGATGAGCGATTACAAGCAGTTCCTGCGGACAACACCCATCGACGACACGCTGATCAAAGAATTCGCCGACTTTGCCTCGGCCGAGGGTTTCGCTCCCCGATGGGGCTCCATCAACCAATCCCGCGATGTGATCTTGACGTCATTGAAAGCCCAGGTCGCCCGAGACATCTTTGGCCCAATGGCCTATTCCTACATCCTGAACCGCAACGACCTGACTGTCCAGACCGCCCTCAAGGCGCTGAACCGCCACAAGGCAGCCTTCCCGATCACCGATTGACTCATGGGCGCGAGGAAGATCACCCCACATCTCCCTAACTTGAATCAGCAACGATAAAACATCAGGACGAGGCAGAGGTTATCTGTCCCGTCCTGATTCATTTCATCAAAGAATCCATGGAGGATTCATCAAAGTCCAATTTCACATGGCCGAGTGCTCACGCCGTGAAGTGATGCCACCACAGGGGCATCAAGGCGTACATCAGTAGACACTCGCCTTCTTCTTGCGAATGGTGACTGGTCCGTTACGGAAGTTGTACTTGTCACCACGTGGAGTGAGGAAGTCGATGTGCTTGCGCAAGCGCGGTCCCATCTTGTCCTTCACTACCCACTCACCATTGATGGAGGGCGTTGACTCACTCTCAACAATAATCACGTCGCCCATTTTGAAGCCATATTGCTTAAACATGTCATGCGATAGGGCGACCCATCGAATCTGATAGTTTTTCAACTTATCATAATTGATTCGGTCTCCGCTTGCTGTTACCCAACCACAGCCACCCATCCCAGGGTGATACTTCGTGGCGTGCAATGTATATTCCTGGCCAAAAGCGGCCACAGCAATCACAACAGCAAGCGCTAAAAAAAATCGTCTTAGCATAAGTTGTTAGTAATTGGTTCGTCATTGCAAAGGTATAAAAACCTATCGAATTGACCAAATTTTTGGGCTATAAAGTGACCTGAAAGACAGGCCAAAACAGCGCTTAAACTCCCTATTGACGGGACATTGCGGCACCTCGCACGGGACGGGTCAAGAGCAAGCTCAACTTGGGAAAAATTGACATCTTTGGCGCGATTTCCAAACCCGAAATACTATCAAATACAGTAGTATCCCAATACACAAATCACGACAAAATGAGGCTAAAAAAAGGGCAAATCAGAATGAGTAGTCCAGAATTTGAGGGTTGAAGTGGATGTCACGGCCAGTGAAGAGGCGGTCCATGGCA
>Ga0247611_10007835_pt1 | contig 13291 bp, 12 predicted proteins | sample 177DNAGHGhighgp2_FD_192422 | JGI IMG/M metagenome (GOLD analysis project Ga0247611, IMG submission 192422) | Sheep rumen microbial communities from Palmerston North, Manawatu-Wanganui, New Zealand - 1770 DNA GHGhigh gp2 | ecosystem: Host-associated > Mammals > Digestive system > Stomach > Rumen... | reverse complement strand
CTCCAACTTGTATTTTTCTCTTTTGAACTATATATACACGAATTAGTTTAGATACTCCACTAGGAAGTTCATCGCTATTCTTTTTAGTAAATATCTTAACGTCGTGAACAATACCATCTCCACCATGTGGAACCCTTAAAGAAGTATCTCTAACTTCACGAGTTTTTTCACCGAAGATTGCATGAAGTAGTTTTTCTTCACTAGTTAATTCAGCCATTCCTTTTGGGGTAACTTTACCAACTAAGATATCTCCTTCTTTTACTTCAGTACCAATTCTAATAATACCTTCAGAATCTAAGTTTTTACGGGATTCTTCACTAACATTAGGAATATCTCTAGTAATTTCTTCAGGTCCAAGTTTAGTATCACGACAAGGCATTTCATAATCTACTATATGAATAGTAGTATAAGCATCGTCTTTTACTAATCTTTCATTTAATATTACAGCATCTTCGTAATTGTATCCATTGAACATCATGAATGCTACAACCATATTTTTACCTAAAGCAAGTTCTCCCATATCTGTAGAAGGTCCATCTGCAAGAATAGTTTTGCCTCTCTTAACTTTATCTCCTACTTTAACTATAGGTTTATGATGGAAGCAAGTATCTTGGTTAGATGCTTCAAAATCAGATAGATAATATACATCTTCTCCACCTTTATTTTGAACCACTACTTTCTTACCATCTACATAGCTTACAACACCATCTGCTTTAGCAACAACAGTTGATCCACTATCACGAGCTGCAATATGTTCAACACCAGTACCTACAAAAGGAGCTTCAGTTGTAAGTAAAGGTACAGCTTGACGTTGCATGTTAGATCCCATTAGAGCACGAGTTGCATCATCGTGTTCAAGGAATGGAATACAACTTGTAGTAATAGATACAACTTGTTGTGGTGATACATCTATATAATCTACTTTATCTGGAGTAACCATTAAGTTTTCACCACGATAACGAGCTGCAACTTTTTCATCTATAATTTTATTATTATCATCTGTAGTAACAGTTGATTGTGAAATAATAACATCATTTTCTTCACTAGCAGTAAGATAATGAACATCATCTTGAATAACAGAATCTATTACCTTACGATATGGAGTTTGAATAAATCCATATTCATCTATCTTAGCGTAACTAGCAAGTGTAGTAATAAGTCCAATGTTTGGTCCTTCTGGAGATTCAATTGGACAAATTCTACCGTAGTGTGATTCATTAACATCACGTACGTCCATACCTGCTCTATCACGAGAAAGTCCTCCAGGTCCAAGAGCACTAAGACGTCTTTTATGTGTTAGTTCCGCAATTGGATTGTTTTGATCCATGAATTGTGATAGTTGAGAACTACCAAAGAATTCTTTTAATATTGCAGTAACTGGTCTTATATTAATTAATGTTTTAGGAGTTACTTCATTTATATCTTGAGTAGTCATTCTTTCACGAATAACTCTTTCCATACGAGTAACACCAACTCTAAATTGATTTTGTAAAAGTTCTCCTACTTGACGAATTCTTCTATTACCTAAGTGGTCTATTTCATCAAAGTTACCTACTCCTTGAAGTAAGTTCAAGTAATATGAACATGCAGCATAGAAATCAGAAATAGTAAGTCTTTTACTTTCAATTGTTTGATCATTACCTATAACAATCATTTTTTCTTTAGTACCAGGTTTATATATCTTAACGATTTGGACTTTGTTATAAGTATCTAATTCTTCATTAATTTTAACTTCTTTAACACCATATCCTGCTTCAAATACTGGACGTAATTCTTCTAACTTATCTTTAGTGATAACAGTACCTTTTTCACAAACTACTTTTCCATCTACTTTAATATCTTCAGCAAGTGTTTGATTAAGAAGTCTATCAAGTACATTTAGTTTAAGATTAAACTTATATCTACCAACTTTAGCTAAATCATATCTAAATTCATCAAAGAATCTAGTAATAATTTGGTTCTTAGAACTATCTAAGGTAGCAGGTTCTCCTGGTCTTAACTTTTCATAGATTTCTATTAAAGCTTCATCTGTATTTCTAGTAGAATCTTTTGCTATTGTGTTTTCAATGAAATCACTTTTTCCAAACAAGTCAATGATTTCATCATCACTAGAAAGTCCAAATGCACGTAACATTGTAGTAAGTGCTACTTTTCTAGTACGGTCGATTCTTACATATAAAATATCCCTGGCATCTGCTTCAAATTCAAGCCAAGTTCCACGTGTAGGAATTATTTGTGATGTAATAAGTAATCTACCATTTTTATCGATTTCTCTATTGAAATATACACTTGGAGATCTAACTAATTGTGATACGATAACACGTTCAGCACCATTTATGACAAAACTACCACTATCTGTCATAAGCGGCATATCTCCTAAGAATATTTCTTGCTCTTTTACTTCGCCTGTTTCATTGTTAAAAAGTCTAACATCAACTTTTAAAGGCGCAGCAAAAGTAGCATACCTTTCTTTACATTCCTTAACGGAATAGCGTGGTTCATCAAAATGATAATCACCGAATTCTAGTGAAAGAGTTCCAGCAAAGTTTTCAACTGGGAACAAATCATTAAACACTTCTTCGATTCCTTTTTCCACAAACCAATTATATGATTTCTTTTGGATTTCCAATAAATCAGTTAACTCATATGTATTCTTAATTTTGGAAAAACTTCTACGTGTACGGTGGTCACCACATTTTATTATTTTGTATGCCACTAAATTCACCCCTACTTTCAAATTTTCAAAAATCTTCATCCCTAAAACCGGACAAATAACCAACTTATATTATTAACATAGTTTTTGCAACTTGTCAATTAAAAAATACATTTTATTATAAAAAATCCTTTATATTTATTTAATATAGTAGTTTTACCTGTTTCCCCTATATCGCGAACAATACTTTTTGCACCTTGGTTTTTATTTACTACAAAGTACAGAACTCCTCCCGGTAGCAAGTGTTCCTTAGCTTTAAAAAGAATATCATAAACAATTTCTTTACCTGCTCTAATAGGTGGATTAGTTACAATAAAATCATATTTTTTATTAACACTATCATAGATATCACTAACAAAAGTAGTACATGGTACTTTATTTTCTTTTATATTCATTTCACATAAATGCACTGCTCTTTTGTTAATATCAATCATATCAATTTTTAAATCAAAAAAGGAAGACAAAATGATACCTATTGGACCATATCCACATCCAACATCTAACCCATTACCAATTAATTGTTCATTAAGTAATGTCTCAATTAAAGTTCTACTTCCAAAATCAAGACCTTTCTTAGAAAAAACACCATTATCAACATTAAAAACAAACTTCTTATCTTTTATGTTAACATTTATTTTTCTAAGTTCACTTTTAACTTCTTCATTGGTAAAATAATGACTCATTTTATCTCCCCTTTAATAGCACAAAAAGCCAGATGCATTCCGCAAACGGCTTTAATTTTTAAATTTATAATTATTTTAATTCAACTTCAGCGCCAGCTTCTTCAAGTCTAGCTTTTAATTCATTAGCTTCTTCAGTAGGAATATTTTCTTTAACGTTTCCACCAGCATCAGCAATATCTTTAGCTTCTTTAAGTCCAAGACCAGTAACTTCTCTGATTATTTTAATTACATTGATCTTAGCAGCACCAGCATTTACTAATACTACAGTTTGTTTGCTTGGAGCAGCTTCTTCAGCACCAGCAGCAGGAGCAGCAGCAACTGCTACAGCACTTGGATCTACACCAAATTCTTCCTTCATTGCGTCAACTAATTCCTTTACTTCTAATAATGTCATTTCCTTTAAAGAACTAATAAAATCTTCTTTTGTTATTTTAGCCATAATTATTTTCCTCCCTTATTTTTATTTATTATTTAATTATTAATTTTCTTTTTGTTCTGAATAAAGATTTAATGCTATTGATAAATCTTTAACAATTTGAATCATACCACCAGCAAGCATTGTATATAATCCTTCTCTTGATGGAATCTTAGCGAATTCAGCAAGTTTATCTTTATCGCAAATATTGTTTTCAATATATCCTGCTTTTAGAATTAATGCTTCATTCTTTTTACTTACATCACTTAAAACTTTAACAGCTGCTACATCATCATTTGAAAATGCAATTGCAGTTGGTCCACTTAAAAATTCATCAAAGTCAAGTTTCATATCTTTAAAAGCAAGTTTTAAAAGAGTATTCTTATAAACTTTATATTCTGAATCATTATCACGTAACTTAATTCTTAAATCTTTTATTTCTTTATCAGTAAGTCCACGATAATCAAATAAAACTAATGACTTAGCATTTTCACATTTATCTTTAATTTCAGATACAACAGCTTGTTTAAGTTCTAATGATTTAACGCTAGGCATAAGCATCCTCCTTTCAAAATATTTATTTATAAGTGCAAAGATAAAAGAAGCCGTGCAAAGTGGGCTTCTTATATTTATATACATAAGTATAAGTCCTCGGTAGGATTTATGGTTACCTACTGTCTTTGGCACTTGATATCAGTATTATATACTATAATTTATTAATTGTCAAAACTATTTTGATCTATTTTAACTGAAGGACTCATAGTAGCAGAAATACTTATTGATTTAACATATTGTCCTTTAGCAGTTTGAGGTTTAGCTCTTAATATAGTTTTAACAAAAGCATTTAAGTTTTCTAAAAGATCTTCTTCTTTAAATGAAACTTTACCAATTATTCCATGAACGTTTCCATAACTATCTGTACGATATTCAAGCTTACCAGCTTTAGCATCATTAACAGCACCTTTAACATTCATAGTAACAGTACCAGTTTTAGGATTTGGCATAAGTCCTTTAGGTCCAAGAATTTTACCAATTTTACCTAAAAGAGGCATCATTTCAGGAGTAGCAATCATAGTATCGAATTCAAACCAGTTTTCTTTTTGAATCTTTTCGATCATATCAGCATCTCCAACATAATCTGCTCCAGCTTCTTTAGCTTCTTTAGCTTGATCACCTTTAGCAATAACTAGTACTCTAGCAGTCTTACCAGTTCCTTTTGGAAGAACTATAGCACCTCTTAATTGTTGGTCAGCTTTTTTAACATCTAAGTTTAAATTCATTGCAACTTCTACAGTAGCATCAAATTTAGTATTTGATACTTCTTTAATTAATTTAACTGCTTCTTCTTTAGTATAAAGTTTTCCTTTTTCAATTTTAGAAACTTCATTCTTATAATTTTTTCCTCTAAACTTCATTTCATTTCCTCCTTATGTGGTATTAGCGGTTATACCTCCCACATAGATCAAAGTCTATGTTTAACTATTATTTTTTATTAACTATTATTCTACTATTTCAATTCCCATGTTTTTAGCAGTACCTGCAACTATATCCATAGCTTCTTCTACAGTATAAGCATTTAAATCAGGTAATTTAATTTCTGCTATTTCTTTAAGTTGTTCTTTTGTTAAAGATCCAACAGTTTCAGAACTTCCTTTGCTAGATCCTTTTTTAACCTTAGCATATTTCTTAATTAAGAATGCTGCAGGTGGAGTCTTAATTACAAAATCAAATGAACGATCTTCATATACAGAGATTTCAACAGGAAGAACATTTCCCATTTGTTCTCTAGTAGCATCATTGTATTTTGTACAGAATTCTCCAAGATTAATTCCAGCAGGTCCAAGAACAGTACCAACTGGTGGCGCTGGTGTAGCTTTTCCTGCTTCGATTTGTAGTTTAATTACTTTAACAACTTCTTTATTCACGAAAAACACCTCCATATTATTTTTGTTTTAATTCTTCGCGAGTGGTAATAATAGCCGCTTTGCTTCCCACTTAAATTTATAATTATATATACAAAATATATATAAACGTATTAAATACTAGCACTTTTATTAAAAAAATGCAAGACTTAAGCTTTCTCAATTTGAGAAATTTCTACTTCAACGTCAGTTTCTTGTCCAAATAAGTCAAGAAGTACAGTAAGTTTTTGGTTTTCAAGGTCAAGAGCAAATATCTTACCTTCCATACCAGAGAATGGTCCTCCAGTAATCTTAACGATTTCTCCTTCTTTAAGATCAGTAGATACTTCAAGTCTACTCATACCCATACTATTAAGGATCTTATCTACTTCATAAGGTTGAAGAGGTGTAGGTTTAGCACCTTTACCACTTGATCCTATAAATCCTGTAACTCCTGGAGTATTACGAACAATAAACCATGCTTCATCTGTCATAATCATTTCAACTAGAACATATCCAGGAAATAATTTCTTAACTTTTTCTTTAGTTACTCCATCTTTAACTTCAGTTTCAACTCTTTCAGGAACAATAACTCTAAAAATATAATCTTCCATATTCATAGAGTTAGTACGCATTAAAAGCTTTTCTTGTACTTTCTTTTCATGTCCTGAATAAGTATTTACAACATACCACTTTTTATCCATACTATCTTAATCCTTTCAAATATGAGAACAATGCAAATATTGCATAGAAATATACTGAAGAAAGAATAATAGTAACAAAAGTAGCAGTAGCATATTTAGCCATGTATTTTTTATCAGGCCATTTAGTTCTTTTAAGTTCCTTAATTACTTCTTTAAAGAAACCTTCACCTTTAGCCTTTTTTTCTTTTTTTACTTTCTTATCTTTTTTCTTGTCTTTTTTAACTTCTACTTTCTTTTCTACTTTTTTACCTTTTTTTGATTTTTTTTCTTCTACTATATCTGCTTCAACAACTTGCTTCTTATCAGTTTTCTTATTTTTCATAACCCACCTCTAAATTATATGTTTTTTTTCAAAATAAAAACACTTCCGTGCCTCTAAAAAGAGGATAACACAAGAAATGCTTATTTGTCAAGGAAAAATAATAAAATTTAATCAGTTATAAAAGATGAAAAATTACCATTTTCAAAAATAGGTATTTCCTTTCCATCGGTAGTTTCACCAACTATATTTAAATCACTTGTTCCTATCATAAAATCAACATGTTGTTTTGAATCATTAATGCCTTTTTCTTTTAACTGTTCAGTACTCATATCAAGACCACCCTTTATACACTCATTAAAGCCCGCTCCAAGAGCCAAATGGCATGAAGCATTCTCGTCTATTAAAGTAGTGCCAAAATTGAATCCTAGGTTAGAAATAGGGCTATTATACTCAACTAAAGCAGCTTCTCCAAGATAACATGAGTATTCATCAGTTTCAATTATTTCTTTTAAAACAGATTTACCTATCTCAGCATCATAATCTATAACTTTACCATCCTCAAATTTAATCCAAAACTTATCAATAAGACTACTATTATACATAAGAGGCTTAGAACTATATACAATTCCATGAGTCTTATTGTAAACAGGACTAGTAAACACTTCATAACTAGGCATATTTACAATACATAATTCATCTTTACCACCACTATATAAATAATTGTTAGGTAAATATATATATAAATCAGTACCAAGAGAATTAGTATAGTGAAGCCTGTATAAATCAAGAGAATTAAGTTTATTCATAATAGAATTGTTTCTCTCTATAAACTTATTCCATTCCAAAGAAGGATCATCTTTATCTAACATACATGTTTTAAATATAGAAGATTTAAGTTTTTCATAAGCATCATTATCGTTAGGAAACACTTCTTTAGCCCAAAGAACTCCAGGATATGATGCAATACACCAAGCAAGCTTACATTTTCTTTGAAGTTCACGATACAAAGGTTTAGTTTCACGAACAAGTTTCCCCATAAGTCCTATCTTTTCAGGATCTATATCATCCATAACATGAGGCATTTCAGTTTCAATAATTAAAAAACTAGCACCTTTTTCTGCATAAGTATCCCATATCTTTTTATTAAAATAAGGATGAGTTTTCATTTCGTCAAGAGATAATTTTTTTAACAAATCATGAGTATAATTAATATCTTCTTCTTCAAGATATATATCAGTAACACCAATACTCTTAGCATAATCAACTATCTTATTAATAAAAGGTTTAATCTCTTTATTATATGTAATAAACAAACATTTATTATTTTTTAAATCAGTACAATTTTCAATTAATAATTTTACATACTTATCTTCCATAATATCACCTAATACTAGAATACCACAAAAAAGAAATAAAAATAACAAAAAAGATAATTAATACCACATAGCAGTATAATTACCTTGTTTTTTATAGTAACTATCCATCAAATTAACTGTTTCAAAATTATTAGCAAGTTCACTTCTTTTATATTTATTAATGTTTACTCCATATGGAGGAATCCATAAAGATTCAGCAACATAGTAATAATTATCATCAACACCTACTACTAAAGCAGAATGTCCCTCTGAAACAGTAACTTCTCCAAGTAAATCACCAGCTTTTATTTTATCTGACATTGCTATATCATAAGTTAATCTTACTTCCTTACCTATATCATTTAAATTATAAGCAGCAGAATTACCACCATGAGCAGGTAAATCTCCAATATCAAATCCTCCATTATAGACAGCCCATGTAGTAAATCCACTACAATCGAGTCCATTACTACGTTTTTTCTTACTTGGTTTTGAATACATAGGACAACCCCACATAGCAGGTCCTTTTATACTATGACTTATATCTTCATATTTATCAGCACTTAAATATAATCCTTTATGATAATATCTTCCTTCTCCATCTGCTATTTTTGCATAAGGAGGTCCAAGTCTTCCATTCTCAGAAAAATAGTTTATTCTATAAGGAAACTCAAGTGTTAAAAACCTAGCAGCAGCTACTACTCCAGCACGAGTACCTTCTCCTGCAGTTTTAACTCTATCAAACAGTATTTCATCAAGCAAAACCGCTTCTTTAGTGCTAAACACTCCACATGATATATATGATCTATTGTAATTATATTCTTTAGGCATCTTATCAATTAAATCAGTAACAACAACATCTATTATTTCTTTTCCAAAAGTTATTTTTGTGGTTCCACTACTTTTAGCATATAAAACGCCATTATTTACATAAGCAATTTTCTTATTATTACTTTTGAAATACATAGAACTATCTCCAACGCTTACATAACTATAAGAAAGTTTAACACTATCACCTTTAGCTAAATAAAACTTTCTTTTTTTAGTTTTTAAAACAGAACTATATACTTTATCAAATCCAGAAATCTTTCTAGTACCAGTTTCATTTTCAATATAAAGATCATAATTACCAGGTTTAGTGATTTTATACTCACAAGTATTACCATTAAAACTGTTCATAACTAAATCATCAGCAGTTTTACTTTTAACACCACAATACATATCTCCATAATAATCAGATACTTCTATGGTAAAAGTATTATTAGAATAGTTAACACTTTTAACAACTAACTTATTTATATCAAAATTACGATAATATATAAACAATCCAAAACTAATAAAAGAAACTATTATAAAAAAAATAGCAAAAAAAATACAAACCTTTTTCATTATAACACCTTCTTATCTTAATCATATTATACAATACTAATTAAAATAACAAAAGAAAAAAGTATCAAAAGATACTTTTTAATAAATCTTAATATGAAATAGTATCTAAAATAGAGAAGTTTCTAGTACTACCATCTGCCATAGTCACATTATAACTTTCAAGAACACTTCTTGCAGTTTTTTCAGTATAAGCTTTACCATCACTAATAATCAAAACACCATCAGATAAAACATGTTCTGTTATATCTGGATCTTCTATTTCAGCTTCACTTAGCTCACGATATTCTTCCCATCTAATAACGAATACCTTACCATTTGATAAATCATCTAAACTTAATCTATATTTACTATCAGAATCACTCTTATTATATGTATATATTGTCTCGTTAACACCATTAGTATTTTTCATAAGTTTAAGGCCATCTATATAATAAACACTACCATCATAAATGATTCCTAGTACATTCATTGAATTATCGTTATTAAAAGAAATATTAATAGTATCAATTTTAGTACTTTTTCCAGTATTCATATCATAATTGTAATAACCACTATTATTTGAATAAACAAATTTATCTACCTTTTCATCATAATAGTTATTATTTTTAAAGTAGATTAAATTATTATCTTTAATTTCGAAAGAACAAATTCCTGTTCCAATTAGAGTATTTTTCTTTGTATTCATATTGTACTTATAGAATTTGTGATCATTACAATGAAAACCAACATTGTAATATATTTCATCTCCTACAACAACATAATCATTTACATCACCAAGCACTTCTTTAGGTTCATTTAAAGCAGTATCACTAATTTCAATTGAAACTAATTTACTATCATGACAACTTATTGCTAATTCAAAATAAATTTTATCTCCATATATAGCAGGATCATTAATATTTCCTCTACAAGTATCGCCGTTTGAATTATAAATGGTATTAACTTTATGAGTATCATCTGTTAAATCAATATATTTAATGTGCTTATAATCTGAATAATATAATTTATTATCTTTTGTTCCTATAATGTTTAATTTACTATTTTGATGATCTAACTCAATCCAATTATTGTTAAATTTACCAATTAAATACATACCATTATAAGAATCTTCTTCAATATCTGTATCTACTACTTTAAAATCATATTCTACTTTTTCTTCTTTAGATTCTGGAGCACTAGGTTTATTGCTTAATAGCCCATCAAATACTCCTTTGTTATAACCAATATAAGCAAATAATCCTAAAATAATGATAACAAAGAAAATTATAATACCTATATTGCTTTTGTTTTTTGGTTTTTGTACCACTTCTACTTTTTTAGTATCTTCTACTTCCTTCTTTGATTTTTCCATATTTATCCTCCTTATTCTATACATCAAGAGTATCACTAATACGACACTTTGTCAATCAATATCAAAGCATAATAAAAGAAAAAAGCATCAGATAATTCTGATACTTTTATTACCAAGAAAGTGGCATATATACTAAATTAAATGGATCAAATGTTTGGCTTAGATTATAACCATTTCCATACATTGCTTGGAAATGTAAATGTGGTCCTGTACTCCATCCAGTAGAACCAACTTCACCAAGTTTTTGTCCACGTGATACAGCTTGCCCCATAGATACGCTTATACTACTCATATGTCCATATAAAGTTGTATAATCATAACCCGCTGCACCATGATATACAAGTACTGCATAACCATAGCCCTCATACCAACCTGCACCTACTACTTGACCTTTATTTGAAGCCATAATAGTAGTACCAGTACTTTGAGCAATATCTACACCACTATGATAACTAGCAGTACCAAATATTGGATGTATTCTACCTCCATAATATGAAGTTATATATCCATGAGCTAAAGGTCTAATGAATCCAGTTGCACTTGGAGTTAAACTTGAAGCATCACCATCTGCTTCACCATATCCTGTAGGCATTGAACAAATAGCAACATCTTCGTAATCACCACAGCCTTTATCACGATAATACTTAATTTGTTCTTTCATAGTATCTATTTCTTCATCTACAGACATAGATTCTTTTTCATATTTTTTAACTTTATCTCCAAGTTTTTGAATTTCTTTTGCAATGCTTTCATTAAGTTCATTCAATTTCTTTTCTTGATTCTCAAGTTCTTTTATTTTCTTTTCATTTTTAGTAATTAAAGCATCCATTTCAGCCATCAACTTATCATTTGCATCAGTAAGTTGTTCTGCTACTGAAAATCTATAAATAAAATCTTCAAAAGTTTCTGCTCCAAAAATGAATTTTAAATAGAAATTATCATTTTCAGATATCTGATAGAAAACCATTAACTCTTTTATTTCTTTATCTTTAATTTCAATTTCTTTTTCTAACTCTTTTATTTCTTTTTTCAATTGTTTTTGACTTTTTTGAGCTTCCACTATTTTTCTAGTTATTTCAGCAATTCTAGCTTCGGCTTCATCTATTCTTTGTTGAGCTTCTTCAGTTTTGGCTTCACTTTCTGCTTTTTCTTTTTCTAAGGCTGCAATTCTATTTTTATAATCATTAATAGTAGTAGCATTTACATTCATAGGAATAAGTGTTAAAACCATAACTATTAATAATGTTATAATACTATATTTCTTCATCATATTTTAACATACTTCCTTACAGCTCTAGCACTACCTAGCATACCTACAATCATACCTATAATAAGTATTATAAGTGATGTATTAATAACAAGTGGCATAGGTTTAACCAGTTTAATTATTGGAGAGAATAATACTCCGCCGAAATAATCATACATAGTACTATATCCAAATATTACTATTAATACCGGAATAATTGAACCAATTATTCCAAGAATAACTCCTTCAATTACAAATGGTAGTTTTATTCTATTATTACTTGCTCCAACAAGTCTCATAATACCAATTTCTCTTTTTCTTGAGAAAATAGTAAGTTTAATTGTGTTAATAATTAAAAATATTGTAACGATTATTAAAGCTGCTGCTGCTGCAAAAGTAATCTTTTCAACAGCATTGAACACTCCTACTAATTTTTCTACTAAACCTTCTCCATATTGTACAGAGTTAACTCCAAGAAGACTTTCTATTTGCTTTGCAGTGTCTCCGATCTTTTCAACTTCATGCACTTTTATAGTATATGTATCCATAAGTGGATTACTTTCTTTATCCCAACCAGATATTACCTTACTAAATGTTTCATTTTCTTTTACCATATCTTGCTTTACTTCATCTTTTGATTTAAAAGTAAATGTTTCTATATTTTCATTCTTCTTTATAGCAAGTTCAAAATCTTCTCTAGTCTTTTCATCTATATCTGAATTAAGAAAAGCAACAATGGTAACATCTCTTTCTATTTCATTAGTAAAATTCTTAACGTTACTTGAAATAAGTAATGCTGCTGCAATTATAACAAGAGTAATTGTAATACATGTAACTGAAGCAAGAGATAAACTGAAATTTCTAACTACACTTTTTAAAGCATCTCTTAAACTTCTAAAAATCATTCTAAAGCTTTTCATTTACAAATTGTCCCTCCTTATAATCTTTTATAAGTCTACCATCTTTTATAACGATAACTCTTTTTTTCATTTTCTTAACAATGTCTATATCATGAGTAACCATAAGTATTGTAGTTTTGTACTCTTCATTGATTTTTTCCAGTATTTCCATAATTTCCATACTTATTGTAGGATCCAAGTTTCCTGTAGGTTCATCACAAATAAGTATTTTAGGTCGATTTACTACAGCTCTAGCAATTGCCACTCTTTGTTGTTCTCCACCAGATAGTTTATCGGGATATTCTTTAGCTTTATGTTTAAGACCTACTTTATCTAAAACATCAAGAACTCTTTTTCTTATTGTTTTACTATC
>Ga0247611_10007834_pt1 | contig 13291 bp, 16 predicted proteins | sample 177DNAGHGhighgp2_FD_192422 | JGI IMG/M metagenome (GOLD analysis project Ga0247611, IMG submission 192422) | Sheep rumen microbial communities from Palmerston North, Manawatu-Wanganui, New Zealand - 1770 DNA GHGhigh gp2 | ecosystem: Host-associated > Mammals > Digestive system > Stomach > Rumen... | reverse complement strand
CCGGTTGGCACGGTTTGTGCCTGTGCTTGCGGCACTTGACAACCATTGTCAATAGTGCTATCCTGTTTCGTGGGAGGTGATACCTGTGATATTGTATGAGGTATCGATAACTGCAGAAAATGAGGAAAGACAGCACCACGTTTTCACGCGCAACCGCGATGAACGGTTTGCCCTGCGGGCTCTGTGCTACACAAGGCATTGGCCCTGCATCCGCATACCGGCGAGCCGGAACAACCGTGACGGGGCTATCTCTGTGCTTGAGTTTGAGAGGAAGGAGAATCTGCTTTGAAAAAGGAAATCTTTTGCGCGGGCGTGTCGTTCACTGGCCGATCTTATACGGCCCTGCGGCAGCTCGAGCGCGCATATCCCGAGATGAAGCGCAGCGAGCTTATCGGCCGCGCTCTGCTTCTGGCCGCGGAGACGGCCTCGGCTAATCCCGATCTGCTTTGTGCGCGGGCGTATAATCCGAGAGGGGAGGCGTGACGCATGGCGAAGCAGAGACCCTTTGAGCTCGCCTATCCGGTTGAATGGTACACGCCTTATGGCATCGCCAATCTAACAGACAAGCAGTTACGCGAAGAGTATACACGCATGCGCGATGCAGCCCGTAAATCTGTGAAGCGTCTTAAGGAATCGGAATTTAAGCACACCGACGTTGCGAAACAATACGGTAAAGGTTTTGCCGAGCTTCGCACGCTCACAGTCAAAACCCTAAAGCAGGCCAGCCCCGAGGAACGTGCTATTGCGCAGGCTGCGACGCGTAGAAATATTGAAGCGGAGTTTATGCGAATGGCAGTGTATATGCGATCTCCCGAGCTGCATCTCGCGGGGCTTCGGAAGCGTCGCGCCCAAAATATCAAGATGCTGCGCGCACACGGATATTACGTTACTGTGAATAATTACAGACGGTTTACCGAGTTTATGGAGTACGCGCGGCAACGATACGGGGCGAAGCTATACGACAGCACGCAGACTGTCGACATATTCGGGGCTGCCGAGCGGGCGGGTTTGAGCTTTGAAGCGATGGACAAAATGCTCGAAATGTATCACGAGGGAGGTGAGGAAGGCGCGCGGCAGGTTGCAAATATTACCGCAGTAAAATCCGCAAGTGAAATTAGGCTCAAATTCGCGGAGGCTTTCGGTTTGCAGCAGACCGCGAAAGCTCTGTATGAAGGGCGGAAGAAATGAGCACTATCGTTGATTGGGACGACCCGCGGCCGATCGAGGCTATCAGGGCCGCGCCGATCCTCAAGCGCAGGCGCGGGAATCAGGGCGGCCGGACAAAATACCGTTACCGCGATATTCTGACCGCATGGGATACCGAGACGACGCGGCTTGCATGGTGTGAACAATCGATCATGTATGTCTGGGCGTATCAGATCGGCACCGACTATACGGTTATAGGCCGAACGTGGCCGCAGTGGATTGACTTCTGCCGGCGCGCGATCGAGGCCGCGGCACCGGCTCGGCTTGTGACGTGGGTGCATAACCTGAGCTATGAGTTTGCGTTTCTCGGATGGTACCCGTGGCGCGATGAGGACGTTTTTGCGGTCGACCGGCGCAAGGTGCTTCGTGCGGTCATCTTCGATGCGATCGAATTGCGCTGCAGCTATCTTCATAGCAACATGAGCCTCGCCGAGTACACAGCCAAAATGGGCGTAGAGCATGGCAAGCTGTCGGGCGAAGAATTTGACTATTCCAAAATTCGCTATCCGTGGACGCGGATCACCGACAGGGAACTTGCATATATACAAAACGACGTGCTCGGCCTTGTCGAAGCTCTCGCGGTTGAAATGGCGCATGACGGCGACAATCTCTATTCCGTACCTCTCACGTCGACCGGATACGTGCGCCGAGACTGTAAAAAGGCGATGCGCACGACCGGCCGCGACTACGTCCGCGGTATATATCCGTCGTTTGACGTCTATGTCGAATTGAGGGAGGCGTTTCGCGGAGGAAACACACACAGCAACCGCTTTTACGCTGGGCTCATCCTGCATGATGTGCACAGCGCCGACCGGTCAAGCTCATACCCCGACGTTATATGCAACTGCCTGTTTCCCGTCTCGCCTTTTGTAAGCGTTCCATACGAGGTGACGCTCGATGATATCCTGCGTATGGTGCGACGGGGCCGCGCGATCCTGACGCGCGTACAGCTCGAGGGGGTGCGGCTGCATGATCCGCTTTGGGGCTCGCCATATCTCGCCCGAGACAAATGCCGGCATATCGTCAATGGCGAGTACGACAACGGCCGTATCCTGCAGGCCGACAGCCTGCAGACAACCGTCACGGATGTCGACCTGCAGATTATTTTGCAGGAATACGATATCGACGGGATCGCGTTTTACGACACGTATCACGCGCGATATGGGCGGCTGCCGTCTGCGCTGACCGATGTAGTGCGCGACTATTACAGGCGCAAAACCGCGCTAAAGGGCGTGGAGGGGCAGGACATTTACTATTTGAAAAGTAAAAACAAGCTCAACGCCTGTTACGGCATGATGGCGCAGGATATCGCGAAAGTGCTGATCCTCTATGCGGGCGGCCGTTGGATCGACGACCCCAATCAGACGAAACAGCAAGTGCTCGAGGCCGGTGCGAAACGTGCGTTCCTTGTATATCAGTGGGGCGTCTGGGTTACAGCTTTAAGCCGTCTGCGCCTCGAGGAGGGCATCCGGCTCGCCGGTCACAATTTCGTCTACGCGGATACCGATTCGGTTAAATATTTAGGCGAGATTGATTGGAGCGCGTACAACCGGCAGCGCATGCGCGACAGCATCGAGACGGGGAGCTGCGCAGATGATCCGGCTGGGCATACTCATTATATGGGTGTGTTCGAGCAGGAAGATGATATGCGCCGGTTCAAAACGCTGGGCGCGAAAAAATACGCCTACGAGGACGAGGCCGGCCGGCTGCATATCACGGTTGCAGGCGTATCGAAAAAGCTCGGCGCGGCCGAGCTGGCCGAGCTGGGCGGGCTTGACGCTTTCGAGGAGGGCGTCGTTTTCCGCAAAGCAGGCGGCACGGAGGCGATCTACAATGACGATGCGCACGGCGATCTGATCGTCCGCGATCGCGGGATGACCGTTAAGCTGCGCCTGACCCCAAACGTCACGCTGCGGCCCTCGACGTATACGCTCGGAATCACGGGCGAATATGACCGGTTACTCCGTTATTCGCATGAGCTTTTGAAAACGCTTGACAGCGATTGACAATGATGTTAGAATGAGACTGCGGGCGCAGCCCGACAAAATTAAAAGGAGACTGTGAAAAATGGAAATTATCGAAATGAGCAAGAATGTCGACAAGAAAAAGGCTTATCAGCTCACGCATGCCATGCAGACGCGCAAGGTGCAGGACGCCGTCGACAGCGTGCTCCCCGTCAACGCATGGGTGCGCTATACCGACATCGACGCGACGACCGGCGAGGCGAAGGAGGTTGTCGTCCTCGAGAGCGAGGGCGAGATTTTCGGCACGATTTCCAAAACCTTTATCCGCAAGTTTACGGACATTCTGCAGGCGTTCGGCGACGACCCCGATCTCGCGATTAAGGTCGTGGCGGGGACGAGCAAGGCCGGCAGAAAGTTTGTGAGCTGCGAAATCGTCTGACGCTGCGGGCCCGCTTCGGCGGGCCTTTTCCTTTTGGAGGTGTTTGCATGGGACTCTATCTCCCCAATGGGTTTGTAAATATGCGGGCAATCATCGGCTGCGGATGTCCTTTTATAATTGTAATGGGCGGCCGCGGCACCGGCAAAACATATGGCGCCCTCGAGGACGTGCTGCAGGATCGCCGGCCGTTTGTGCTCATGCGCCGCACGGACAAACAGATCGGGATTATCACCAAACCGGAATTTTCGCCCTTTGCGCCGATCAACCGCGCGCACGGATGGAATTATGGCGCCTATAAAATCGGCCGCGATCAATACGGGATCGCGCAGCTACTCGAGGACGGAAAGCCCGACGGCAACGCGATCGGCTTTGCAATCGCTCTTTCCACTTTTGCAAATGTCCGCGGCATCAACGCGGATGCCGTCGAAATCATCATTCATGATGAGGTTATCCCCGAAAAGCACGAAAAAGCAATTAAAGATGAGGGCGACGCGCTGCTCAACGCCTATGAGACGATCAATAGAAATAGGGAGCTGCAGGGCCGGCCGCCTCTGATCTATCTCGGCATGACAAATGCCAACCGGCCGGATAGCCCAATTTTTGACGCGCTCGGCGTCGCGCGGCAGCTCGAGCGCATGCAGGCGAAACACCAAACATGTAGCATCATGCGCGATCGTGGGATCGCGCTATACAATCTCGCGGACAGCCCGATCTCACAGCGCAAGGCGCAAACGGCGCTATATCAGGCGACGCGCGGCAGCGACTTTGAGAAAATGGCGATCCTGAACGATTATGGCGGCGACCGGTCGCAGGTGCGCCCGTCCCCACTCGCCGAGTATCGGCCGGTCGTGCAGATCGGGCAGCTCTGTATTTACAGGCATAAAAGCCGGCGCGAGCTCTACGCCTCGACGCATGTGACCGGCAGCCCGCCGTCCTACGGCACGGACGATATGGAGCTGCGACGCTTCGTGCGCGATCATGCGGATATATGGCGCGCACAGCTCGAGCGCCGCGTTTACTACGAAACGTATACAGATGAAATCTATTTGACAAATTTGTTTACTTGATGTATATAATAAACAAGGGCCCCGTGGACAAGAGCAGCGCCGAAAGCGCGTCCACTCCCTCGCTCGGGGATTGATCGGGGCCCAACCTTTTGGAGGTGTGTGCATGGACGTCAATGCTATTACGACCATGATCGGCACGCTCGGATTCCCGATCGCGTGCGTGATTGCGCTTTTCATCCGCGAGGGCAAAGACGCTGAGGCGAGGCGCGAAGAGCGCCGAATCGAGCGAGAGGCCCGCGCCGAGGAGACGGACAAGTGGACGACCGCTCTCAATAACAATACTGCGGCGATCCGCGAGCTTGTCGATTATATCAGGGGAGGGCGCGCGGCATGATCGGTTCGCCTCTTGTCTCGCTCTGTATCCCATCGCCTAATCATAGCGGCCTGCGCACGCATGCGATCGATACCATTACGATCCATCACTGCGCCGGCAATATATCGATGCGGGCGCTCGGCGAGATGTATGCGCGGAAAGAGCGCAGGGGCTCTGCGACATACGGCATCGGGACGGACGGAACGATCGCACAGTTTGTCGGCGAGGAGTGCCGGCCGTGGACGTCGAATAATGAGCCGAACGACCAAAGAGCCATAACTGTTGAAGTGGCTAACTGTGGAGGTGCGCCGGACTGGCCGATCTCCGAAAAAGCCCGTGCGGCATTGATTGAGCTTCTTGTCGATATTGTGCGCCGGAATCCAACCTTTGACGGCTCGCTGCGCTGGCGGGGATCGCCCGCGTATATCGGCATCGTGAAGCAACAGAATATTACGTTGCATAAGTGGCTTTACCCGACAGCGTGCCCTGGCCCTACGCTTGAAAAGATGATCCCCGATATTGTGCGCGAGGTGAACGACAGGCTCGGCGCAAACGGCCGCTATTATACCATTCAAATAGCAGCTTTTGCCGATCCTGAAAACGCGCGGCACATGCTGGAAACCGTGCGCCGCGACTATCCCGACGCTTTCATAAAGGAGGTGAAAGCATGAATTATAACGACATTCTGACGCTCGCCCGTGCCGGCTTTAATGCTCAGCAGATCGCAGCATTGCAGCAGCTCGCAGCGGCTCCCGCTCCGGCACCGGCTCCGGCTCCCGCTCCGGCACCGGCTCCGGCTCCGGCACCGGCTCCGGCTCCCGCTCCCGCTCCGGCTCCCGATCCCGCTCCGGTTCCCGATCCCAACGGCGCAAAGCTCGACACGCTGATTGCGCTTTTCCAGCAGCAGCAGCTCGGCGCGCAGCAGCCGCGACAGATGACCGCCGACGAAATTCTCGCGGACATCATCGCGCCGCGGCCGCCGAAAACCGACGACAAATAAGGAGGTATTAAAATGAGTGTAAACGATATGCAGGTCTATCAGGCGTCGACGCTGCTTAACGCGGTTGTACAGGAAGCAACCGGACAGAGCGCGCTCGCTTCGACCGGCCCGAACGACTTTGTCAGCGTGGCGACTACGCTGCTCAAAACCGGCTATGATCCGGTTATCAACGCGATTTCGCAGGTATGGGGCCGGACGATCTTCTCCGTGCGTCCCTACAACGCGAAGTTTTCCGGCCTCGAGATGACGCTCGACCGCTGGGGCAACGCGACGCGCAAGCTCTCGATTGCCGACAAGCCGGCACGAGATGACGACCGCTTTATCTGGCCTACGGCCTACGATCCTACGCAGACCGCAAACCCGACCGGCGAGGGCGTGAGCGTCGACATGTACCCGCAGTGCAAGCCGGATATCCTGCAAACGAATTTTTACGGGCAGTTCGTCTACGAAAACTGCTACACGACGTATAAGGATAACTTCGACGTCGCGTTCTCCGGCCCCGAGGAGTTTATGCGCTTCAACGAAATGGTGTCGCAGAACCGCCTCGACAAGCTCGAACAGTGGCGTGAAACCCTGCGCCGCGGACTGCTCGGCAACCTGATTGCGGCAATTTATGCCGAGAATCAGACCGGCCGCATCGTGCATCTGCTCACCGAGTACAACACGGAAACCGGCCTGCAGCTCACAGCGACGACCGTGATGCAGCCGGATAACTACGTGCCTTTTATGCGCTGGGCCCGCGCCCGCGTGATGACGCTCGCCCGCCTGATGACGAATCGCTCCGAGCTCTTCCAGACGATCGTCAACGGCAAGCACATCATGCGGCATACGCGCCCCGAGGATCTGAAGGTGTATCTGTCCGCGGCTGCGCTCGATCGCATGAGCACGGTCGTCGATTCGATCACGTTCAACGACGATATCCTGCGCTGGGCCGACTATGAGCCGGTCGACTTCTGGCAGGCGATCCGCTCGCCGGCGAGCATCGTGACGGTGCCTGTCTATACCGGCACCGACGGCACGATCGTACAGGCCGAGAGTGCTGTCACCGTCAATAACATTTTCGGCGTGCTGTTCGATCGCGACGCGCTCGGCTATGCCGAGGTTAACGCATGGGCCGCGCCGACCCCGCTCAATCCCCGCAACGGGCAGATCAACATTTACGATCACGTCAATGCCCGTGCGCTAATGGATATGACCGAGAAGGCCGTCGTCCTGCTTCTCGACTGATCCTGCTTTCCTCTTATCCTTTCCTTGCCCGCTCGCGCACAGTCTCCGCGGGCGGGCCTATTTTATAGGAGGTGTAACAAATGAGTTTGACCGCAAGATTTTACACTGTCGACAAGTCTCCGCGATCGACGCGGCTCCCCAGCTCGGCCCCTGTCCGCTATCAAAATATTTCGCTGCAGGGCGAGACGATCGAGGCCGACAACGCGGCCCCGCTCCCGCTCAGACGCTGCATCGGATATCTGCAGCCGTCGCAGCCCAATAACGAATACGGCGGTCCCTATTATGGAGGAGGCCCCAATCTGACAAACCCCGACCCCGACGTCTCTACGCCGGTAGCAACGGGATGCACGTACACTTATAATGACGGTGTTTACACTGTCACAAAAAACGGCACGGAGGAGCCCTCTGTCCTGCTTTTTCTCGGTGAGTTTACACCGACAACAAACCAAGCAACTATTTATCTGACATTCAATGCTGTGAGAGTTAATACGGGGAGCATGACCCCCAAATACGACACGGCAATTCAATTCTACACCGAACAAAACGGAAACCGGCGTTCTCTCGCCCGCTTAACGTACACAGATAATGAAGCACATTTTTTATCTGAGATTGCCGTGCAAACGCAGCTTCTTCCTAATGTGCCGTTAAAAATTTACGGCGAGCTCGAGCCTATTTCATATTCTGCCGAGGCATATAACGGCACGTATGCCGTATTTTCTGATCTGATGGTGAGCACCGTCCCGCTGGATCACTTTGTGCCGTTCGCAAACAACGTGCCCATTCTTTCCCCGACCGCTCCCGCGATCCTGCGCAGAGACGTAGACGGCGTTCTGTCCGACTGGCGCCTCGAGACGTTCCCCGATGGCTTTTTCGGCGGCTATTTTAACGCGATCCGCGGCCGGCTTGTGAATCAGTGGATCGAGATTCCCAGCTATGCCGGCGAGGAGCTGCCGGCCGAATGGATGAGCTCGCTAGACGTCTACGAGGAGGGCGCAACGCCTACGCTCGGCGCGCAGGTTGTTTACAAAGCAAGCGGAGGCGGAACCGTCTATCAGGTGCAGCCGTGGGACGTGCGCACGCTGCAGGGCGATAACGTGCTCACGTGGAGCGGCGGCGATCTCGACGTCACCTATACCGCATACCGCAGCACAACCCCGCCCGTCCCGCTCGAGCTGCCTATCGACATTAAATATCCTACGGACATTCTGCATCCCGAGCTGATGCTGAATTTCTCCGAAAGCCCTGATGATTTCAATTATCTCTATCTCCCAGCGTTTCATCGTTACTACTGGCTGAATGGCTGGCAGAGCGTTTCAAACGGCCTGTGGAGCGTGACCGGAACCGTCGATGAGCTCGCGAGCTGGCGCGACGAAATCCTCGATCTCGACCTGTATGTCCTGCGCGCGGCATCTGAGGGTGACGGCCGAATCATCGATAATCTCTATCCCGCGGTCGCGGACGTCACGCGGCAGATTCTTTATAGCGACGCCTCACCGTGGGGCGTAGAATCCGGCACCGTGGGTGTGTACGTCGTTTCGATCTGTGGCAGCGGCGAAACGGCATACTATATTTTCGCGCCGTCCGAATACAAGCAGTTTTTCGACAAGCTGCTCGGCGACGACTACATTGATAGCGTAATGAGCTATCTGCCGGATTGGGAAACCGTCTATCCGCAGGCGCCGCTGCAGATCAACCCGCTGCAGTACGTCGCGGGCGTGAAGTGGTTCCCGTTTACGTCCCTGTCCGGCGTCCCTGTCACGCCTGTTTCGTCGATCCCTGTCGGCCTCGGCAGCGTCGCGCAGACGGCCTATAAACTCGCGCCGCTGGCTGTCACGACAGCCTACGACCGGACAATCCCGATCAACTCAATTCATCCGCAGAGCGCCCGCGGCGTATATCTCAATCTCGCTCCCTACTCTCACATTCAGGCATACGTGCCGCCCTTCGGGCTTGTGACGATCAATCCCGCAACGGCGCTGGCCGCGCAGTCTGTGCGCCTGACGATCGCGGTTGATCTCCGTTCGGGAGACGGCGCGCTGCGACTGCTCACGCCTGACGGCGCGGTTGAAACAGAGCTGCACGCGCCTGTCGGCGTATCTGTCGCGATCGGGCAGACGCTCACGGCCGGTTATGGCCTGCTCGATGCTGCGGGCGCTGCAGCCGGAATTGGGGCGTCGATCATGTCGGGTAACGTAGTAGGAGCGATCACCGGCGCGACAAGCGCAATCGGCAACGTGATTGCGTCGCAGGTGCCGACGTCGCGCACGATCGGCTCGCCTGAAAGCATCGGCGCGCTGCGCGGGCCGCTTGTCGTATACTCCGATCATTACGCGGTTGCCGAGGAGGATATCACACACCGAGGCCGGCCGCTCTGCGCAAACAGACGTCTTGGCGATCTGACCGGATATGTCCTTGTCGCGGACGCTGATTTCACGATCCCCTGCACCGAGGAGGAAAACAATCAGATTCGCGCGTTCCTCGAGGGAGGTGTTTTCATTGAGTAAAAACAGGCTGCAGGGCTTTGTCCCCGCAACGAGCCTGCAGGGCGCGCCATACAACTATGATTATGCAAACGTGGCTGAAAGCGTGGTGCAGCCGTCCACGATGTGGATCGCAGGCACGGCTTCGGCCCGCTATCACCGGCGACAGCTTTATCAGCTTGTCGCCGGCGTGCTGAAATTCACACAGCTCGAGGCGTGGGAGAAATGGGCGGCCGACTATATGCCGGCCTGTCTGCTCTGCCTCGGCCGCGTCGCGATCCTGCGCACGGATCGCTTCGGCGTAATTCCGCAGCAGTGCGGCCTCGGCGGGTACGGCGTGCTTTACCAACCGACAACGGCCATCGTAACGAATCCGCTTCTCAGATATCGGGAGCTGCCGATCGGCACGCTATGCAGCGTCGTCAAGCTGCGCGCGGATTGGGGCGGCATCTATGATACGGTCGTTCATTATGCAAACCTGCTCGCGCTCGCGGACGAAGCCCTCGCTGTGAACATGCTGAATAGCCGCCTCGCGTATGTGTTCGCAGCGTCCGAAAGGGCCGGCGCGGAATCGCTGAAAAAGCTGTTCGATGCTGTCGCATCCGGCGAGCCGGCCGTCGTCGCTGATCGAAAACTATTCAATGATGACGGATCGCCCGCATGGGGCACGTTCGCGCAGGATTTGAGGAGCAATTTCATTTCGCCGGAAATCATCAACGTGCGCCGTGCGATCCTCGAGGCATTTTGTCACGAGGTGGGCATCCCTGCAGCGAACACGGGCAAACGTGAGCGGCTGAATACCGATGAGGTACACGCGCAGGACGTCGAAACGTCCATCCGTATGGACGATATGATCGACCACATGCAGCGCGGATTCGCCGAGGCGTGCGAGCTGTTCGGGCTGCCGGATCGCTCTATTTGGGTGGAGTGGCGCCGGCCGCCTGAGGAGATGCAGCTTTCCGATGAGGAGGTGTTGAACGTATGATTCGGGCAACGCTGAGCCTGCGCGGGCTTTACAGATACGCGCCGACCATCTTCGACGAGCTTGTGCTGCCGGAGACGGACGTCGACCGCGACGACCTGATCGAGGCGCTTGTCCTCGAGTGTGCTGATTTCGAAATCCTCTATCCACAGCCGGAAGTGTTGCGCGATGCAATCGGGCTTTGGAGCCGTCGCCGGCTCCCCAACTGGACGAAGCTCGCCGAAACGCTGCATTATGAGTATAACCCCATTCATAACTATGACAGAACCGAGACGCATGAACGCACGACCGGCCGCACATATAGTGATAATGCAGAGGGCAGCGGATCGGGCACAAGCACCGGCAGCCGTAACGCTTTCAATAGTGGATGGTCGGATCAAGATAGGACTATCAGCAGCAACAGCAGTACGACCGAGCGATCTGGCGAGCAGGCCGAGGACGAAGATATCACCATCCGTGCGTCCGGTAATATCGGCGTGACAACGACACAACAGATGATCGAGGATGAGCGCCGCGTCGTCGAATACAACCTGACCGAAGCCATCATCGATGAGTTTAAGCGTAAGTTTTGCCTGCTCATCTACTAAAGGAGGTTTTCACAATGGCGTATGATATTTACCCTTATACCAATCTGCACAATCTGAATCTCGACTGGATTCTGCAGGAAATGAAGCGTATCGCGGCCGAGAGCGCGAGCACGGCCGAGGCGCAGGCCGCGCTCAAAGAGTATGTCGATAACTGGATCGAGGAGCAGGACGTGCCCGAGCTTGTCGCGGATGAAATCCGGCGCATGGTTGCATCCGGCGAATTTCTCGCCCTGATCGGCGGGCAAATTCCCGCGCTGCTTACCAACCGCAAGGGCCGGCGCTGGCTCTTTATCGGCGACAGCTATGCAAACCGCACGGACGACTGGGACGATACCATCGTCGCGGATTGGGGCCTCACACGCGCCGATCTGACAGAAGGAGACAGCTACGGCGATGATACTGACTGTTTCACCATCAAACGGGGCGGTTATGGCTTTGTCGGCGTGACAACGTCGATCGGTTCGGGCGGGCCGTGGCTTGATCTGTGCACGCGCTACTGGCCTGCGGACGTGGACAAGGCCACTATCACGGATATTGTCATCGTGGGCGGTTATAACGACCGCGAGAGCGAGAACGGGGCCGCGAACGTCGCGCAGGTTTTCAACGCCATGCGAGCATTTGCAACCGGCTTCACTGACAGCTTCCCCAATGCTGAAATTTGGGTTGCGGAAACCGGCATGCACAGCCGAAACGTGCTCGACCGGCGGCGCCTCGAGCTGGCATATCGGGCATATAGCCGTGCCGCGGATGTCGGTCCCAACTGGCATTACATCAAAGGAGCCGAGGGCCTTCTGCACAGCCTGAACGCGCTGAATGATGAAGATTTTCACCATCCCACAAGCTTGGGCGGGATTCGCCTCGGCCGCTACATCGAGTATGCGCTGCAGCACATCGAGCCGCCCGTGCCTGTCGTTTTCGGCGAGCTGGCCGCGGTCACAGGCGTCACGTTCCCGCACAACACGGCCTATTTTTCGTGGTATGATCCCGACAGCCTGACCGCACACATGCGTTTTATTGGGCTGTGCGATGCGACATTCTCGGGAGACCCTTTCGCGGTCAATACCGTGAAGGCGATCGCCACAAAGGCGAGCGTCGCCGACAGCTATATCGTCGCGTCACTGTTCGCAGCGACGAACCTTGAGCCGAGCGCAACCGTGCTGACACGGTTCGTGGCGTCGTCCGATCTGCCCGCGATGACCCTGCCGGCAGTCGCGCAGCTTTACCCCGCCAACAGTGGAGATTATAGCTTTTCGATCAAGCTGCTCGAGCTCCCCGCAACAGGGCTCAAAGCAGCGGGCGTCAATCTCTCGGCTATTGATATTTCGCAGTACATCTTCAATTGACAGGCAAGGGCCCGCGCAAGCGGGCCCTTATTTTTCTGTTTTGAGGGTTGACAAGTGTTGACAACTTATGATACAATAGCTTTGGGCCGATAGGCCCGCCAAAAACTGGATAGGAGGATTCAAAAATGGATGGACAAATGTATTTCAGAGGTTGGGGCGTGCTCGACTATCTCGAGCCGACAAAGTATTTTGAGGGCCCGTGGCATTATGTCGGATCGGCCGAGGGCGAGGACAATCTGTCGTATGACATCGTTATACTCGACGGGCACGGCTGGATGGACGTCAGATACACTAACGTGTGAGGAGGGCCGAAAATGAAAACAATCCGCGCGACGATCCCCTGCAGCCAGCAGCTACTCACAAGCCCTGCATGGGGGCGCATCTTCGAGGGCCTGAAACGTCGTTACCTGCGCGATCTGTGGTTGCACACGCCCGTCCATCTCGAGGAGGGCCGCGACGAGATAGGGGGCCGATGGCTGCGACAGTCTATCACATATACGGTGCTCCGAGAGGACGCGACGATGCACTTCACAATCACCGGCCCGTGGTGCTGCATGGAGCCCGACAGGACGATCGGAGGATGGCCGGCAAAGATACGCACAACAGCATAAACGACAGAGCCTTGACAGGTGTCAGGGCTCTTTTCTTTAGGCACAAACCGGGCCAACCGGACAAAGGGCCCG
>Ga0247611_10007833_pt1 | contig 13291 bp, 10 predicted proteins | sample 177DNAGHGhighgp2_FD_192422 | JGI IMG/M metagenome (GOLD analysis project Ga0247611, IMG submission 192422) | Sheep rumen microbial communities from Palmerston North, Manawatu-Wanganui, New Zealand - 1770 DNA GHGhigh gp2 | ecosystem: Host-associated > Mammals > Digestive system > Stomach > Rumen... | reverse complement strand
TTTTCTTTCTTTTCATATATTGTCTGAAGAATATCTTTTCATCATGATGTGTTACCAAGTACTTCGTCTCTTTGTTTATCTAAATTCTTAACAGATTCTTTTACATCTTCTCAAACTTTATTATCAAAGATAGCATTATCTTTTAGGATTGTCATTCATGTAGAGATAGGACTAATTAAGAATTTTTGTAGTTTTTCATCTTTTTCTACATATTTTTCATATAGCTCTTTATCTTTAAGAATATCTTCTTTCTTCAATCAAAATTTTCTTGCATTTTCTTCTGCTATTTTATCTTCTAACTGTTCTCTTTTCTCAAATAAATATGTTTGAACTCTAATACTTTGTCTAAAGAAAAATTGAAGTTCTTTTTCAGTATTTTTATTACTTGTAATCCATTTATCTATTTTTTCACTTAATGATCACGACATGTTAGCAACAATTGTCCATGAAGGCAATTTAGAAAGGAATGAATCAACAAATGTCTTCAAAAAATCATTTCAAAGATTTTTTACATAATCAACCATTTTTCTAATACCTCAAGCCATAGCTTCTTTCATTGATGAATTTTGAGAAAGAATATTTTCAATTGATCAAAATTTATTATCAAGACAGAATGGAATTATTCATTTATAATGTTCCATTCATCTAGATTGCTCTGAAGCTATTCTTTTCATTACTAATTCATCTTGATATCACGCCTGAAGTTCTCTGTTATATAATGCTTCATATGTAGTATCAATGTTTTCTCACAACTGTTCATAATTTTCAACAGCCTCTTTATTATTTGGATCTTTATAAAATTCTTCATATGCCTTGTATTTTACTTCATCTGGTGAAGCATCTGTAGGCTTTTCTTCATCTTCTCACCATAAATGAAGTTTTTTACCTATCCAATATCAAAGAGTTCCAGCAGTCACTCAAATACCAGTCCATTTTAATATTTTTCAAGCTGTTGTTTTCCAAAAAGACTTTTTCTCCTTTTTCTTTGTCTTTCATTCAGATTCTTCTGAATCTCATTCTTCCTCTCATTCATCTTTATCTCAAAACGCTCGATTCCATAAACCTTTTACTCATTTATAAATAGCATATCCTGTTACTCAAAATCCTACTGCACGCATTATATTCTTTCAAGGTTCCTCTTTCCATTTTTCTCATGAAGTTACATCACTCCAATTTTCTGAAACAAAATCCTTTGTTTTTCCCCAAATTCATTTCTCAGATTGCGAAGACTGTGTTTCACTTAGTTTTTGAGAATCTGTAGGTGTTTGCTCATGTCTTGAAGATTGTATAGACATCTGAAGATTCATAACATCATCCAATGTTTTTAATAATGCTTCAGCTTCTTCTTTTTGTTTTTTAGATGTATTATCTGTTTTATCTGCCAATGAATCAATCTCTGCTTGAATTTTTTGCTTTGTAACCTCAGCTTGAGATTTTAGAGCCTCTGTTTTATTCTTCTTTTCAATCTCAGAAATAGTTACATTCTTTTGTAACTCATCTAGCTGTAATTTAAATTCATCTACTTCCTTTTTCAATACTTCAAGATTAGCCATTACAAATTTGTTTTAATATATAAATAATTTATATTGTTTATTCTTTTTTCTTCCAAATCGATACATTATATTCATCATTGATTCCATTCAAGAATTGTAGGAACTTTTTACTATTTTCATCTTGTGCCAACGTTGGCATATTCTTTTCGAAATTTTCTCTAGATAGTGCTAATGTATCAACCCAATCATCACTAAAGAATAATCCTGATGCATCGCCAAACAATCAAAAACCTGATGCTATCTCATCCCACGACCTCCATGTATATTCAAATCGCGGATATTCATTTCCTTTGTGATGATATTTATCTAGTAATTGACCAATAAGTGCTGTCATATATAATCATTCTTGTAATGGTAATTCTATACTAGACATATTTCATTCATCAACATCTGCCTTTATTGCTGGATTTCATCAAGAAAGACCAAGTATTTTAATCTTTTTTTCAGATTCATTTACTTCTGCATAGATTTCTCTCCTATATGCTTTAATTGTATATCTTCATGGATGATCAGGATCTGGAACAGCATCAAACGCCCTACGTCATCATTCTGCTGGCATATCCTGATTTTCGTTTTGAATCTTTTTTACGCATTTTCGAACTTCATCTTTTATTGGACTTTCTGTAATATCTTCTTTTCATTCATTCCTCTCTTGCCATCCTCACATCCTATTAAGGTATGCAACCAGATTTTTCATTCAATATTCACTATCAATTTCTGGCATATGATCGTGTAAAATATTATTTTTATCATATGCAGAACCTGCTGCATATCATAAGACTCACCCAACTGATGCAACAACGGCTCACGCTTTTAATCATCAAAAGATTCACGTTGCTATTCAAGCAATTCATGCAGTTGAAATTCCAACAAGACGTCAACCATCTCAAGTTCAATCTACAGCAGTTTCACTACCAGATGATCAACCAACATCTACATTTCATTTCCATGCTCATGAATAACTAAATGGTGTATCATTTTTACATTGTCATGCATAATTCTTTCTAAGATATGCTATCAAAATAGCAGTACTTATCATATTCTCATATTTTTTAAACTCTACTGGCAATCAATCGATTTTTCTCTTATCTTTATCAATCTTTACTCTAATTCAATATGCCTCAATTTCTGATGTATCTTCATGGTATTTAAGATTCATTCAATATGACATACCTTCCTTATTTTCCTGGTTTGCAATAGCTCATGCAGCACAATCCATTGCAGAATCAAAATCAAGTTTTTTTCATCTTTCCCAGTCCCAGAGATCATTTAATCATCGATTCTGTGTATATATTCCATGTGCTACATAATACACACCTGTTCATACTCAAAGAATTGTTCATGTTGTTTTCAACACTTGTCCTGTTGTTGTATCCCAAAATGATTTTTCTGACTTTTTTTTCTTCTTTGATTTTGTTTCTGTTTCTTCAGAATCATCTTCTTCCTCTTCATTGTCTCAAAAAGCCCAATTCCATAGCTTTTTCGCTCATTTATAAAGAGCATATCAAGATAATCATAATCCTGCAGCACGTAAAATATTTTTTCATGGTTCTTCCTTCCATTTTTCTCAAGAAGTAACATCATTCCATTGTTCTCATACGAAATCTTTTGTCTTTTGCCATAATCATTTCTCTTCCTGAGATGCACTTCAAGATACTTGTGTATCTCCGTTCTTATCTGCCACAACACCTTCTTGTAATTTTTTTAATTCATTCTCAAACTTTTTTAGTTCAGAAGTTAATTGATCAACACCAGATTTCAATTCATCCAATTTTCACTTTTCAGTTTCATCAATTGTAGAAAAAGTCTCGATTTCTTTTTTTAAATCATCTATCTTTTTACTAATTTCTTTTTGAAGTTTTTCTTTCTCTTGTTCTCAAACTGTTTTCGATAACATATCCAACGAAGAACGAATCTCATCCTTTTTCTGAACTAAATCTTCAATTTTTTTTGGCATTACAACAGATTTATAATGTATAAAACAATCTATTATAATTATATTTAAACATCTATATTATTAGTATTTTTTCCTTACTTACATAATATATTCTACTTGACATATTATTTATTAATATAAAAAAGTCTCTATTTCTAGAGACCCCTTTTATTTTAACAAATTTAAATTTTACTCAGCTACTTCATTTTCTTCATTTTCTTCATTTTTACTTTCTTCTACATTCTCTTCTTTAGGTTGTTCTTCTGGGATATCAAACAATCCTCAATTCATTTCTATTTTCTCAGCTTTTTTCTTATCTTCTTTATATTTCATATTCTCAGTTTTTTCCTCCCATGGACGATAAACCACATCTATTTCTTTATCCACCATCTTATACAATGGAGTTTCTGGTTCATCAAGAGAGATATCGTTTGAATGTAATGTTTTTAGTGATCAATCAGAGAAACGAATTCTTACAGCTCATTCGATAATTGAAATACCTCATACAAGTGTTTCATTACCAGTCATTACAACTTGTCATTTTCTTGCTCTCTTTCGAATCTTAAGATCTTCTAATGATAACAATTTACCATTCTTATCTGAATATATTAAGATAAATGGTTCATCGTTATGTAAGAACATATTTGCAATTTCATCTCATTCTTGAAGTTCTATAGCTTTTACTCATCAAGCTGTCTTACCCATAGCTCTTACATCATCAGATTTGAATAATAACAGCCATCCTTGTTTTGAAAGAACTCAGATATTATCTCAATCATTTACAGGAAGAACTCTAAGAATCTTTTCTCCTGGTTCCAAAGACATTATAGATGTTGGGAACTTTTTGAAGCTTAATACTAATTCTTTCTTAGCCTTTTTAATACTGTTTTTATTAGTTAAGAACATTAGATAATCATATTGGAAGTGTAATGTCTTTGCAAATACGATTTTTCATTTCAATCCAAAATGTTCTTTAAGATTCATTGCTGGTTTAGCCATATTGAATTGACCAAAATCTTTTAATCTTTGAACTACTAATTCACCAATATCTGTAATAATAATTAACTTATCTTGGTTGTGTGTATAAATAAGATCTAATGTTTCTTCTGGTATATTTTGGATTCTTGTTTGATACAATACTCTTAAAGAGAAATCGTTACCAATCCAGCAGATTACATCCTCTTTTACCTTATCAGCAGCCTTTTGGAATTCCTTTAGTGAACCACTAATGTTATATACACTTAAATCATTAGATAATTCTGTTCTTCTCTCATCTCCATATTTATCTTTCATATAGATTAATTCTTTTTCAATTACTTCATCTAGTTTTTCAGGATCTCCAATAATATGTTCTAATTCATCGATAAGTCTTAATTTTTCCTCAATTTCATCTGAAATCTTTTGGATTTCTAGACCAACCAATGATTGTAACCTCATTAGAAGGATATATTCAGCTTGTTTTTCAGAAAAACCAAACTTTTCCATCAAATTATTTCTAGCATCAGCTTTTGATTCTGATTTCTTAATTGTCTCAATTACTTCATCAATAATATCAATAGCCTTCTTTAAACCTTCTAGAATATGTAATCTTTCTTTTGCCTTATTTAATTGGAAGACAGATCTTCTATAAACAACAGATCTACGGAATGTAACGAATTCCATAAGTAAATCCTTAATGTTTAGAAGTCTTGGTTGAGTACCATTATCAACAAGTGATACATTATTAAGATTAAAATTAGTTTGTAATTCTGTTAATTTAAATAATTGAACAAGTACTAAATCTGGATCTACACCTTTTTTAAGGTAGATTGCAATTCTAATCTTATTTTTATTTGATTCATCACGAATATCATTAATACCTTCAATTTTTTTCTCAACAACTAATTCTCAAATTTTTTGAACTAATGCTGCTTTATTTACTTGATATGGAATTTCATCAACAACAATTACATGAGCACCATCATATACTTCATCATGAGTTTTACCACGAACAACAATTCCTCATTTACCTTTTTTATAAACTTCAAGAATATTATTTGAATCAAAAATTATACCTCCTGTTGGAAAATCTGGTCATTTAATAATTTCCATAATTTCTTCGATACTTACAGATGCCTTTTGTTTAATTTCTGAACCATTATCATCTGTAATTATTTCTTCTTTTCATTCTTTATGAAGTAATAGTAATGATGCATCAATAACTTCAGTTAAGTTATGTGGAGCCATATTAGTCGCCATACCAACAGCAATACCCATTGTACCATTACAAAGATGATTAGGGAATTTTGTTGGAAGCATAATAGGTTCTTTTAATGAACCATCAAAGTTATCTCTCCAATCAATAGTATCTTGATCTAGATCAGCTAACATTTCTTCAGCAATTTTTGTTAATCTTGCTTCTGTATACCTCATGGCAGCTGCACCATCTCAATCGATTGAACCAAAGTTTCCTTGACCATCAACTAATGGGTATCTCATTGACCAAGGTTGAGCAAGTCTAACCATTGCTTCATATATTGAAGAATCACCATGTGGATGGTATTTTCACATTACTTCTCAAACGATTCTTGCTGATTTTTTATGTTTTTCTCTATAAAAGTTATTCATTCAAGCCATTCAGAAGAGAATTCTTCTTAACACTGGTTTAAATCAATCTCTTGTATCTGGGAGTGCACGAGAAATAATAACAGACATCGCATAATCGATATATGACTGTGTAATCTCTTTTTCAACAGAGTTTGTTATTAAATTCTTCTCACCTGTTGGAACATAAGAGAATTCCTGTTGATTATCTGAAGCTTGTGACTCTGATGAATTAGAGGATTCATTAGATTCATTGTTTTCACTTTCAGATCCTTGATTTTCTTGTAATTCTTTTTCGTCCATGAAACTATTCTTAATAATAAAAGAAAAATTAGAAATTTATTTCCTTTTCATGACCTATAATAAAAATCCCAGTTTGTTTCGCAAGCAAAAATTAAAATCAATACTTGACTTTTATTTTTTATATATATCTTATGTGATAATCTATTTAATTTATAGTTTCACCTGTGTTTCTTCACCTGTTTTCATATCCTTTATCTTATATATTCACTGTTCTTTTTCTCAAGTTCAATATACTATTACATATGGAATTCACTTTTTATCCGCGTATCAGAACTGCTTTCAAAGTTTCTCAGATTCAGGATATATTTCAACAGATTTTCAATCTAAAATAAAATTAGCAGATAAATTTATTATATCAGCAAATGTATCTTCAAAATTAAGGAAAAGATAATCAGCTATAGTACCTTTTGAAGACTCTTTTTCATCAAAAATTTTTCATAAAATTCTACTAATTCATATGCTTCATCAAACTCCACAATAATCGTTTTTCTTAGGATCTATATATCATGTTAAATTTTCATATCTTCATCCTCAGCAAATTGATCATAATCATTCATCTGACTTAAAATTAGCTTCAAAAATTGTACCAGTATAATAATCAAGTCCTCTTATTATTTTTAAATCCACAGTCCAATCAAATGAAAGTTTCATTGATTCTTTTAAGTGAGAAAGACATTTTAAAACTTCCTTTAATTCTTCTACTCCATTTTTGAACTCATCCTCGTTGCATAAATCTTTCAAGGAATTAAGATCTTCAATAGTATTTGATTTATAATTAATAAATGAAAGTATTCTATCAATTACTTCCTGCTGAATTCATAAATCATCTTTCAATGTAGCAACAAACGTTTCCTCTCCTATTTTATTTATTTTATCTATGAGGTTTGAGACCTTCTGTGATTGTTCTTCATTTGCTGTTATGCTTCACAAAAAAGATTTTATCAATTTCTTATTACTAATATGAAATACTGGAGTATCATTAATTTCACAAGAACTAAAAATATCTTCTAATGTTTTTCATAAAGTTACAATTATTTCAGCATCATAGTAAAGATACTTTTTTTCTCATTTCCAAATCACATCTATATCACATTGATAGAACTCTCTATATCTTCATTTTTGTGCTCTTTCACCCCTCCATACAGGCTGAATTTGATATCTTTTAAAAGGAAATGTAAGCTGATTTTCCCAATCTAATGTATATCTTGCAAAAGGAACCGTCAAATCAAAATGAAGTCAGTATTCTTTTAAATCATCCTTTCATTGAGCCATTCAATATAAACCGAATATCTGCTTTCATGTTTCCTCTCAATTCTTTGACAAAAGAACAGAATTCCTTTCAACCGCAGGAGTTTGAATATGAGTATATCAAAATGATTGATAATTCTTTTCTATAATCCCCTTCAATTTATCAAAGACTAATTGTTGTGATGGACTATACTCAGGGAAGCCACTAGGACGCAATTCTGCCATATTTTATCATACTATTTAAAATAACTTGATTAAAAATATAGTAATTTACTTAAACTTATCAATTTGTTTTTACAATAAATTAAAACTTGATTTTCCCTTATAAAATCATATCTTTTATTTGATTTACTTTCTATACTTGAATATGACAGTACTATTTCAAGTGTTAAGATGATTTTTTTATTGTTTCACTATTGTTATGTGAATCCTTCTTGTTAGATGAGATATCATTCTCTGAGAAGGTGCATTCTGAGTTGTAAAAGAAATAGCCATGCCTGGCTATTTAGTCTTTTGCTGACTAATGATTTGAAATCTTATAGCAATAATTTGGCAATGAAAGAATCCTTCAACATATGATTTAACCGTTGAACAAACAATACTTAATAAATCTTTTATTATTTGAGTTGTTGTTGGTATTATTTTAGCACTTTGTTATATCATTCTATAATGAAAAAAATTTTTTTGCTGCTAATTGCATCTACTACACTCCTCTTAGCTTGATGTTGAAAGACATATAAACTTGATATTGAATCGTGAGAGATTACTTGGAGTCCAATGCTAAGATCTGAAATGCAAGTTACAGATTTCGATGAAGACAATTGAGACTTAATGTTCCAAGAAATATCAAAAGATGATAATGCAATACTTGATACTCTTATTGTTGCTTACGACTACGAAAATCTTAGAGGTCAAAAGATCTGACTTTCTTCATATGTTCAATCTTCTATCAATCAACTAAAAGATCTCTGAGATTTTACATTATCTAATGAAAAATCTGAGAAAAGAACTGTATGAGAATATCAAGCAATTCTTAAAACATATAAAATTAAAGATTCTTCAAAAGAATTATATGCAGCACAAGAATTCATTGAACTAAAGAATAATACCGTTGTGATGTTATCTTATACAAGTGATGAATCTTCTCACACAAAAACGTTCGTAAAAGAACTTCAAAATCTAAAAATTAACTAAGTATTACACTAAAACTTTTATAATGTGCATTATATTATTATGGAAAATCTAAATCAATCATCTGTTTCATTTACGATTCCTTGAATAGACTGAGGTATGGCCCCAATCAACCCAAATAAAATTGCAAATGAACAAAGAAAACAACTTGATCGTCTAATTAATGCCCCTAGTACTATAGGATGATGGGCTCTTATTTGAAAAATTGGTATCGGTCTTGTTGTATGAGCACTTATGGCTGTGGTTTATTTTACACTTGCCGGAATTCTATGAACATTGATGTGATGAAGTTGAGAAGTTACATCATCTTGATTATGATTCTTGGCCTCTGAAAACCAATTTGCATGGATTGTTAATTTGATATTATGATTTGTTATAGCGTTCGGTTGAAATCTAATATTAATGGTTATTTATACCTTCTTTTTCTCTTGAAAGTATAGTGATATTTGAAAAACTGTAGGATTACTTCTTTTAACAAATGGAATTCTTTCTATTGGTATTGCCGTAGTTTTCTTAATGTTTAAAGACCTACCTAATGCTTCTATTGTTGTTTTTGTTCTTTATGTTTGTTTGGCTACATTTGTCTCTTCATGTCAGATTGAATTTGTTGTAAATCCAAACTATTCTGCATCATCATTAATGTGATGTTGCTTATGATTTTGTATCTCTATAATGGCTTTATCTTGAATGTTAGCACCTTCATTACAAAGCAATGTTAATACAGATTGAGCTAAAACCTTAATGTTATTAACTCCATTATTATCATTCCCTCTCATGATTTTATGACAATGAATTTGGGATATTGTATATTGAAAAATTTATGAAACCGGAGCTAATCCTTTCTATCTTCCTTCTCGTGCTGAATTAGATACAGAGACACTCCTTGAACAAGAAAAACAAGAACTTGAGCATGAAGAAGTAACTGTTAATATTTAAGATTTCTTAAGCATTACCATATGAAGAACTTTTGAATTTATGCAAGCGCATCATTAATAAAAACTATATTTTGAATAATACTTCTTGTCATTGACTTCACTATGATTAGTCCAAAAGATGATTTAGCAATCGCGCTAACGCTTTGACTTATCTGAGTTTTTTTGTTACTTTGGGGAACTAGCTATTTTGTTTTTTATCGAGTACAATGGCTTTTTATCACCAAGGTATCTAAAGAAAGGATGAAGAAAGACGCATATAAGACATCTTTCCTTTTCTGACTTTTTTGCCTAATAAATGTATTATTACTTGTTGCTGAGCTATGGACTAAATGGATTGGAATTCTATGTTTAATTCTCTTCATTGCCATGCAATATGCTATTTTTACAGATCCGTTAAGAAAAGATAATGCAAGAACTTTATCATAATATAGAGGCTTCATTACAAACCGTTTATGATCCAGATTTTCCTGTCGTTGATATTTATACTCTTGGTCTCATATACTCTATAGATATTAATGAAGAAGAAAAGAAAATAAAAATTGTGATGACGTTCACAACTCCTGTTTGTCCTATGGCAGATTACCTCTTAGAAAGTGTAAAAAATGCAGCATTGATTCCTGCTCCAGACTATGAAGTTGAAGTAGAAACAACATTTGACCCAATGCGAAGTCCTAAAATGATTAGAGATGAAGATTTACAAAGAATGTTTGAATAAGTTTATATTTAAAATAAGATGTTATGAAAGTTTTTATTGATATTTCAGCAGATAAAATAGCAATCTACACTCCAGATGGTCCTATCTTTTTAGATAGAAATTGAGTAGAAAATGAAGTTGGAAAAGAACTAGTTGAACTTGATAAAAAATATAATTTTAATGAATATTTTGTTCTTAATTGACCTTGATGATTTACGAATTTGAGAGTCTGAACACTAGCATTAAATCTACTTAAAACATTAAAAAATGATCAAATAAAATTTTATTCAATATCAAAACCCCAACTCTATACTATCTTTCACAAGAATTGATGGATTCCACGCTATTGAATCCTATATATTTGACAAAAATCTAATGTTTGGCTTCGAGATACTCTAAATAATGAATTAATTAAAATGGTAAAGAAAACAGACATTGCTAATCTTAGAAACGATTATTGAGAATTATATCTCGACCAAGTTTATGATGATACCTATTTTTGAGATTCGGAAAATGAATTACATTACATTTATAGCAATTGAAACATTTTTCTTACTTTTCAATGACAATATCATTTAAATTTAGATAATTTCAATAATAATGAAGTAGAAAAGCTTGAAGCCAATTACATGATAGCTCCAAATGTTTCATAAAGCAAAATACCTCTACTCTTTTTTCAATTTTCTCTTGTAATTACTTTTCAAAACAATATTTTAGCATAAAGTTTATTGCTTTATTTTATTCATTACACTTACTAGTATGCAGTATCAAGGATTTGTTAAGTTTATCGGACCTAAAGAGACAATTGGTGAAGGTGTCGAAAAACAAACTATCGTTTTAGAAGAGAACACAGATAGAGAATATAAAGGATCTATCGCAGTAGATTTTTTCAGAGATAAGATTAATCTATTGGCTGATGTAAATACTGGAGATTTAATTACAGTTCATTTAAACGCTAGAGCAAATGAATCAAAGAATCAACCAGGTAGATGGTTTAATAGCATCACTTGTTGGAGAATCGAAAAATCTTCATCTGAAGGAACAAACGGATGAGATGACCTTCCTTTCTAATGAAAAATAATTTTATTTATAAAAAAATAGAGACTCAGTCTCTATTTTTTATTAATTAATAACTAATTACATATTCCTCAAATATTTTTAAGCATTCTATAATACTCAAATTTTCTAATTAATTTATTATATGGTGAGAGTCCTCAATAAGTCTTAGAATCTTCATTTAGGATTTCTCTTAATTCTATAAGATTTGACATTCTTCATACACTATTCTGTCATAATTCATCAATTTGCTCAATTGCCTTTTGAACAGGCTCAAGGACACTCTTTAATTCAAAATCATTTGTTGTTCATGATCCGAAACAATCCTCTGCTAATTTCTTTGTAACTTCCTTAGTTTCATCTTCCGTAATTCATCTACCATATATATTGAAATTTACTTGACCAACATACGCTATATCTGATAATAATGACGTTGTAATATTAGTTTTTTGTTTATCAAATGTAAATGATTCAATAGCTATTAATGGAGGTAACTCTTGTATAAATCTTTTCAATGCTAATGGCTTATTAACTACAGACTCTATTCAAATAGAATATGCTAATTCAGGGATATTCCTATATTTATCTCTGAAATCAAAATAACAAACCTCTGAAGACTTATCATTACATACAATACTCTTTTTAACAGTTGCATCGATTACTTCTTCATCAATTAAACGACAAGGTTCTTCGTCATCTCAAAGAATCCAATAATACAAGTAACGAGAGATTATCATATTTTCAAAGTATTTCTCATCCATATCATCTGTTTTTTCCATTTTTGTTGTTTCATCAGCATTATATTCTTCCAATATTGCTTGTATTTCTTCTTCTTTTTGCTCTCTTATTGTATTAAATAGATAATACATAAAGTCATTTAGCAATCAGATATTACTGATATTTGATGTTAATGATAATTTATTTACCAAGAGAAGGAAAGCTCTCTTTGAATTAGATTTAAATGATACTGTAATAGGGATTTTAAAATGTCATGTCTTATCTTCTATAATATCACCAATCTTCATATCAGTCACCTCATTTAATCCTACTTCTTTTCAACTGTCTCTAATAATAGAACTCCATTGAGATAATAAAGTGATATCTTGATATGGGTTTGAATCTAGATATTTCTTTCACATCATTGAGATATCGATTTTCTTTGTATATGGATCTTTCCAGATGTTCAATGAAGGTAACAAGAAATTTCTCAAAAACTCATTATAAATACTTGTTTTAAAGTTTAACTCTCCCTCAATTCTTTTCTTATCCTGTACTGATTTATCATATAAATCAACCATTCATTGAATATTTGTTGGCAAATCTACACCTTCTGTACTCATCTCTTTTGAGAATTCTGGGAGATTATAATGACTCAACTCTTTTAATTCCCAAACTCTAGCATTAACTTCTTCATTTTTTTGCCATGTATTATATACAGACAAAACACAAGCTCAAATAGATGCAATACATAGAAGTAATGCAATAATATAAGCCTCTTTACTCACTCAGAATGTAAATTCTTTTGGATTATTTCATCACTTTCAGAATACTCACTCAATTTTACCAAGCATATCTTTTACCTGATCTGAGAGTGTTAAATCTTTCTTTTCTTCTTCCATTGTTTAAAGGTCAATAAATAAAGAATTATTTTATAATTGTGCATTTGGTATAAATCCTGCTTGTTCTTCAATATCTTCAACTTCTCAACTATATACGACTTCTACACCTGTTGATATTCACTCTTCTGAAACTAATTCATCAGTTATTCATCAAGAGAATTGAATATCTCAAC
>Ga0247611_10007831_pt1 | contig 13293 bp, 8 predicted proteins | sample 177DNAGHGhighgp2_FD_192422 | JGI IMG/M metagenome (GOLD analysis project Ga0247611, IMG submission 192422) | Sheep rumen microbial communities from Palmerston North, Manawatu-Wanganui, New Zealand - 1770 DNA GHGhigh gp2 | ecosystem: Host-associated > Mammals > Digestive system > Stomach > Rumen ... | reverse complement strand
ACACTGCAGGGAATTGTTGATGGCTTTGCCCTGGGCGAACAGATGAATGTCTATGTCCAGTGCTCACGGCCGGCTGCCCTGGGCGCTGCCCTTGCTGCCGATGCCAATCGGCCTGGTGCCGACATGGCTGACATCAATGCCCGTATCGACGAGTTGCGCAACCTCTACACTCCCGCCGACTTCAACACCTTTGAAACCGCCTACAATGCCGCCCTCAAGAAGAATTAGTATTGTCAAACATCTAACGTCTAACATCAAAATTATGAAACCTTTCCAAGAGTATCTCGACACGATTAATCAATCAATAGCAGCAATACCTTATCCCGCACAGCCCAGCCAACTCTACGAGCCCATAGCCTATCACATGGCACTGGGCGGCAAGCGTGTACGCCCCGTTTTGACCCTGATGTCCTGTGACGCAATGGGAGGTGATGCCACGACGGCACTTGATGCTGCCATCGGACTGGAAATGTTTCACAACTTCACACTGCTGCACGACGACGTGATGGATAATGCCGACGTGCGCCGCGGCAAACCTACCGTTCACCGCCGTTGGAACGACAATACGGCCATCCTGAGTGGTGACACCATGTTGACCATCGCTACACAATTTATAGCCCGCACAGGCAACTGGCAGGTGATGAACCTGTTCAACAAGACAGCCATCGAGATCTATGAGGGACAGCAGTGGGATATGGATTATGAGTGCCGCAACGACGTCACCGTTGATGAATATATCAACATGATACGCCTCAAGACGTCAGTCCTGTTGGGGTGTGCGCTCAAGATGGGTGCCCTTGTTGCTCAGGCCGATACCGAGCAAGCCGACTTGCTCTATGAGGCTGGCGTGAACATGGGTCTTGCTTTCCAGCTGAGGGATGACATGCTTGACGTGTGGGGCGATCCCGAGACTTTCGGCAAAGAGATTGGCGGTGACATTATGAATAACAAGAAGACCTTCTTGCTGATCAATGCCATGCAGCTTGCTCAGGGCAACGATGCTGATGAATTGCGCCATTGGCTGAATGATCCCTACGTCACTCGTGACGATAAGGTGCATGGCGTGACAGCACTGTATGAGAGACTCGGCGTGCGACAACTTGCCGAGGATGCCATTGCCGATTACAATGATCACGCAGTTGCCGCCTTCGGCCGCGTGACAATGAACGATGAGGATAAAGACGCTTTCATCGCACTCACCAATAAACTTGCAGGCCGTACATTCTGATTATGATAGACTCCCATTCCCATATCTATTGCGATGCTTTTGACGAGGATCGCGACGACGTGGTGCAGCGTGCCCGCGAGGCTGGAGTGCGTCACATCATTCTGCCCAACGAGAATATGGCAAGTGTGCCGCAACTGGCAGCCTTGCATGAGAAATATCCCGACTATGTTTCTATGACCTTGGGCCTCCACCCCGAGGATGTACATGACGATTACCTTAAGGTACTCAGTGAGATGCGTCCCATGCTCGACAAGTATCCCATCATAGCCATAGGCGAAATCGGTATCGACCTGTATTGGGACAAGACGTGGCGTGAACAGCAGCGTCATGCCCTTGACATACAGCTGCACTGGTGCCACGTGTTGGGCGTGCCGTTCATCATCCATTGCCGTGAGGCCCTTGATGACATTCTGGATGTAATCGATCACTTGGACTGTCCCGTGCCGCCTGGCGTGTTCCACTGCTTTTGTGAAACGCCTGCCGATGTGGAACGTGTTCGCCGCAGGGGCGATTTCTACTTTGGCGTCAATGGTGTGGTAACTTTCAAGAAGAGCACAGTTCCACAACTGTTGCCCGTCATCGGCCTTGACCGCTTGCTGCTGGAGACCGATGCTCCCTATCTGACGCCCGTTCCTCATCGCGGTAAGCGCAACGAGAGCGCCTATATCCCCCACATCAACGACTTCGTCGCCAACGCTCTCGGGGTCACAGCCGAGGAGGTCGGCTCCGTCACCGACCGCAACGCTGCCAGCTTATTTAACCTCGAATTATAATCGATTCAGCGTTATTTTTTCTTGAGCCCAATGCCGATGCGCAGCACGTTCTTGATGAATGGCAGTGCAGTCTTGGATTCTGGCAGAATGCGGAATAATGGCAGCATGATGAGAGGCGCAACGATGATGCAGACCAGCGCATTGCAGACGAGCTGATAAACCCCTTCAAACGGCAGTAATTTGCAGATAAACCACACCGCAATAGCCGTGACAATAAATATAGCTAAATAATACAAGAGCCGTTTCAAGTAAGATGTCTGCTTGTAACTCTTAAAATAGTACCGGTAAAGAACCCAAGACGCCCAAACGGAATTGATGAAAAATTTACAGAAGAGAGATGACAAGGTGACGCCAAGTACACCTAACGGTTTGATTAATAAAACACATAATACTACATTTGTGACAGCCTCGACAATCGGGCGGAACCTGTCCTGCCACCAGAGACCTGCTGCTTGCCTGTAGGTCATGCACATATCACAGTTGGTACCCCAGAACAATAGGATACAGAAGCTGGCCATTGTCTTGTCGTCAAGAAGAAAATCCTTACCAATCCAGACAGTAATGAAAGGTTGGTATAACGCTAACATGCAAATGCAACACCATGTAGCTAAAAATACATACATGCATTGAAAACGAAGGAAATCGCTGTGGTTCTTGCTTTCGCTCTCAATGGCTATGGAATTGCCGATGCTTGCCTGCATACTGTTTCTCAAGAGTAACAATAAGCCTGCTATGGTGCTATAGATGAATTGATAGTTGTTGTACTGTCCAAGTACAGCCAGCCCAATGAATGCCGAGATGACGATGGAACCGAACATGTCCCTAAAGACAAAGCATATCTTATAGAGGAAAAGACCGGTAACACGTTTCTTGATGTCTGTCAAGGTCTCTTTGTCAAGAGTGCCATAGCATTTATACTGAGGGAATTTTTTGTTTACGACATAGTTGGTGATAAGATTGCTCGTGACGATAAAGGGCAAACTGACTAAGCAGTAAATGTAAAAGTCTTTAAGAATAAGGATAACAGCTAACTTAGTGAACTCTTGAATGATCGCTAAGACGATACCGATATTGCCCGTGATGTAACTTTTCTGGGCGGCTGTCAATATAGAACCCTTATAGGCGTACAGGAAATAGCTGAGTACAGTTCCTGAAAGGAAAATGACGTAGAGGATGCGTATGTTCATCCCTTCGGGAGGCGTGCCCTTGATCAGATGGTCAAGAAATGGTATCAGGGATAGGCCAACGATCAAAATAAAAGATCCGATAATCCGATAGACTTTTCTATACAGGTTAAGCAACGCGGATACTTCTGCCACATTGTTCTCGGCGATAGGCTTGTACATGCTGAAGACCATCGCGCTGCCAACGCCCAATTCTGCAAGCGACAGCATATTCAAGATCGCTGCAAATAAGCTATTCAGACCCAAATACTCAACTCCAAAAGTATAGATGACGGCAGTTCTAACTACAAAGGGAAGAAGCAACATCACCACACGGTTGAGCAGATTGGTCAGAAGGTTTCTATTGGTATTTTGTATCCTTGATTCAGCCATTGGCGTTATCTTATAAGTTGAGTCGGATTAAAAAACGCGGCAAAAGTAGTAATAAAACCTGAAATAAGTGATTATTAGCATTGTGTTTTTCTGGGGAGAGTATTGTTTATTGCAGGTTTCTTAGAAGTGAAACGGGGGAAGAGCCTTCACTCTTCTCCCCGCATTCAATATTGAAAATGAAATCTAACGCTTATTGATTGATACCCGTCAACATCATCTTCTTGACACTGGCAGTGCCGTCGTTGTAGCGCGTCACTACAATGTTGATGCCCTCGTGGGGCGTTGACAAGCGGCGGCCCATCAGGTCATAGTAGCTGATGTCGGTCACCATGCGGTCAACGCTGGTTTCCACGATTCTGGTGGTGGGATTGTCGGGATCGCTGTACTTGAAGAATTGGCGTCCTGCGGTGCGGGGCTCAATCACGAGAGAATGATCGGGCACGGGACCATTGTACAACACCGTCTGCTCATAGTAGTTGGGCCAGTAGTAGTGGGCGTTGGGCTTGTAGTGCTCATCGAGATGGTCAGAATATTCCGAGCCAGTGATATCCGAGGCCTTGACCACGATATTGTCAAGCTGGTGAACATGTCCCCACTGCACATGCTGGAACACTTCCTTTAACCAGTCGCCGCCGCGCTCGATGACAAACACGCGGGCATTCAGTTCACAGGTATCGGTGTTATTATAAGGCACGCGCTTGTTCCAGAAGCCTTGATAACCCTCGCGGTTCTGGTCCACGACAGCGTCGCGGATGTTGCAGACCTCGTTGCGCTTGGGGGGCATCAGGAAGATGCTGTCCACGTCAAACGGGTTGCTCAGGTCGGCACGCAGCATGGTGGACTGGGATGTCACATCATTGATGTCAACGTGTTTCTGGCACACCAGATTGTACATGTCATAGTTGTTGCGCTTGGTGGTCACGATCTCGTCGGTAGTGATGACTGGTTCGATACACTTGATATCAGGATTGAGGAAAGCAAACTGCAGGTGGCTGGTATTCTGGCTCCAGTCAAAGAAGGTACCGCGAATGCTGCCTTTCTTGATGACATGGTCGCGCTTCTGGGCGTTGAAGTTCTGCTCGGCTTGGTCGAGGGGAGCATCTTCGGCGTACTCTTCGCCACCGTTCCATGCTTGAATATCAGCATCGTTCAGGTGCAGGGCAATCCAGTTATAGTTGGTGTACTGGTCCCAGCCATAACGGTCCATGTGCTGGGAATAGTTCTTGTCGGTATAGTCGATGAAGTAGAAGGGCACCTGGTTGGGTGCGGGCTTGGGACGCTCAACGCGGGCGTTCTTCAAGCTGCGGCAATAGGCGACGCCGGCATAGTAAACCACGGGAACCATTTCGTCCACAATGCGCCACTTGAAGCCGCGGTGGGTGTCATGCACGTCGGCAATGTCTGTTGACATCCAGTCGTCACGCAGGGTGATCTGTGCCAGGTGATAGTCGCCCCAGGTCACCTTATTGTAGGTGGCAGTGATCTCAGTGGTCTCATCTTGAGGGATACCCACCTCGCTGTAGTTATAGATGGTGCCGTCAATCTCGTGCTTGTCGTAGGCATTGCCGTAGCTCTGGATCATCTGGGTGATGTCGGCCGACAGCGATGCGATGTTGCCCAGGTCGATGATGGTTTTCCACTTCTTCTCACCGTCATTCCACAGCTGTGCCGTGACGGTGTTGAGATAGTGTGAATATTCGCCCGACTGGTGCTCAACCTTGACGGTAAATGAGGTGGACGTGGGAGCCTGGCTCATGAGCATACCGTGCTCGTTGTCAAAGTAGGTCTTCCAGGTGTTGGCGGTCCATCGGGGGTCGGTGGCCGTGAATGTATAGGTGGCGATTCCGTCCAGCGCGTCGCGCACGAGATGAATGCAGCTGGCGGTCTTTGTCTCGTCGTTATAGGCCCAACCTGTGGTGTTGCGCAGGTTGAACGTGGTCCACACGTCCAGATCGGCTGGGACGGGCTCACCTGCATCGGGGATGACACGGTTGATGGTCAGCTGCATCGAGGCCAGGTCCACCATTACGTCCCACGTGCCGGCGATGGCCTTGACCGACTCGCCGCCCTTCTTCATGGCCGAGGTTGTGCCTAATCTCTCCTCGGTGAGCCACCAGTTGCCATCGCTGACCATGCCGATGCGGTCATTGGCAATCTCATCCCAGCCGTCGGGGGTGCTGGCGAGCTTGGTCGTGAACGAGAAGTAGCTGTCGTCGCTCGTGGTGATGCGGCCGGTATAGGCACTCTTGGCATCATTCCATGTCAGTTGAACGCCAGTGCTGATGTCCCAAGGAGAACTGGTGTTGCCATTGACCTGGCCGATGATGTAGAGGTCCTTGTTCATCTCGACCTTCTTGAGCGTGACATAGTATGTGCCCCAGCTTTCTTTCCTGACGTTCAGATTATAATCTCCGGCAAGGCACTTGATGGAGTTCTCATTGCTCTTCACGCATTGAATCTCGGTGTTCTCGTCAATGAGGATGTCAGCGGTGTAGGGACCCACACGATTGCTGTTCATCGTGTTCCAGTCGTCGGCCAGCTGGTGGGTGAACGAGAAGTAGCCATAACCGTTGTCAACGCCGTTGACGGTGATGTTGGCCGTCCATTTGTTGTCGGCGGTCTGGTTCATTTTCACGCCCTTGTTGGGGTAGAAGTCTAAGTAGTCGTTCACGTGACCGATGATCCACAAGTCATCGGCTTGAACGTTCATGGCCGCGAGGGTCATGGCGAGCACCATGACACAACGCATGGCACGCCGCAAGGAGAATAAATCCGTTGTTCTCATTTCTTTAGAAGTGACAATTTTTTTTGAGATAGTAATGTTTTAACAATATTTTTAGTTAATTAGTTGTAAGTAGTGCAATAAAAAAGCGTGCAAAGGTAGTGCGTTTCGTGTATAGTCCTATAATTTTTAATAGTATTTAAAATTATGTAACATTTATGTAACAAAAACTTTAACACACTATTGGTATCAGTAGGATGGTATGTTTTTGGTTTTAACATACTATTGGTATCGGTAGCGCGTTGTATTCAATTGGTGCCTATCATCGGGTGGCTCGAATCGTATATAAAAAACGGGTGCTCGCTTCTTTCACGAAGCGGGCACCCGTCAGGTGTTTATGCTACGCTTGGCAGTGGATTACCAGATGATGGCGCGGTCGGCGGGATCAAGCCACATCTTGTCACCGGCTTTGATGCCGAAGGCGTCAAAGAAGGTGTCGATGTTCCTCAGCGTGGCGTTCACGCGGTAGCGGCCGATGGAGTGGGGATCACTCTTGGTCTGCTGGAAGATGGCCTCTTCGGTCATGTTGTCGGCCCAGATGCGGCCATAGCTCAGGTAGAATCGCTGGGCGGGAGTGAAGCCGTCGATCTTCTTGCCGTCGCGGAACTGCTGAGTGGTGCGGAAGGCATCGTATGCGATGCGCAGTCCGCCCTGGTCGGCGATGTTCTCGCCCAGAGTCAGGTGACCGTTGGCGTGCTGGTCCTTCACGACCACGATCTGGTCGAACTGGCTGGCCAGCTTCTCGGCTGCTGCCTGGAACTGCTTGCTGTCCTCCTCGGTCCACCAGTCGGTCATGTTGCCATACTGGTCAAACATGCGGCCCTGGTCATCAAAGCCGTGAGTCATCTCGTGGCCGATCACAACACCGATGGCACCAAAGTTGGTGGCATCATCAGCCTCCACGTCAAAGAAAGGAGGTTGCAGGATGGCGGCAGGGAAGCAGATCTCGTTGGTCGTCGGATTGTAGTAGGCATTCACCGTCTGCGGTGTCATGCCCCACTCGTCACGGTCAACGGGCTTGCCCATCTTGTCGAGGTTGCGGCGGGTCTCATACAGGCTGGCAGCCTTGATGTTGTCATACAGGCTCTTGCTCGGGTCAACGGTCAGGCCGCTGTAGTCGCGCCACTTGTCGGGATAACCGATCTTGACGGTAAAGGCGTTCAACTTCACCAGGGCGTTGATCTTGGTCTGCTCGCTCATCCAGGTCAGGCCGGCGATGTGGGCAGCCAGCGACTTGCGCAGTTCACCGATGAGCTTCAACATCTTCTCCTTGCTGCCATGGGCAAAGTACTTGTTCACGTAGATCTCGCCGACGGCCTCGCCCAGCAGGCTGTTGGGGGCACTCAGGGCGCGTTTCCAGCGGGGCTTGCGCTCCTTCTGGCCACTCAACATGCGGCCATAGAAGTCAAACGAGGTCTCGCCGAACTCGTCGCTCAGGTAACCGGCCGAGCCACTGATCAACAGGCCTGCCATGTAGTCGCGCATCTGTTGCTCGCTCAGCTTGGTCATCAGCTCGTTGGCAACAGCCATCACCTTGGGCTCGGTCAAGATGACCCATTCCACGGTGGGGGTGCCCATCAGTTTGAAGTACTCCTTCCAGTTGATGGCGGGATAGTCCTGCTGCAGCTGCTCCAGCGTGCGGATGTTGTACAGCTTGTTGTAGTCGCGTGCCTCGGCACGGTCCATCTTGGCCTGGGCAAACTTGTACTCGATGTCATAGATGGTCTTGCTGGCGCGGTTAGCTTCCTTCTTGCTGTAGCCGGCGAGCATGAACATCTTCACCAGATAGTCACGGTAGGCCTGCTGGATCTTCTTGCTGTCGGCGTCGGTGTTCAGGTAGTAGTCCCTGTCGGGAAGACCACTGGTGCCGGCACTGAGCCACATCACGTTCAGATCACTGTTCTTCAGGTCGGTCTCCACGCCGATGCCAAAGAACGGGTTACCGATCTTCAAGTGCTGGTCGGCCAGGAAGCTGGTCAAGTCTTTTTTCTTGAAGGCCTTGATGTTGGCAAGGTCCGCCATCAGAGGCTGTGCGCCCTCGCGGTTCAGACGGGCACTGTCCATTGCCATCTTGTACAGGTCGGCAACCTTCTGGTCAACGGTGCCAAACTTGTGCTGGGTCTTGCCCAGTTCCAAGAACATGTCGCGCAGGCGGTTCTGGTTCTGCTCGGCCAGCACGTCAAACACGCCATAGCTGGCATACTCCGGACGCTCGCTCAGTGGATTGGCCTTCATCCAGCCACCACCGGCATACTCATAGAAATCCTCACCCGGCTTCACGCTCAGGTCCATGTCCGCGCGGTTCACGCCGTGCGTCACCTGTGCCTGCACGCCAGGCACGGCAGCCATCATAATGGCCATAGCTAATAACATTTTCTTCATTTGTTACTCAATTAATAATATTTAGGTTAATCGGTTTAGCCATTTCCTTTCCAACCCGCAAAAATAACAATAATCCCGCAAACCACCACACCTCACCCCGAAAAAAGTACCTACACCCCAATCATACCACCAGCTTGCAGTATGGCACCCCTATCGACCGTCAAACAACTCTGACAACACATGAACAACAGTGAAAATTATGGCTCTCTTTAGGAGTATATTTGACCCTTAAGCCAATATGATATAACAACTGTCCATACCATGTGGGCCTAATGCGGATTACACGAATATACTAAATTGCGACAAAAGCATCCACATCAAGACAAAATGTGCAAAATGGTTATGGTTGGACATAAAAAATTATGAACCATATTCCAATTACATAGCCAATGGAATGATCATCTTATTTAAATCTATTGGCGCTGGCAGAACGGTTTCCCCTAGTGGTGATTTACCACTCGAGAAGATTTTCTGCCAGAAACTGTAATTTTGCTTGCTGCCGAATAAAGTAAGTGATAATTCGGGACTTCTCCAGACTGGAAGATTTGTTAAGTTTTTAATGAAATTCTCGATGTTCTTCCACAATTGTTCGGGAAATTCCTCTTGGAAAAAATCGGTACGTCCGTATGCGGGCTTACCAATCTGGGCGTAATACATATTTATAACCTCTAAGATGTATTTAAGCCATACATAAAGGATCTCTTCTTTCATCATGCGATAACCGACCACATGGTCCCAATTAATTGAACTACCTTGCTGAATTTTATTCTCCAGCTTAAATGTACCGATATCAAAATCATATTTGTTAATGAGAATATCATCGGCTATTATGTTCATTAGTCTAATTATTTGTGACTTCTCAATTTCACGAGGGTTCTTTCCTTCTTCCAATTTATAGTCAATATTGGTATCAAGGGCATCTTGATAAATAAAGAAGGAGTAGAAGGTTTTTTCGATGGATGAGTAGGACAGTGGCCTCTCTTTTCCTCTGCCTCCCATGTCTATATAATCACGTAGGCGGTTGTCTTCGGATGTGGTGATTGCATCTTTTATGGAGTCAATAATATAGCGCTTCATCTCACGTGATTCTCCCTTGTAAAAATTGATGAGTACTTTCTCTGAGAAAGCAAAGTCATCGGGTTGTCGGCCTGTTTCTTCTTGATAGCGGAGAACTCGGTCACGATAAATCTTGCTTCCAAGGTGACGTTGAACTGATTTGTCAAATGCCACCTGCTTCAAGGTCGTTCCAGCGTTGAAATTTGTCTTGCGGATCATTTCTTTATCAGGGTCAATGAACACTCTGACAGGTATTTCTTTTGTGCCTAACATGATTTGAGCTGCCGCCTTATGTTGGCCATCAAATAACTTGATTGCCGATTTACCTTGACCAATATTATCGATATAACCCAAAGATATGTGGAGTTGTGGGTTGCCCTTGTAAAATTCGGCAATAAGTTTTGAAACGTTGGAACCTATTGAACGAGGGTTAATTTCTTTGTCGTGCATAAGATATTCAATAGGTATTAAGGCAAAGAAATATCTTACACTACTGCGGTAATCGTAATAGATAGGCAATTCGTAGACTGTTACATTGCCTGACTTGGGAAAAGTGAAGCGAATGGTTTTTTCTTCAATGCTGAAGGACAATTCATAAGAGCCTTTAGCGTAAATGTTCAATATGTCTGAAAGGTTAGGATTACGGTTTTCTTCATGCTGTAATTTTTCGCTGAGTTCCTTGAACTGCCAGTTTATGCGTGCAAGGTTTAAATCTGCGCCTTGCTTTGAACGATTAGCAGAACTGAAAGTAAGAGCGAAATTTGATTCATCGTCTTTACCTCCATTGGTCAATGGTATGACATGATCAATATCAAGCTCTCCAGCATGGAGCTTGAGGTCAATTTCTTTTCCTGAAATAAAGCACTTGCCATTTTGGATATTCCAGAGTCGCTCAATGAGTGCTCTTCTTTGGTCGGATGTTAATCGAGATAAATATATAGAATGTGCCATATTATTGTTTATTTCTTTTTGTTCTGTAAAAGCTTCTTTTGTTCGCTGGCGAGGCGGCGCTCTACCTTCTTTACATCTTCAGCGGGCGGAAGGTTTTCGGGTATGATGCCGCGCTCGGTGAGCATTTTGCGAACAGCGGCATTGTTATCTACATGCTCGCGGGTGATGGATGTTTCTCCCTTAAGATCTTTAGTCTGAACGTTTACGCTGGTCATTTCGGCAGCAAAGTCCTTGGCTTTGATGCTGATGGTCGGCAGAAAATCGGCGAGAGGACGGTTTTGTGGTGTCCCCATGCGGCGTTTCATCATATTGGTGCTTAACCTGAAAAGAGCCTGGTCTCCTTTGGAACGGATAACCGCAAAGGTCTTGTCATTTACTCCGCGCTCATAAAGGATACCCGACAATTTGCGCTCGGTTTCTTGCAGTTTGGCACGGGCTTTGACGCGTTCGACCTCCAGTAGACGCAGTTCTATCAGTTCAGCACGACGGGTCTGAACCGCAAAATAGGTCTGTGCGAAAGCAATTTGCGGTTTGCGAGGATCTCCATTCTGTGCCACAAGGTAGCAAGCATAGCGTGTCAGCATGATGTCATCTATCTGACGCTGAGCACCTTTTGCGAGGTCGATCATTTTGCTGACGTCAGCAAAATGATCGGAAACAGAGTGGCCTGCGTTCTTGCAGGCTTCTTTTGCCTTGTCAATCACGTTGGTAAAGTTGCGCCACTGCTGATATCCTAACAGAGAACACAACTCCCTGGCACTCCAGCACTCGGTAGTGTCTATCATGCAGGCTGCATCCTCATAACTCTGAAATAACGCGAGTATTTCATCTCTTTTCATGCCATTACAATTTTTGTGGTAACAAAGATAAATCTTTTCCTTGAAAAAGGCTATATATCCAGGAATAATACCTCACTCCTCACTGCTAACTGGTTAGAAGGGGGTCGGGGCCTCGTTGGGGCCCTGGAGGAAATCGACGTTGGGGGGTGGGGGAGTGAAGCCGTCGGCGACGGGGGAGGCTCCGCCTGCCGGGGCTCCCATGGGATCGGCGGGGGCGTTCATCCGGGACTCGACGGTGGTCTCGCTGTTGAGGATGTCCTGCTCGCCCTGGTTCTCGAAGCGGGCGAACTTGCTGACGAAGTGCAGATTGATGGTGTCGGTGGCACCACTACGGTGCTTGGCGACGATAAACTCGGCCAGACCCTTGATGTTATGGCCCTCGGCGTCCTCGCTGGAACGGGTGTAGTACTCGGGACGGTGGATGAAGCACACGATGTCGGCGTCCTGCTCGATGGCACCCGACTCACGCAGGTCGCTGAGCTGCGGTCTCTTGCCCATCTTGTCGTCAACCGATCGGGTCTCTACGCTACGGTTCAACTGTGACAGGGCGATGATGGGGATGTCGAGCTCCTTGGCGAGCTGCTTGAGGTTACGCGAGATGGTGCTCACCTCCTGCTCGCGGCTGCCGAACTTCATGCCGGTGGCGTTCATCAGCTGCAGGTAGTCGATGATGATGATCTTCACGCCGTGTTCGCGCACGAGGCGGCGGGCCTTGGTGCGAAGCTCAAAGATGGAGAGCGACGGCGTGTCGTCGATAAACAGCGGCGCGGTGCTCAGGCTGCGCGTGCGCGTCATCAGGTTTTCCCACTCGGGCTGGGACAACTGGCCACTCTTGATTTTCTCGCCCTCAAGGGAGCACACGTTGCTGATCAAGCGGTTCACCAGCTGCAGGCTCGACATCTCAAGCGAGAACACGGCGACGGGGTAGTTGTAATCGACTGCCATGTTCTTGGCCATCGAGAGCACGAATGCCGTCTTGCCCATCGCGGGACGGGCGGCGATGATGATCAGGTCGCTGTTCTGCCAGCCGCTGGTGAGGCGGTCCAGCTTGTGATAACCTGTCTCCAGTCCGCTGAGGCCGTTCTCGCGGTTGGCGGCTTCCTCGATTTTCTTGATGGCGTCCTGCACGGCGTTCTCGATGGGGATGACGTCGCGCTTCAGGGTATTCTTGCTGATCTCGAACAGCTTGCCCTCGGCCTCCTGCATCAGGTCATACACGTCGATCGACTCGTCAAAGGCGAGCGACTGCACCTGGCTGCTGTAGCTGATAAGCTCGCGGGCAAGGTACTTCTGGGCGACGATGCGGGCGTGGAACTCGGCATTGGCGGCACTCGACACCATGCCCGTCAATTCGCTGATGCGGATGGCGCCGCCCACCTCCTCCAGCACCTTGTTAGTGCGCAGCTGGTCGGTGACGGTGAGCATGTCGATGGGCTTGCCAGCGGCAGCCAGCGACTGGATGGCCTCATAGATCTTCTGGTTGGCAGGATTATAGAACGCCTCGGGCTTGAGGATCTCGCACACGTTGTTATAGGCATCTTTCTCAAGCATCAGTGCGCCCAACACGGCATCCTCCATCGAGGTGTCCTGGGGCGGCAACTTGCCGAATTCGCTCACGATTTCAGGCTCATGGTTGGGGCGCGTGCGGCGTCGCGCCTGTTTGCCGGTTTCAAATTCTTCCATCTCTTTAAAAACTACGAATTACACAAATTTCACGAATGGCATC
>Ga0247611_10007830_pt1 | contig 13294 bp, 2 predicted proteins | sample 177DNAGHGhighgp2_FD_192422 | JGI IMG/M metagenome (GOLD analysis project Ga0247611, IMG submission 192422) | Sheep rumen microbial communities from Palmerston North, Manawatu-Wanganui, New Zealand - 1770 DNA GHGhigh gp2 | ecosystem: Host-associated > Mammals > Digestive system > Stomach > Rumen ... | reverse complement strand
CCGTTCCGTTCCTGCTCATGCCATATTGCTTTAAGTACCATCTGAAGCCTTTGCCGTATTCATCGGTTCTGGACGTAGAAAGATGTTCCTGTTCGGCCGCGTAGGTAAACTCGCCCAAGATGTACAGCACCTGAATCTCTACCCAAACCGCCATTCCTTCGTACACGGCAAGCTCGTTTTTCCTGCCGTATTCCGCACGTATCTGCTTCTTCTTCCAGTTCTGGTACTGCCAGATGTGAGTGGCCTCGTGTGCCATGGTTGCGATGGTGGACAGGCGCGGGCTGCCGTTTTCAATATAGAGTTCATAGCCATGGCCCGTCTGCCGGGCTAGTCCGATTACCCTACCATCATAATCAGGCGTGGGACGGAACAGCACCTTAGACAGCTTGCCCAGCGTTTTCGCGTCCACCGTCATGATCTGAATGCCAGACTCCAAGAGCATATTGAAATTCTCGCTTATCAATGTCATGGTATCGCTAAACAGTTCGCGGAACACGTTGATATCCGTGACAGCAGAGGCGGAGCATCTCCCACACCGGATTCGTCCATCCTCCAGCCGTTCATATTGCACGCCTGTCAGATAGCAACCGCAGAAATCGCACCGTTCACTGCCCTCCACAACGGGTTCAACGCTGATCTTTGGTTTTCTCGCTTCATACAGGCTGTTTTTACCGAATCCATGGGAATTGAGATAGGTCTGCAATTCTTCTAACGCGATGGTCGGCTCGATCTCATCAAAGCCGAATTTCAGGAAACAGGAATCATCATACTTGGACCTAGGTACTGGCATCCGCAGATCCAGATCATCGTCGATCACGTCGATACCGATAAAGTCCCCGTCGCCCAGCACAGGGGGCAATTCATCCTTGTCGTTCCTCTTCGTCCGCCTGCGATCGTTTTTATCGGAAGGTTCGTTCGATTTATCGGTTCCGTCCTTTTCTTTTTCCTGAAACGTTGTAGGCAGCGTCTGAATGTTATCCTTGCCATCGTCCTGCATACCCACAAATCCGGGATTCTCGCTTTCTTCCGCAGGTTTTTCTTCTGTTTCGGGTTTCTTCTCCTCCGCAGGCTCTTTTCCTTTTTCCTTCCGGCGGAAAATGCTGGTGATCCCTTGCCACATCCGTTGGAAAATGTTCCCCTTGGAGGTGGATACCTTAGGCTCTTCGTGCCTTTGCGCCCCAGGATCTCTCAAGGGAGGTTCTGAAATCTTTTCAGCATGCCAGTTCAGGTAGTCCGCCAGGATTTCAAACAGGCGGAACATATTCTGGTCAATAGCCTCCAGAATGCCTAGATCCATCGTGCTGTCTTCCACGATATAGATCGCGTCAGCATCGTATTTCCCTGCCAGGTCATAAGTCATCAGGTGCAGCATGCCTGCGGGATCCGTCGGCTTCTCGGTGAGCACCGCAATAAACTGCCAGGAATAAGGGAATATCGTTTTGAACAGCTCGCTGAGCAACAGGCTAAGGGTATACCGAACATCCCGGTCTGTACGACTCAGCTTGAGCTTGATCACAGTCTTGTTGCTGTACTTCCGTTCGTAGATACCCTGAACAACGGCCGGATCGCCGGACATATCCACGCGTTTGGCAGTAGTCAGGTCATGCTGATCCTTCATCTCCAGGTAACCGTCGGATTTCACAGTGAAATCCATGCTCTGGAATATGATTTCGATGTCGCCAATTACGCGTCGGCTGATGATTCCGGATGCTTGCTGACTGCTTTCATCCTGTAAATCATTTAGCATATAGGTGCGGATCTGCCGATAATACAAACGACTGGAATACAGATCAGCTGAACGATGAAGGATGCAGCCGATTTCCAAGGAAACTCTGTGGACCCGATACGCTTTGCCGCCATGTACGATCTGCTGTCCCGGCATGACTAACTGCGTGATATGCTGGAACATCCTGGCGTCGATGAGTTCGGTCTCCAGTTTTTCGTCTTCAACTACAAAGAACGCGTTGCGAAGCGTGCGGTTGAACGCTTTGTCAAACTTCTTCCGGGGAATTTCATAATACATCGTTGGGATCTGGATGCCTTCCAGGCTATTTTCCCGCCGTGTGGTCACGGTGATGATCGTTTGCCTGATATCCAAATACTTAGTGATCAGGCCTGAAAGCTGATCATATGTATGCCCGTCTTTATAACCAAGCATCTGCAGTTCATGGCGGATGTACTCCTCCGGAACAGGTTCGCCGGCCATCATGATCACGAGGCGGATCACCGAGTTTCTTTCCGTCTTCGCGTAATGCGGCATGATCGTAGGGATGGCTTTTGCATCGTTCATAAAAAGCCGCCAGTTATACCGCATATAATCCCGCATCAGATAGTTTTCAGATATGATATTGACGAAAAGATCTTTTGTCGCGCGGGTCAGGTAGGCACGCATCATGGCGAAAATATTGCAGTATTCATCCTCCGCGATGATAAACGCACGTTCCTGCTGTGCGCTATCCAGCGGATTGGAGATGAAATGAATGGTATTATCCAAAGCTGTCTGTCTGCATGGGATCCCGGCGTATTGACAGATTTGACGGTAATACTGCTGCGCGATCCATCGCAGATCATTTACCGGGGCTTTATCCTCGCTGTACCAGCTGACCTCCGGCACCTGATATTTCAGCGCTGTGGCCGCCAACTCCACGCCATTGCCCAAATAATGCGTTTCCTGCTGGAACAGATTCTGACGATGGTAATCCGAATCGGCGTCCCAGCTCATGGCCGTAAACAAGGGGCGGATCGGAGGGGCAGCCACCACATTGGTAACATTTTGCAGGAAAAGGTGACTCAGAAGGTCAACAAGACCATCCACTTCCCGATCCACGGCGCAAAAAACGGGCTTGTCTATTTGGTTCATTTTTCCGACAACGATGCTCAGACCCGCTTGCGCAGTTGTGAGCATGCAGGACGGCTCGATCAGTAGCACAAAACCGACCTCGCCCAAAAATTCACTGTTATTGAAGATGATCTTCGGGTCATACAAATTTGAAAACGAAAGGATTCCCACATCTTTGTTGGCTTCCTCATCCAACATGCCGATCTTCCACAGCTTATCTGTACGGCAGTAATCGCCCAGCAGATCTCCGAGCCAGCCGGCCACGTCGCCAGTCATAGACTGTCGTCCGCACACCACCAATATCTTTCTGCCGGTGAGTAGCATATTGATCAGGGGGAGCGTAAGATAATCATCCAGGTCGTGATAGAAGGGATTGGAAATGATCGTGCTGTGTCCATGCAGCAGATTGCTGCATGCTTTGATCAGGTCAACATCAAAGGAACCTTCCTTTTTTCCGGGAAGGTGAAGAAAATATCGCGCCAACTGGCGGTCAATCTTGTCATCGGATACCTGAAGCTGGTGCAGCAGATCGCTGGAACCGATCCTGTCGTTATATTCCCTGCCGGTATGTGCTGTCAGCAACGCTTCAGGGAAAATGCTCTCTAGGATCTTCTTCAGTTTTCCATAGTTGCTCAGCCTGGAAACAGCGGTGCCTTCGCCGCCGAATCTGTTTTCATATTCCTCCCGGGTCAGGCCGGACAAGAACCAGCAGACTTCGGCAATCACCACCCAGGCGGCCGTTGGGTACACATACACCCACAGCGGGCTTTGGGAACCGAAAACCCAGGTGATCGCGCAGATAAGTGACGCGCAAAGCGCCATCGTCAGGGCCACCGTGCGCCAAAGGCTTCTCAGATTGATCGCGCTGTTTTTTAGCAGGTATGCTCCCTTTTTAGGTGCCGGTTCATACCATCGCGAGATGATTTTTCCGTTTCCCAGGTTCATGAATAAGGAGAAAATGGGACGTAAAATCAGCTTCAATACAAAGTACGGAACTATAAGAAGCAGGTTGAGAAAAAGGATCTCTGCGTCGATTACTATGCCAGTCGCCTGATAGATAAACGTGTATATAGGTTCCAACCAACTGACAGAGGCCAGAAATTGCGTAATATCTATCCGATACAAGGTAAGTAAAACAACCTCTGCTGTCATCAGAAGAGGCGTGAAAAACAAAAAGGGAAACTGTTTGACTCGTTTGATCCTTCGATTGTTATTGAGCCAAACCAGCCCGGCCATTATTCCTACGGTACCAAAACTGATCAGTACCTTCATGATCTGATCATTCATCGTATATTTCCTCACGCTCAACAATCAGTCGGGATATAAAGGAATAGGGCGAAATCACTTTCGCCGAGCCTTGGTTGACATCGATTTTGAAGTCCCGGGCCGCGTCCACACTGACTAACGATTCCATTTCTACGCTAAGCCGGTTGTCAGCCATTTCTTCCACCGCGTTGCTGTCATCAAAATCCACTTTTATTTGTAGCGCAGCGCACCACAGGGTGAAAACCTCCTGTGCCTTGGCAAATCGCTTGAGCTGCCGATTGGTAGACTCCACCACCGCACGCAGCTGTTTTTCTTTGCTTTCAACCGCAAACAACATACTCTTTCCGCGCATGCTGGATCCGACGTGACCGAAGAATTCTCCCAGCATTTTTCCACTGCTCATCAACTTATTCAATGCCGCTCTGTAGATGCCATAATAATCCAGCATGCCGCGATAAAGGCGCCTCTTTTTTGAACAAACGTTGAGCCTGGCGCTGAACAGGCAAATCAGAAGAGCGGCAATGATGATCGCCGCTGGAACATACCAAAGCACAGTCGTCTCGAAATATGCGCATCCGATAGATACGCTAAATCCAGCCAGTAGCGCAGTCAAAAGCAACGCAAATCGCCGAACGCTGATGCGCCTATCTATCATCTTTTGAACGACTTTATCTGCTTTCTGCAGTTCTTCCAACAGAGGAACCTTTGACAGCGCCGGCAGATCCTGCTGCTCAGTCAGTATGGCATCATAATAGCCGTCCAGCTCATCAATCAGGTCCTCTTTTTCGAATTCAGTCATCGGGGAGACCTGATCCGCGTATATTCTCCGATTAGAACTGATCCCTTCAGCCGCTTTTCCAACAGTACGCCGAACGATTGTTTGGGTATCTTCCCAGGACTCAGCCGTTCTTTCCGTATAGCCGATCCATTCGCTCAAATCCATTGATTTATTTTTTGAAAAGCAGGGTGGATTGTCCGGTGCCGAAAAACTGCCCTTTTTCCCTATGGCAGTATCCAGATTGACTTGAACTTTCATGGCGATCTCAGGCTGTTCTTTTCGTTTTTCCGGTTCATTTTTCTTTTGCTCAGAATTCGCCGACAGCTGTTCAATGCAGTATTGAGCGTAGTTCAACTTGTTCACGGAAGACTGTAAACTGCTCTGCAACCGTTCTTCATCGAGATTTACGTCGAACCGATAAAGCCTATAAGGCTGTAATATATTAGAATTTAATCTGTTTCCGCACAGTAGTAGGATGCCGCTCCAGAATCGGAACATATCAGCAGTTTCCCGAAGCGTACCGCGGACATCCACGTCAAACGTCAGGAAGCGGCAGATGTTGGGATAGCCCATGCGTTCCCAGAATCGGGAACTCTCCGATTCGGCAAAATTATGCCATTTTGTACTGATCTCGTTCTCGATCCCCACGAAGGAAACCTTTCTCCGACGGATCAGAACGATTTCCGTCGGAGAGGTGATCGACGCACAATTTTCATGGTTCCACGCTTCGATCAGTTCTTTATAGTGACGAAGGTCTTCGTCCTCCTGTTTTTGAACGGTCCACTGCTGCGGTGCTGAAGTAAACTCTATTCGCTTTTGCTTTTGTTCGGTCGTTTCCTCGACTGTTTCTTCCGCTGCTTCCGTCGACTGTTTTTCTCCGAAATCCGTCTTATCCTCTTCAGTATCCTTCAGCGGAAGCTTCTCGGTCAAAAAATCAGGAGACTTGGCCGGTATACCGCCCAGAAGCTGAGAAATCAGCACCATCGGATAATCGCTCGGTTTGACCCTCAGCACCTGACCGCTACCAGTGTTTTCTTCTATGACAAACGGGAAATCCTCCCACCGGCTTTGGGGCTTATTTTTTTTGTTGTCCATGGAATCGCTGTCAAAAGCAACCTTGCTATTTTCTGATTCGAGCTGCTCCATCCGCGGCTTTTCCTGGTCTATTTTTTCATAGTCAAATGGGTTGTTTCCGCGTACAGCATAGCTGTCCTCCGATCCCGGCAGCTCTGTCTGTACCACAACCGCTCGCCATTCCTTGTGCCGCAGTACTTTTCCTGTCAGTTCCTGAACGGCGGTATCGATGGTGTTTGCACCTTCCACCCAAGCGCAAACACCGATCGAATCGCTATAGTTGTTGATAGACATGATCGGTTCGTATTCATGATAGCTGTCCATCGCCTGGCGGGACAAAATCAAAACCGTATACAATGCCGACCATCCTCCTTACAACCATGTATTTGAAACCATTGGCATATCAGTCTTCTTCGCGGTTGCTCAGTACCTTTTGGATCTTGCGCGCATCCTTGACAAAGCCGTGTTCTGCCACTTCTTTGCTTAAGCGTTCAAGGATTTCGTCCTTCAGCACGTCGGATTCCAGATCGCTGCTGTAGGTCACGCCCCTCTTAGCCGCTTCTTCCTTTGCCCGTTCGCTTTCCAAACGAATGTCCTCCATGAACAGCTCAAAGTGTTCCATCAGCAGCTTGTTGTATGCCTGCCTCATGTCGCCCATGCCGTCCTTTTCAAACATCAGCACATGATAGTTGTACAGTTCTTCCAGAATAACATCCGTAAACGTCAGCATGTCTGCTTCGTTGTAGTCCTTGGCGGGGGTGGAGCGTTTCAGGAGTAACGGAAGCTCCAGAATGCTTCTCACACTGTTCTTGCGGGTAACTTCTTTCCCATCCGGCTGAATAGTCGTTTTGGCAAGGGGATATTCATCCACACGGAACTCTTGCAGCAGCTGATACAGATAAGTGTCCTCCAGCACCATCCCGCCGCCATTCTTTGCATCCCTGCAGATCTGTTCATTGACATCCTTAAGGATAGCGGAAACCAGTGCAGGATAGATGGTCAATGCGTCTTGTACCTCGTACAGCTTATCGCAGATGGTTCCATTCGACACCAGGAGCCTAGTGTCCTCTTCGCCCTCGATGGTGATTTTCGACCGCTTATACCAGCGGCGGAGCTGTTTTTTGTCATTGTAGAACTTGACATAACTCCCCAGCAGACTCCAGAACAGCGCTCGCAAAATGTCCCATTTCTGTTCTATCTGAGCTGCTTCGCTCAGTTCCGGCGTTTTGGTGATCACATGCCACCAGCGATCTATATGCGGCGTGATTTTTAGACTAGCCTGCGTATCCGGGTGCAACCCTGAAATCAACGAGTGATAGGATGAGTAATAATTACCCGCCTGTTTATCTGTGGTCAGCGTCTTTTCAGGCGGAGCAAATTTTTGTAGATCCGCGGCCTGAATGGAATAGACCGCCTGATAGAAGAGGATCATATCCGGATCAATGTCTTCCGAATCGACACCATGCGGCAGATTGTCCTTAATAAAATCTGCACGCCCAGGGATCGGAATATCCTGATTCAACAACTTTTTACTGTAGGTGCAAGTCTTGATCATGCGCGGCTGCTCGTGACGGGGAGTCTGGATGAATGGATTGGCCAGCTTTTCCATGCATTGGATGGCATCCACCATATAATGCTTGATATAACTGCGCTCCTCGTCATCCGTCATTTCTTTACCAGCCTTTTTGTAGATTGCTTCCTGCTCCAGCGCAGTTAGCACATCCATGTTGACTTGAGTGGTATACTGATCCTCGATCTGTTCAGACATGTACTTTGCAATTGTTTCGTTGAAGATGGCTACGCAGAAGCGGTTGATCGTCGTCTTATCTTCTTTTCCGTTCTTCTGCTTGCCGGCTTTACGGTCTTTTTCGCTTAACATAGCAAGCCGACGGAGCTCGCTGTAGATTTTACGGTTCAACTCGCTAGGAAGATCCATCGTGTTATTCTTGTTGACAATTTCATCGCTCATCGCTCGCAGGCAAACGCCATCTGCGCAAACATAGCGGAGAGGTTTTCCTTCCGTGAATTCAAACGCCTTTTCCATGTGGTTGATCTCATCCTTGATAGAGATGCAGTGGCGTTCAATGGCATCGTAGAAATTTTCAAAGGAGCCTGCCAGGGCACGCAGATATTCCAATGCTTCCTTCAGTACGATCATCTCGGTATTCGCTTGCCACAAAGAATCAATGTGCCTCTTCAGTGCCGCACATTTGTTGGACAAATCGTCGACGGCACCTTTAATATTTCCATTGGTTAAGATGTTCCGCTTCTTCTGAATACTTTTTATTTCATTAGGCGAAACTTCGAGCTCGCTTGTGCTTGGGTCATCAAACAGTGTGGAAAAGCCTTTGTCGATTTTTCCTTTGGCGCTGACTACTTTGGTTTCAGCGTCTACAGCCATTGCTGAAAGGGCTTCGATTGCCTGATAGATGAACAAACGCATTGCACTGGGATGAATGAATCCATTATCTCCATACAACCAGTGCTCAATTCGCGCTTCTGCCTTACGTCTGGAAGCATCAGTAAAATCAGAAGGATCATTGAACAGCATGTAGACCAGATTTCTAGCTACATTGTCGCTCTCATTCTGGGTGATGTCATTCCATTTGTTCAGATCATTCTTCCAGCCCGTAAATTCATTCGCGAGTGCGCTTTCCTGCTTCTTTTTCACATTTTCGGCTCTCTGACTCATGGCACTCTCTTCCGTCGAAAACTTGCTTCTTCGAAGCTTTACATCATCAGAGATTTTGGTGATCAGAGCGTTAATATATCCCTCTGCCTTGTTTTCGTCTGTGGCGGATAAGGAATTTCCTTTATCATCCTCATTTTCCTGTTTATAGAGACACCTCGTCCACATTTCTCGACAGAAGGCATCATTATCCCGCTTTCCGCTCTCAATGAAATCAATATAGCTTCTGCCGCGGTTCAGATTAATTGCAGATGCGCCGCGATCACGCCGACGTCGGTTGTCTTCAAGTTCCGCTTTGTAAGCTCTGTCTGCACCAATCCATTCCTTAGACACGATGTCCTCTGTCCAGCGCAAGCCCAGATAGCGCTTGATTGCTTCCGTGGGATACATCATGATGGAAGTACCTGCGCCTGCATACCGGTTGCGACCTTTCTTGGCCATGATATCCCGGATCACGTTGTCCTCGGAGGAATTGGATCGGCTGCTGGTCGGCGCGATAGCCATGCCATAGATACAGTTGGCGGCATGATCCAGATAGTCATTCCGGGTTTTCAGTTCCTGGCCATCCATATTTTGCCCGTCAAACAGAAAACAGAAGTCTAGCGGTCGTCCGGTGTATTCGTCTTCTTCCCGGGAATTTCTAGCAGGGATGGTGAAATGTAGGTCATATTCCTTGGGTAACGTGCCGTCCGCTTTCATCATGAATGCGTCGATTTCGCGCAGGGCTGCATAGGCATTACTGCGGAGGTTATCCCGTTCTGATTCTCCCTCGATCACATCAAAGAAGGTTTCAGGCAGCATGAAAAAGCCGCGAACGATGGCAGCACCCTGCTGAATCCGCGTTTCAAGGTAATTCCTGGTATACAGTGCCACCGGCAGACACAAGCCGGAACCGGTACCACCGCACAGAGATCCGGTGATGATGATGCGCGGAGCCTGCTCCATCTTGTCGCCGCGGAGCAGATAAAGCTCGGAAATGGCGTCATCCAGCGGGCTTAGACGTCCCTGCACAAGGGCGGTGTTGAAGGCCAACCTGGACACGGCGCGCACTTGGCCTGCACCATCGGTCATCAACTTGCTGTTGAGCACCTTATTAACGGGAAACCACTTGTCTCGTGCGTTCAAATCCCGCGTCAGATATTCTCCCACTGTGAGGGAGGAGGATATCTGAATCGTGTGTATCCCAAGCATTTCATCGGATATTGCTCTCAGTTCATTAACATCCGTGTCAAACACCACGAAGCCGATGTTTTTCTTTTGCTTGTCCGTAGCTCTTTTGTAAACCCGCTTGACGATTTCCAGTCCAGCACCACCCAAGCCAATGATTAATGTAGGAACACTCATGATAATCCTCCTTCATAAATAATACCTTTGCTTTTTCATCATTCTTTAATTGCGAAATACTTCAACAACGCCATTCCCTCTCTGCCCCCTACTTTCCCCTTCGATCCTGAATCCAGCTAAAGCAAAAACATTGTTCTCTTTTTTGAGAGGGAAGGTTTCAGGATCGCGCCCGCCAAAGGTCTCTATCTTCATATCTTTCAGCTCCTCCTTTGTTATTTTTTGTCTGATAGCGAAACGGATTCTTGTTGGAAACAGCCGGTTAACTCCCTTTATTTTCAAATCTGAATAATACGGGCAATCACAATAGGCATTGTCGCATTTCAATGAAGCACGCTGTGCAACGAATGGCAACAGGAAAGTAAGAAGGCTTCCGATTCCTATTCTGATCTGCTCAGGCTCCGGTTTAATTTTTTTCCTGTTTGGGCTCTCGAATTTAATGCCGTAATGTCTGAATTCCAACAAAGCGAGGGCTGAGAATTTTGGCTTGAAGAGATATCCTGCGGTGACAATGGCGGAAACGATAGGGATCCAATAATCAAGCCAAATTTCCCACAGAATGCTCAGGATATCCACCTTGATGTTGATGCTGTGGGTTCCCTTGCCTTCATAGTAGTCCTCATTCACGCTATCCATGAACCCCACTTCAGCGTCCAGGGGATAGTTCGTGCCGCCCTGGCGGAAAATGGCGGAAATCATTTCAAAAAAGCTTTTTACCGGCGGGGTATAATAACCCTTTCCGTTCGTCGGCTCCAGATACACGTTCCAAACGCCTTCGTCCGTGCTTTTCTCGATCCTGAACTGTAATTTTGGATCATCAGGAGTGATGATCAGGCTATCATCCTGAGCTTCTGTCCAAGCAGTGCCAGAGATGGGACTACCCTTATATTTCACGGTCACCCGGATGGGGGCGTGATTAGTCAGCTTGAAACGGGAGGTTTCAAACGATCCTGCCGGATCTTCAAAGTGCAGCGTGACGCTTTTGGGCGGGGTCTCGGAAATATCCATCTCCAGGCTTCCGGTTACGGTGATCGCATTTGCACCGGTGTAATCCGCGCCATCATCATAGGTGGCTTTCAGCCCAACAAGCCAGGTGCCCGTCTTGATGGCTGACTTTTTATCCGTTGCCTGAGGAATCAGTTTCCAAACGCCGTCTTTTCCGGTGTTTTTATCGACTGTCCAAGTGATCCCATTTTCAGATTCATTAACCGTTTTTAACTCGGTATTCAGGAAAACGTCGCCGCTAATCGGCAGGTTCGTTACCGGATCAATCACGGTGATCTCGGCAAACATGGTTGTATTGTTTTTCCCCAGGCTGCTCTGATTGGCACTGAGTGGCTGCGGTGGTTGAATGGCGATTGCAGCGTATGAATTCACCTCAATTGTCACGCTGCCATCCACAGTTATTGCCTTCGCTTTGGTAAAGTCTGTTTTGTCATCATAGGTCGCTTTCAACTTTACAACCCAAGTGCCGATTTTGATATCGCCCTTCTTGTCTATCGCCTGCGGGAACAGCCTCCAGACGCCATCTTTCCCGGTATTCTTATCAACTATCCAAGCAACCCCGTTTTCCGAAGCGTAAACCGGTTCCAGCGTAGTGTTCTTGAAGATATCACCACTGATTGGACTATTCGTTTTCGGATCGACCACCGTGACTTCAATGTACTCTTTCTTATTGTTCTTTCCTAAGCTATTCTGATCGAAGGTGTATGTTGATCCTGGCGCAATGGCAATCGGATTATAAGGAGTCACTTCAATCGTCACAGTCGAGTCAATTCCGTTCGTCCCATAGGAGAAGGTGCGAACCGTGAATTCCAACACTCCCGTTTCTACGTCAGAAGCTTTGCCAACTGCGGAAGGTGTGATAAAGACATACGGACATTGCTGCCCATTTCTTGTAATGTCTAACTTAATACCATGTGCATTTGGCGCGGTATATGTCGTATTATCCCAAGATGCCTGTTCAATCGGCTGTTTTGTGTCGGCATCAACTACCGTGCATTGAAATCCTACGGAATTATTCACCAGTTCTTTCTGATTGATTGAAAAGCCGCTTGATACAACATCCGCTTTGGAAGGAGGCACTACATCATAGGACAGAGGAGACTTTTCCAACGTTACAAAACCTTCTAAAACAGCAGTTGCAGAAACTTCTGCTTTTCCTGCTTCAAGTCTGATTTTGGGTAAAGCGCTGCCTGCATTCACGTTTTGATCCAGCAACATTTTACCATTATTGGTAACAGTAAGCGTTATATCCTTGACAGTCAGCAGATCGGAGTTGATAGCCTTCCGTGTTTTGGGGTGGCAAAAGTACACAGAGACTTCTTGCTCCGTATCGGCGAGAATTGTACCACCCTCAGTCACTAGTGAGCACTCTAACTCTACCGCTGGTCTGTAGTAGAAATCAACCATATCTGCCTTATCAATCGTTATCTGATACTCACCGGCTTCATAGTAGTCGCCACCGCTTTTTTCAAAGCGAGAAATGATCCCTTTCAATGGATTCTTGTCATAGCCCTCTGCTGAATACTCCGCACTTGATTTTAAAGGTTTCCCACCCAGCATTACATTTTGGATTGTTGCTTCTTTGCCTTGTGCATAGATGATTAGCTGGTCAATGGGAATATCGATATTTAGTGTGTAAGAGTTTCCTCCATCGGAGTGACTGATGTGGTTGGGTGGAAGTTTAAGCCGCCGGAAAACAAGATTTGAAATATTGGATACAGCATCAAAGATATGCCTGGAGTCAGTTTTAAAGTAATGACCCATTTCGCCGTTGTTTATATACGTTTCATCCGGATCAATACCTAGAAACACTGTATGAATATTGCTACTATTATAGGAATTAAGTGCGTTCTGAACTTCCTTATTTGATATGTCATAAGCACCATCACTCAGGATAACAAGCCATTTTTCTGTATTAGCATCTTTTATCTTTTTCAGAGCGTCTGCAGCGATCGGGACGATTCTGAATGGTGTGCCAGCATTGGGAAAACGGAAGACTTTCATCTGATCATGAACAGTCTGAAGCCGGTGGGCATCACTGCCGATGACACGAAGAAACGGTGCATCATTATTTGTACGACGATTCAGGGCATAAATATTCAGTTCATCTTTTTCGTCCAGCATTGCTGCGAAGGTTTCCAGCGCATACAATGAATACTCCATGCGCGAGTATTCCATCCCCCTATTCTCATCCCTAGAGTCCATGCTTCCGGAATCGTCTAGGACGATATTAATGACCTTCTTTGGTGTACTTACATTTCTTTTATTGTTGTTGCTATTGGAAGCCTTGCCAGGGCTTGCT
>Ga0247611_10007829_pt1 | contig 13294 bp, 8 predicted proteins | sample 177DNAGHGhighgp2_FD_192422 | JGI IMG/M metagenome (GOLD analysis project Ga0247611, IMG submission 192422) | Sheep rumen microbial communities from Palmerston North, Manawatu-Wanganui, New Zealand - 1770 DNA GHGhigh gp2 | ecosystem: Host-associated > Mammals > Digestive system > Stomach > Rumen ... | reverse complement strand
CGTCAATTGATTGCAGGAAATATGGTGTTTTTTCATCGTGGTTTTGCCATTTCTCCAAAACATCTTTTTCGTCCATCCGGCCAGGGAAAAGAATGTAACCGCCAATTATTTCTTTTGAGAAACGCTGCTCACCACGTGTGCCATAGTAAATGGCATCGCGATAGTGGTGCATCGCGTTTATGGTTTCGGGTTTTGGCTCGTCAAGTACGGTTTCTGTTGACGGGTCGTCATCGCCATTTACGCTGTATTTTGCATCGAACAAGTAAGTCAGAGTAATACCTTGTTCTTTTTTGTGGATATGCATCACAATGTCAGGTTTCTGCTCTGTGGTTGGCGAGCGCATACCATCTTTTGCCACTTTGCCAAAAGAATATTGATACCCAACTTCTACCTCATCACCGTTTGGTAGATTCGTATAAGTGATATTCCCGCTCAACGAGCCACCTTTGAAAATGTCGAAGTTGTTGCGTAAATCCTTATCGTCAATGTATTTTCTAATATGTTCCGGATTGTGTGCATCAATTCCGAGCACTTTGCAAACAAGTTGCTTCACTTTCAGGAAACACCACAATTCATAGAGTTGCCAAATTGGCTGAACGCCGACACTTGTCTCGCCTTGAATCAGGTCAATGCCGTTTTGCAGCATAATCCAATAGCGGTAAACCTGCGAGTAGCCGCTGCGCTGCTGCAACACCATACTCTGCTGACGAAATCCGTCGAACAAACCAATGGTTTTAAAGAACGAGTTTCGGCGAAGCATCTGCAAATCGTTAAGTTTTTGGTTCAGATTGGCAATCTCGCTGTCGGAAGTGCCATCACCCAAATCACCGATAAGCGCCGACAATCGTTCAATTATCCGCTGAAGCGTGTATTTCACAAAGCGGTTCTCGCGTGTGTCGAGAGTTGTTTCGGTCTGCTCTGTACGATAGTATTTCCGCAAAGCGTGGTCTTCATCGTTTAAACGGTCGTTTGAGAATTTTTCGGCCAACAGCGGCGTCCACCCCTTAATTCTTTCGGCTCGGCGGTATTCCTCGAATTGGTGTGTTTTGTTGTGCGGACGGTTAATGATAAAACGCACCGCCTGCAGGTAATTATCTACAACCTGCTTGAACACTGAAAGCCAAATCAGTTTGTTGTTGGCCTCGCGGCCCATTTGGAACTGCTGGAAAGTGAGCGTAAGATAGCGGAACACCAAATCGTTGTATTCAGCCTTAATTTGCTGAATTATGATTTTAAGGTCGTTCTTTGTGTCGAGTTTGGGCGACAGCACATCGAACTCAATCCGGTGCTGAATATGCTCTCCGGCCGTGTTCTTGTAAGCGAAATCGAGTGCGAAATGCCCTGGTTGGTTCAAAAAATCGAGACTTCCACTGACTATGTATTCTTCGGAAGCGGTCTTCACTGTGTTAAACATCGCCTCAACATCCTTGTTCGGGTGAATAATGCGCGGCTCGTCTGCCGCATCGAAGAAGGTTAGAGTCAGATTGTATTTGTGGTCTTCGAAGAATACGGGGCGAGCCGATTCCCATTCCGTTTCCGGCACATCTTCATTCTTCCGCTCGTCGGCATTATACACTTGCAAGTTGCCTCCGCTTGCGAAACCGTAACTGCAATACTTTTCGGCCGGAAGGCGCTCATCGTTCGCCCTCACACGAAATTTCCGCCACGACGCCTGAATGTCAGTGCTGCTTGCCTGAACGGTGTAAGCGTCGCCGTATTTGTATTGCAGCAACTCCATTGTTTAGAAGAAATTTGTGTAATAGTTGTCGAGTTTACGGTCCATTTCGTCCAACTTGCTGACAACCTGGTTGTAAAGCGCATCAGGTGTATCTTCGGCGGGTTTGAAGTGCCGCTCGACAAACGATTTCAAATCTTTCAGAATATTGCTGTTTTTCCCATCTTTCTTTGTTTCAAGCTGTTTCTGCTCGCCCTGCACACGCGGCAGAATCTTCTCCAACAAAATGGTCAATATGGCTTCACTTATAAGTCCATCAATGTCTTCGGGGAATTCGGCTCGCTCAATCAATGTGCTTAAATATATAATCAACTCGTTCTGAACACGATAACTCACACGGAATGGTGTGTTGTTCAGAATGCCGTTTATGCTGTCGGTGGCGGCGGTTCCATCGGAATTGCCCAACAGAGCCGGTATGCGCTCTTTGATTATATCGGCATATTTGGCAAACTCTTCATCTTCCAAAACCTCGTACGCGCGCACAAACTGCGACTTGAATTCATAAAGGCCAACCGGCTTTTCTCGGTATTCGAGTGCCGCACGACTTTCCGCACCAAACATATCGGCCATTTTACCACCATTCATTTCAATGGTGAACGCACGGTCAATCACCTTACGACTGAACTGGTGCGTGGTGTCGTCCATATTCACGGTGCCGATTACAAAAAGGTTGTCGGGCAAAGTCAACCCGTTTTCTTTCAGGTAGCAAATTATTTCAGCATCTGCTTCGGAATAGAGCGGTTTCTCGTCATACTCCGGCTGGTCGTCAATAACATTGTAGGCATTGCGTTTTTTAGGCTCGCGGATTTTGAGTTCGCAGTTGCTGAATCGGTCTTTACTCAACAGGTATTGAGTTTGAATTGAATCGCCTACTTTTTTGCGTGTTTCGAGCACACTCAAAAATTCAGCAAAATACTGCTCAACCGGTGCCAGGTTCATCTCGTCAAGGCAAAGGAAGAACGGAACATCGCTGTGCTTTGTGGCTTTGTAAACAAAGCGGATAAAGTCAGTCAGTTCGTATTTTCCCGACAATGCGCTGTAGTATCCCAACAAATCGGTGCTGTCGTGCCAATTTGGTTTCACCTCAACCAAACAATAGTTGCCTGGTGTTGTTCCTCCCTCTTTACGTAAATCGCCATCGGGGCAAGTCATAAAGGCCAATTCTTGCACTTTTTGACTTTTGCCCGTTCCGCTTATGCCTGCCAAAAGCACGAATGGCTTGGTGCGTAGGGCGGTGAGAAGAGATTGGCCGAAGAGCGAAAGTTTTGATAAATCAATGGTTTTATCATTTGAAGGAATCAACGCATTCCACATTCTTGACCTTTCTTTGCTCTCTGTAGAAGCATCATATATCATTGGTTGTGAGCGATTAACCACTACGGCGCTAAAACACAATTCTGATTGATTCTTTATTGTTATGTCATATATAAACCAACATCCGTCTTCCTCGCAGTCCAATGCTTTTCGCATTAAATCTATACAAACTTGATTGCTTATCTCTTCATATTTAATGTATGGTGCATAACTAATAATAAGTCTGCCATTATGACTTTCCGAATGTTCCCGAACAAGAATTAAAACATATTGAGCATTATGGATTTTTGTTCCATTAACGAAAATATCTTTGAAAACGGAAGCCATTAGTATTTCTCTGTTTGAACTGCCTTTAGAAGTATCAAGTTTATCAGTTAACGTAATACTTTTATAAGTCATACCAATAAGTAGGTCTGTACTACCTAACTTGTCAATGCGATATTCTCTATCTTTACTTTGTCCTATAGCAGTTCCCCAAGCCGCAGTTGCAGTTTTGCCTTCAATTTTTGAATTGAAAAACATCGAAGTAACATCTATTCTCATAATAACTGCCAAAAAATATGGTTTAACAATATGCCTACAAGATTTACATCCCAACCATTACCTGCCCTACGGCCAAGTTTAGTGTAGTTTTGGGTTGGGGGGAATTGAATTTCATTATTAACGCCATCCATATGAAACCCCATAAGTCTGAAATGCTCATCTAACGATAGTTTTCTGAATCTTTCTTCTCCATTTTGCATAGGTTCAACTATTCGGATAACATTATGCTCTGGGGGCGTAACAGTCATACAGATTCTGTCTGTGCGGATTTTTCTATTGTATATATCATAGCACAAAGGTTCATCAACATCAAATTTCTCATTATGGTGTATTTCGTGAATTCGAGCAATTTGTTGTTGAGATTTATATAAATCGGCACTTGGTTTTGGGTCTAAAAAGTCACACAAATAACCTTGTAATGGCTCTGTAGGTGGCGCCAACTCAAAATGTTCGGGCAATACACCCAAATAACCAAATATCCATAGTCTTTCACGTGTTTGGGGCACACCATAATCCTTTGAATTTAGCACTACTGCCTTCGTGTCATAACCTATTCTATGCAACTCATCAAGGATAATATCAAAAGTTGCTTTCATTTTGCCCGTGCGTAAACCTTTTACATTTTCAAGTAAAATGTATTGCGGTTGTTTCGCTTCACAAATCCTAATTATGTCACCAAATAACGTTCCTCGGCCTCTTTCATCTTCTTGGCCTTGTCTTTTTCCTACTGTAGAAAAAGGTTGGCAAGGAAATCCTCCCGTAAATAGGTCAAAATCGGGAACTTCTTCTGGATTTATTAGAGTAATGTCTCCATAATTGTGAATATCTGGGAAGTTATAGTGATATAATTCAATTGCATCTTTATCAGTTTCCGAATAACCTACTACATTGTGATTTACACCTGAACGCCTTAAGCCAAATGTTGCTCCTCCATAGCCTGCAAAACCTTCAAAAACTCTTATAGCATTGTGTTGGGGTAGTTCGTGCATTTTTTCAACAAATCCGCCTTTTATATCCGCCAAACACCCCGAATCGGACCTTATTATCAATCTGTTATCCTACAGCCACAAACAAAAAACGTGGGTATCTGAACCTTTACCCGTTCGCTATTTGTGGCGTAGGAAACCATTGAGAATAAACGAGCAAAGAGACACCCACGTTGCGTGTATATAGCCCGCAGAAGTGTGCAGGGACAAAATGCCCCAAAGCACACCCACGGAATGCTTATACCACACCCGTAGCATCGTCTTTTGCATTGTTTTTGATTCTCGAGTTTGAAAGTCCTACGTTCCAAATAGCCAAAAACAAGCATTAGGCTGACGCCTTTATGTATGTAGCGCAGCGGCAAAAAAATTGCGCGCGGCAAAGGCAAAGGTAGAAAATGTTGGCGGAATTTTGTGGTCGAAAATTCCGACCGCAAAAAAAATGTTTGAGCATTATTGCTGTGTCCCCCCTTTGGGGGTCGCCGTTGTTGCGTCATTATTCCGTGGGTTTACACCCACGGCTATGTTATTTCACCCCTTCGGGGTTCAATATATCCGAATTTTTCCACAAGTTGTGGAAGATTTCGAACTATGGAATCGTCAGCCAACGGTTGACGATTTGCAACCCAAATATGTCGGCAACTTGCTGATAATTTTAAATATGGCGAATTCGCCATATTTGTAAAGCCCAGAACGGGCGGCATAGTACAGGCAGGGGTGTGAACCCCTGTATAGCGAGTGTTAACACCACATCGGGAACCCCGAAGGGTGTGACACAGACAATCAATCAGTCAAAAGGTAATCGGGATTGAATTCGACCTTGTACGCAGCCAAAAACGCCTTGTATTCATCGCTGAACGAAACTGTTTTATGGTGTTCCGCTTGATTGTTGATATAATCGATTGTTTTATCGATTACCGACGGACTGACACTGAACGCCCCGTACCCCGTCTGCCATTCAAACCCCGCATAATGTGACCCCAATGTTTTTATCCAACGGCTTGAGTTGGCCTTAATGCTGCGGACAAAATCGGACAGTGCCATCGTTTTGGGCAGCGTGCAGAGAATATGCACGTGGTCGGCAACACCGCCAATACACACAGGAACAGATTGTTGGTTTCCGATTATGCCACCAATGTATTTGTGAATGAGTGGAATGTCGTCTTTCCGCATTTCCACGCTCGTTGTTTTGATATGGAAAACAATGTGTACGTCGATTTTGACTAATGTGGCTGCCATATTGCCGATTGTTTATATTGGTTTGTGCCACCCCTTCGGGGTTCCATATATGTTTGATTTCTGTATTACAGGGGTTTACACCCCTGCCTATGCTATTTCACCCCTTCGGGGTTCGCCTTCGTTGCGTCATTATTCCGTGGGTTTGCACCCACGGCTAAATTATTTCATCCCCTTCGGGGTTATTTTGAAAACTGCCACAAGTGCTAAAATGAGCGCTGGTGGCGAAAAACAAATGTAGAGTTTTTTAGTGGAATTTGGGGAAGGGGAAATGTTAAAAATGAAAAAATGCCTGCGCTAATCTTTCCGCACTCGGTCTAATCACAACTTCTCCAGCACAAATCGTAACATCTTGTTATACAGGTGCCAACGCGTGTTGCCACCGTAAATGCTGTGGTTGCGGTTGGTGTAGACGAAATAGTCGAACTGCTTGTTGGCCTGAACCAGCGCCTCGCACATTTCGGCCGAGTTTTGCCAATGCACATTGTCGTCGGCACTGCCGTGAATGAGCAGCAGATTACCCTGTAAATCAGCGGCGTGAGTGATTGGCGAGTTAAGGTCGTAGCCGTCGGCGTTCTCCTGCGGCGTGCGCATAAAACGTTCGGTGTAGATATTGTCGTAGTAGCGCCAGTTGGTGACGGGCGCAACCGCAATGCCAGCCTTGAAGGTGCCGTTGCCTTGCGTCAGGCAGTTGAGCACCATAAAACCGCCGAAACTCCAGCCCCAAATGCCAACGCGGTCGGCAGCAACGTATGGCAGCGATTTCAGATAACGGGCGGCGGCGAGTTGGTCGGCGAGTTCGTATTTGCCTAACTGCAAATAAGTTACCTTACGAAAAGCCTCGCCACGCGCACCTGTTCCGCGGCCGTCGCAGCAGAAAACAATGTAGCCGTTGGCGGCCAGCACTTGCTCCCAACCAGCATCGAATTGATTGAGAACCTGCTGAGAGTTTGGACCGCTATATTGCACCATCAGCACGGGATATTGCTTTGCAGGATTGAAATCGTGCGGCTTTATCATCCACGCATTCAGGCTGATACCTTCGTCGGTGGTGAATTGCAGAAACTCCTTCGGGCAGAACTGACGGCTTTTCAACGTGTCGGCAAGGGCGGCGTTATCCTCAAGCACACGCAACTGCTTGCCACTGCGTTCGTGCAGAGTGTAAATGGTTGGTGTTGAAGCATTTGAAAACTCGCTAATGTAATATTTGAAGCCCTTGCTGAAAATAAAATCGTTGGTTCCCAACTGCCTGCTTAACAATGTTTTGGCCGTGCCGTTGGCTTTCACCGAATAAACATCGCGGTTTGGCGCTCCGCGCTCTGCGCTTTGGTAGAAAATGGTGTTGGTGCGCTCGTCAAATCCGTAGAAATCAGTAACATCCCACTCGCCTTTGGTAACCTGATTGAGCAGCGTGCCGTCGGCTTTGTGCAGATAAATGTGGCTCCAGCCATCGCGCTCGCTCATTATCAAGAATTTAGAGCCATCGGCACTGAAGGTCAGATAGTCGAAAAACGACTCGTCGATATACCACTTATTTTGCTCATCGTAAAACACTTGTGTGGTTCCGTCGGCGGGATTGGCATAGAGCAGTTCAAGGTGGTTCTGCAAGCGGTTCAGCTTGTAAACCACCAATTTACCCGCTGGACTCCAGGTTATGCGCGGAATGTATTGGTCGGTCTCCGCACCAATATCGATTTGAGTCTTGCGGCCATCGGAAAACGAATAGTTCCAGACAGTTACAACCGAATTGGCCTCGCCAGCCTTGGGGTATTTGTAGGAATAGGTCGACGGATAAAGCGCGTTTTCAGCCTTGCGCGGCGCCTGCCCAGCAAAAACCGCAAAGCCATAAGTGCGCACCGCCGACTCGTCGAAGCGGCACCACGCCAGATTGCGGCTGTCGGGCGACCAGCAGAACGCGCGGTTGTACTCAAACTCCTCCTCGTAAACCCAATCGGGAATGCCGTTAATTATTTTGTTGAACTCGCCGTCGGTTGTAATCTGCGTCTCCGCGCCGTCGGTCAAGTTTTTGACATACAGATTGTTACCACTCACGTACGCCACCATTGTGCCATCGGGTGAAAGTGTCGCCACCTGCTGACGGCGATTGTCGGACACGGCCGTGAGTTCCTTGGCGGCAACGTCCCAAACGTAGTAATTGGCTGTAAATGAGCGTCGATAGATATTCTGCCGATTGGTGTAGAAAAGGATTTTCCGCTCGTCGGCACTGAATCTGAAGTTCGACAAGTAGTTTATCGCGCTGTCGCCAAACTGCTCCACCGTGGCCAATGTAGCGACTTTTTCGCCAGTCTTGTAACTGTATTTTGCTATCGCCAAACCATCCTCAATAACTGCATAATGCAGCCCGTCGCTCATCGGGGTGATAGCGTCAATGCCGTTCTCGTGGAACGTGCCTTTTCTCATTATGTCGTCGAGAGTGATTTTGCTGCCAACTTGCTGACACATTGCTGTTAATGGCAGCAAAAAGGCGGTTAATAGTTTAATCAGTCGCATATTTTCGCAGTGTTAAATTTCACAATACAGTCAATGCAAATTGCCTTGCCCGACACTTCGTCGATAAAAACATTCGCCGGATGCATATCTTCAAGCAAAATGCGGTCTGAAATGTAATTCACTCCATTCCCTTCCCAATTGTCTCTGAAGCCTTTGGCAAAAACAAGTTCGTCTATTTCTGCCTTTGTTGCCAACCGAATACACCTGACATACGGTTGCGTAAGAACCGACCGAAACAAACCGTCTTTATCCCGCGTAAAGCCAACAACGCTCATTGCCGTTTCCGGGAAAAGATAGTTATGAAGCACAATGGCGTCAAGAGCCTTTTGCGTTGTAGAATAAATAGATGCGCGCTCTTTTACTACCGATGTGTCGCCAGAGCGGTAATAAACCTTCGCTTCAGCACCTTGTGCAATGCAAGAACCAAAATTATCTATTAAGATTTGTTCTGAATTTTCAATCCACAAATCGGCTGCTTTTGCCCATTTTTCAATTAGCGATTCTTGTAACTGGTCTATTTCCCAGTTGTTTGCGAGCTGTGAGCCGCTTGAAGCATCTCCACTTGTGCCAAAGCTTGTTGCCGCGTAGCTCGCGACGATGGACGCCCCAATGAGAGGCGCACCTGCCTTGCAGAGTCCTGTATGCTCTTGTTGATTGAATCGATAAAAGTCCGTGCTTCCATTTTGAATGTCATTTATCTGATTATCTATAAGTTGAAGCGTATTCTCTGAAAATTCTTCTTTTGCAATTGATTTATATATGTCTTGTATAGACACCATTATTGTTTCTGCTTCAAAATCAGTTATTTCTTCTTATCCTTCCGCGCATACTCGTCTTCGAGCACTTTCTCAAGTGTCTCAACATCAATGCGTTTGGCAATGATTTTCTTGCCGCGGTCGAGTAGGTAGATTGACGGTGTGCTGCGAATGTCGTAGAACAGGCGGAATCCCGATTGGTTGTACGGGTCCCAAGCGTTTATCCAGTTTTCAAGTCCTTGACTTTCAATAAACTTACCCCATTCTTCCTTGTCAGTTTGGGTGTAAATGCCCATCACCTCAACACCGCGCTCCCAGAACTTGTCGGCCAAAGCCTTCATTTTGGGCGTGGCTTTCTTGCAGTGGCCGCACGACGGCTCAAAGAAGAACAGCACGGTGTATTCGGCATTGACGCCCGAAATGGTTACCGGTTGGTCATCGTAAGTGTAAAGCTTCAATTCAACAGCTTGATTACCAACCTGATTGTAACGCAGTTCCTCGACGCGTTCGCGAAGTTTCTCAAGCCAAGTCGAATCGGCCCAAGTGGCGCGACCGTTCAGGTAGTAGTTGTCGCCAAAGAAGACGAGCACCTTGTCCATACCCATAATGTCGCTGTTGTTGTACTTGTTGAAGATGGTCTGCAGTAGGAAACGGAACACCTCGTCGCAGCCTTCAGCCTTGTCGAGCAGCATTTTGCTCTCCTTGATAATGGTGTCGGGCGCCTGAAGAATCATCTTCTCGAAATAGCGGTCGATTTTAGGTTGGAAAAATTGTGTGCGCAACATTCTTGCGTCCTGAAAATCAACATAATCGAAGAAATGTTTCTTGTAGAATTTGTATTGGAATGCCGAGTCGAGCACATTTCCTGCCGAATCACGCGGAAAGTCGGGAATGTCAATGTCTTTGTTGATTCGCAGAACGGCTGCCAGCAACGATTTTTGATGGTTGGTCTCAATGTCGTCCCAGCGGGCCATAACCTCATTTGAAAGAATCGCCAGACTATCCTTAATTGCCTTTCCTTCATTGCCTTTCGCTTTGGTCAAGCGTTTGCGCAATCCCAATGCCTTGGCGTTTTGAGCAATCATAAACTGTTGATAGTCAACATACATCTTTACTTCATCGCTGCCTTCCGATTTCAGATATTTGGTCAGGTCGGCAGGATCGCCGGTGAATTTTGTCGAGACGCTGAAATTCTGCTCATTATCAATCATCAGCTCGAAAATGGTGTTGCCCGGCACAAGCACGAAGTAGATTCCGCCTTCGAGTTTCTTATCGCCCTTGAACGCGCCGTTGGCCTTCTTGTCGAGTTTGAGAGTGTCTTTAACATACTGTTTGTCACCAAAATAGTAGCCAAGATAGACGGTGCTGTCGGCCAGGCCGTCGATGTGCACCTTAATGTTGTAGCCGCCATCGGCTTTGGCAAAACTGCAGCCCAGAACCGCCAGAATCGCCACCAAACAATATTTTATCGACCTCATTTTCATTTAGCAATTAGTCTCGATAGCTATCGGGATTAGTGTTAGTTTACCTTGTTCTTAACTTTCTCAACTATCAGAGAGTCTTCCCTCTAAACTTTTCCCTCTTAACCTTTAGAAGTTGTACATTATACCAACGCCGGCAATCTCTTTAAATTGTATGCGTTTGCTGAATTTGGTGGTTCCGTCGGGGTTGGTTCCAACAGGCACGTCGATGTCATCGTCGTAAATCAAATGCGTTGACACACTGACGGTTATGTACTTGTTCACTTTCATTGCAATTTGGGTTTCCCAGCTGACATCAATGTTCTGCGGATTGTGCAGATAGTTCGAGAAGAAGTCGGCTTTTGAAGTGATTGACAGGTTTTTAAGAGCTTCAGCCTCGAAGTCGCTCTTGCTGAACAGCAGTCGCAGGTAACCGCCGAACTCACCGCGCGATTTCTTTCCTGATTTTACCAATGTGCGGCTGATAACCAAGCCGGTGGAGTCTGTAATCTCCTTGTATTCAGCAGCATCGACACCGTATGAGCCAGCGTCGGCAAGGTCTTGGTTGTTCACAATAGTATATTTAAGTGTGAGCGGAGCCAGGAATGCGCTGAAATAGCTGTTCGGCTTGTAGTCGAGACCGATGGCGCCAATTATGTAGGCCGGAGCCAGAAACGATGAAATCTTGTTCTTGGTGCTGTCGTTCACATAGTCGTAACCGTTGGTCATCTGCGATTTGAAGCTCAGCATAGCCGCGTAGTAGAGCGATTTGTAAGCCTCGTAGCCGTATTTCGACGAGAAATCGATGCGGTCGTCGGTCTTGCGGAAATCATCAATATCGCCTTGCTTCATAAGACCATAGCCAAGGTCGAGAGTGTTGTCCCACGTGTTTTTGCCTTTTCTGAAATTGGCGTGAGCGTTAAACGCGCCGTTAATCGATATAGAATTCTCACCGCCGGCAACCCAGTGCGAGAGCGATGTCTGCGTGGCGTTGAGCGATGCAACACCGCCTAATTTCCATCCTTGAGTTGTGTCGGAATCGTGACTGCGAAGAGCTTTTTCAGCATCGGTGATTTGAGCCGAGGCAAACTGTGTGCACCCTACAAGTGCCGCAACAGCAATAAATTTTACTTTCATTTTGCACATATTTAAAAGATTCCCAAAAATACACACACAAATGATAAATGGCATTGCCGACGTCAAATTTTTCTGACACTTCGGCTATTTGTGAGTCGCATTTTCTCGCGCAAGCGTTCCAATAACAGAAAAATCACTATCTTACAACTCGAAATTAACATATTGAATTATGCCTACAGACGACGCTATCAGCGGCACAACCAACATTCGGGAAGTACTCGAACGGCTGCGGATAAAAGAGCCTTCAATTTGCTCTGCTATTGAGAGTTATATTGATAACGAAACGGCTGAGCTGCACTCCGCCAGGAGCCAGCAGGCAGCCGCCGAGGCCGAGTTGGCCAGAACCAGGATGCTTTGCGACGCGTGCGGCCAGAGCGCCGTGTTGCTGATGCCCGATTCTGACGACCGCTTGCTGATGCACTGGATTATCGCCAAAGAAACGCCGGTCACTGCCGATTTGCTCGAAACCACAGCCTGTGTTGGCCGTCAGTTGGCCGATTTTCTGACTTCGGAAACCGAATTCCGGGTGTCCGATGGTGTCAGCGAGAACTTCAGAGGCACGTTCGATGCGGTCACCATTGGGGGCAAACGATTGAAAATCCAGGTTTTCGGTCAAGCCGACGGCTCGGTTGTGTGCCACATTGTCGATGGTACCAATGATAATTTGCTGAATCTTCATTATCAGCGTTTTAAGCTGGTTGGTGAGGTTTTGGATGTTGTTTATTCCGCCAAGGAGAACGACGAGATTTTTGAGGAGGTCATTGAGCGGGTGGGAGCGCATTTCGCACTCAAGCGCATTCTGGTTTTTCTCGACAAGCAATCGGCCACTGTTGGCCAGCTCAGCTACCAGTGGACGGCGCCGGGCGTTGGCGGTGTGCCGGCCGAGTCGCACGTTCCTTACGCCGAATGTCCGTCGTGGCTGAAAATGCTGAAAGACAACAATATGATTAAAGCCGACAATCTGTCGTTGCTGCCGCCCGATGTGGCTCGTGTGCTGAATGGTATGGGTCTGCACTGTATTTGTGTTTTCCCGCTCCGACGGGTGCAGGCCAATGTGCTGTGTGGCTCGGTGCTGTTTGAGGCGGCCGATGGCGCAACCATCGACGAGCAGGAAGTCAGGTATCTGGAGATTGTTGGAACGCTGCTCTCGGGGCACATCACGCGCAAGCTGATAACTGATGACCTTGTGCTTCAAAAGGTGCGTGCCGAGGAGGCCGACCGTCTGAAATCGTCGTTCCTGGTCAATGTCAGTCGCGACATCCGCATACCAATGAACAACATCATCGGCTTCAGCGACTTGTTGGCCGACGAGGACCTGACGCAAACCGAGCGCGAGGAGTTCCTTGATATGATTAACAAAAGCGGTCAGGACCTTATAACGCTGATTGACAACATTATCGATATTTCGAAAATTGAAACCGGCCAGATGACCATCAAAAAGGAGGAGATTCAGCTTTCTCCGCTGCTCAACGACATTCTGGCCGTCTTCCAAAACAACCATCTGCTTGACGACCGCGACGACCTGTCGCTGCAAATCGACATCGCTCCAAAGTTCAGCGATATGAAAATCAGAACCGATATTTTCAAATTCCGGCAGGTTTTCATCAATGTCGTCGATAA
>Ga0247611_10007825_pt1 | contig 13295 bp, 12 predicted proteins | sample 177DNAGHGhighgp2_FD_192422 | JGI IMG/M metagenome (GOLD analysis project Ga0247611, IMG submission 192422) | Sheep rumen microbial communities from Palmerston North, Manawatu-Wanganui, New Zealand - 1770 DNA GHGhigh gp2 | ecosystem: Host-associated > Mammals > Digestive system > Stomach > Rumen... | reverse complement strand
TTGGAATAAAGATGCAGCAAATTTAACAACGTATTTAAATTTTTATCAATATAATAACAATAAAGATTTAAGATGCACAAATGTAACAGATAGATTTAGTAAAGAAAATGAGAAAGCAAACTTGACTTATCCAGTGGGATTAATAACTGAACCAGAGAGAAATTTAATTGGAAGTAGTTATGCAGCAACTGGTCAATTTTACTGGGGCGTGTCTCCTAGCTACTTCAATTCCAGCGTTGCTTACGCGCGTTTTGTTAACAATGCGGGTGTTACGCGCAACGACGTTGTCAATTCTGCTTTCGGCGCTCGTCCGGTAGTTTCACTTCGACCTGACGCTGACATAGAAGAGGGAGACGGCAGCTATGATACACCATACGTTATTGGGGATAAGATAAGTAGAGATTTAACTAATTATGAATATTAAAAATTAATAAGTATCTTATTAATTTTTTTATGCATATTGCGAATAAAATTCAATATGCGACAAATGCATAATATACAATTTACTTGGTGGTAATTATATATGATGAGGTTAAGGGATTTGAGAGAAGATTTAGATCTTACTCAAAAAGAAGTAGCTAAAATGATTGGATGTTCTCAAACTACTTATTCTAGATATGAAACTGGTATTACAGATGTACCTAATGATATTTTAGATAAATTAGCAGATATATATAATGTTAGTACAGATTATATATTATGGAGAACTGATATTAAAAAGCCATACAAGAAAAGTGTTAAAAAAAGGTAAATAGTTATTTATCTTTTTATTTTTTTTGATATAATTAATTAGGAGAGTGTTATGGATAAAAGTATGAATATTTGTCCACTTGATTCTAGATATTCTGATATTAAAGAAATGCTTTCACCATATTTTTCAGAGAATTCTTATGTTAAATATCGTTTATTGGTAGAAATTAAGTGGTTAATTTATTTAATTGATAATAATATTATATCTGGAGATATATCTAAAATAATGGATATATATAATAATTATTCTTTTAAAAGAATAAAAGAAATAGAAAGTATTACTAAACATGATGTTAAAGCTATTGAATATTATATAGATGAAAAATTAAAAGAAATTGGATTAAATAATTTAGTATCTTATGTTCATATAGGTCTTACATCAGAAGATATTAATAATACAGCATATGCTTTAATGATTAAAGATTATTTAGATAATATATATTATCCTAGAATAAATGAATTTATATTATTTTTAAAGGGATTAGGTCGTAAATATAAAAATACAGTTATGCTTGCTCATACTCATGGACAACCTGCAACTCCTACAACAATAGGTAAAGAATTTAAAGTATATATTTATCGATTAGAATGTGAATTAAAGAAACTTAAAGGAATTAAAATTAAAGCTAAATTTAATGGAGCAACTGGTAATTATAGTGCTCTTAATATTATTTATCCACAATTAAATGTGGATAAATTCTGTAAAAGATTTATTGAATCTTTAAATCTTAGTTTTAATCCACTAACTACTCAAATAGAAAATCATGATTATATAGTTAGTCTTGTTGATATAACAAGACATATTAATAATATAGTTTTAGATTTAGACTTAGATATGTGGTTATATATTAGTTATGGATATTTTAAATTAAAAGTTATAAAAGATGAAGTAGGTAGTAGTACTATGCCACATAAAGTAAATCCTATTAATTTTGAAAATAGTGAATCTAATATGGAAACTAGTAATAGTTTACTTATGATGTTATCAAATAAATTACCTAGATCAAGGATGCAAAGGGATTTATCAGACTCTAGTAGTCTTAGAAATATAGGAATGTCTTTTGGATATAGTCTTCAAGGAATTAAAGAATGTTTAAATGGATTAAAAAAAGTAAGTGTTGATAAAAAAACACTTGATAAAGAATTAGAAAATAATTATGAAGTACTTGCTGAACCTATTCAAACAATGTTAAGAAAATATGGAATAGAAGATGCTTATCAAAAATTAAAAGATTTAACTAGAGGTAAAAGTATTTCTAAAAAAGATATTATAGAATTCGTTGATAATCTTGATATTAATGATGAAGATAAAAAAATATTAAAAGAATTAACTCCTAAAAAATATATTGGACTTGCTAATAAATTGTAAAAAAATGTTAATTGTAAATTAATTGTATTAAAAAAGAATATTTAGTTTGTTATTTGATAAGGACTAAATGTTTTTTTTATAAAAAAATAAAAAATATAAAAATGTAAAATTATAAAAAAACGTAAAATTAGGTATAAAAAATATTTACAAATGAATATAATTATTGTATTATTAATTTACAAGAAGAAAATAAATTTGAAAGAGGTATATGATGGAAAAAAGTTTTTTTAATGACATCGTTGTAGTTAAACGTAGTGGTCAAAGAGTTAGTTTTAATCCTACTAAGGTAGCTATTGCTATTAAAAAGGGATTTGATAGTGTATATGAAGAATATGATGAAAAAGTAGTTAATAAAGCAAAAGAAAAAGTACTTGAAGTAATTGAAAAAGAATATAAAGATAGAAAAACTATTGGTGTTGAAGATGTTCAAGATGTAATAGAAGAAGTTTTAAAGAAAATGAAATATGAAGATGTTTATGAGTCTTTTAAAGAATATAGAGATCGTCGTGCAGCATCAAGGGATGCTTTTGTTGGAAAACAACAACATAAATTTGTTAAAGCAATTGAAGCATTAGGTTTAAAAAGTGCTGCTGAAGAAAATTCTAAAAGAGAAAATGCTAATGTTGATGGTGATGGACCAATGGGAACAATGTTACATTTTGGTTCAACTGTATCTAAGGAATTTGCTAAAGCTTATTTAATGGATAATAAATATGCTAAAGCTCATGATGAAGGTGCAATCCATATTCATGATTTGGATTTCTGGGCAATGGGAACAACAACTTGTACGCAAATAGATTTAAATAAATTATTTAAAAATGGTTTTTCAACAGGACATGGATTTTTAAGAACTCCAAATAGTATTATGTCTTATGCATCTCTTGCTGCTATTGCAATACAATCTAATCAAAATGAACAACATGGTGGACAAAGTATTCCAGCTTTTGATTATTATATGGCTCCAGGAGTACTTAAAACTTTTAAAAAAGAGTTTAAACAAGAACTTTCTGAAATGTTAGATTTTGATGGATTCATGGGATTAATTAAATTTGATAAAGTTATAGAAGTTGTAGATAAACTAGAAAGTATAGAATTTGATTTAAATGACTTTTCAGAATTTATTACAAAGAGTTTAAGAATTAGAGAAATATTTGAATGTGCCTATAAGAATGCGTATAATAAAACAGATAGACAAACATATCAAGCTATGGAAGGATTTATTCATAATTTAAATACTATGCATTCAAGAGCAGGAGCTCAAGTACCATTTTCTAGTGTAAATTTTGGAACAGATACAAGTCCAGAAGGAAGAATGGTAATTAAAAATTATTTACTTGCAACAGAAGCTGGTCTTGGTCATGGTGAAACACCAATTTTCCCAATTTCAATATTTAAAGTAAAAGAAGGAATTAATTATAATAAAGAAGATCCAAGTTACGATTTATTTAGACTTGCTTGTCGAGTATCAGCAAAGAGATTATTTCCAAACTTTTCATTCTTAGATTCAAGTTTTAATAAACCTTTCTTAGTAGAAGGTGATTATCAAACAGAAGTTGGATATATGGGATGTAGAACAAGAGTTCTTGCAAATGTATGTGGACCACAAATTACTCCAGGAAGAGGTAATTTAAGTTTTACATCAATTAATCTACCTAGAATAGCTTTAAAACATGGTATAGCATTAGGTGATAGAACCAAAGCAGATATGAAAGCATTTTATGAAGAACTTGATGAAACTATGGATTTAGTTAAAGGACAACTTCTTCAAAGATTTGAATGTCAATGTTCTAAATCTCAAAGAAATTTTAAATTTTTACTTGGTTCTCATGTATGGATAAATAGTGAAAAGCTTGAACCTAATTCAAAACTTAGAACTGTACTTAAACATGGAACATTATCAATTGGCTTTATTGGACTTGCAGAAACTTTGAAAGCTTTAATTGGAGAACATCATGGTGAAAGTGATAAAGCTCAAAAACTTGGTATTGAAATTGTTAAACATATGAGAGAAAAATGTGATGAATATACTAAAGAATATAATTTAAACTTTACTTGTCTTGCAACACCAGCAGAAGGATTATCAGGAAGATTTGTTGCAATAGATAGATCAATTTATGGTAAGTTAAAAGGTATTACAGATAGAGATTATTATACTAATTCATTCCATGTACCAGTTTATTATAAGACAACAGTTAAACATAAAATGGAAGTTGAAGGAGTATATCATAAATTTACTAATGCTGGACATATTTCATATGTAGAACTTGATGGAGATACTGTTAATAATGTTGATGCATTTGAAAGTGTTGTTCGTATTATGCATGATTCTGATATTGGATATGGTGCTATTAACCATCCAGTAGATAGGGATCCGGTATGTGGATACGTTGGAGTTATAAAAGATGTATGTCCAAGATGTGGTCGTCATGAAAATGAAGGCGTAGAAATGGAAAAAATTAATTGCTACGATGTATGTTGTAGATAAATAGAAAAAAGAGGAGGAGAAAAACATGGAAAAAGAAAATAAAAAGGTTAAAACAGTAGGAGAAGGTGTAAAATTCGAAAGAATTAGAAGAATTACTGGATACTTAGTTGGAACTCTTGATAGATTTAATAATGCTAAAAAAGAAGAAGTAAACGATAGAGTTTGTCATGCCACAAAGTAAAAAAGTAGAATATATTAGACTTGCTGCAGATTTACAAACAGATAGTATTGTAGATGGTCCAGGACTTAGAGCAGTTCTTTGGACTCAAGGTTGTTCTCATCATTGTGAAGGTTGCCAAAATCCTCAAACATGGGATTTTGAAGGTGGAGGTATGGTGCCGATTTCAATGGTTAAAGAAGCAATAGATGAACTTGAATATCAATCAGGATTAACTTTATCAGGAGGAGATCCAATGTTTCAACCAGAAGCTATTTCTGAAATAATAAAGTATGCTAAAACTAAAGATTTAAATATTTGGTTATATACAGGATTTACTTATGAAGAAATAATTAAAATGTCTAAGAGAAAAAAAGTATATAAAAATATACTTGAAAATATAGATGTTTTAGTAGATGGTAAATTTATTCTTGCAGAAAGAGATTTAAGTTTATTATTTAGAGGTTCTAGAAATCAAAGACTAATTGATATGCCAAAAACTTTAAAAGAAAAAAAAGTTGTACTATTTGATGAAAATCTCTATAATGAAAGAAAAGTATTTGATAGAGTACCAATGTATATATAAGATGTAGAAATACATCTTTTTTTAACCCTTGAACTATTTCCTATTATTTTTTTTAAATTTATGATATATTGTTTTTGAAAGGAATGATTTTATGGATCAAGAAAAAATAGGTAAATTTATAAAAAAATGTCGTATTAATAAAAAACTAACACAGAGTGATTTAGCAGAGAAATTAGGAGTATCTGATCGAACTATAGGTAATTGGGAAAATGGACGTAATATGCCTGATTTATCATTATTTAAACCTATATGTGAAGAATTAGATATTTCTATAAATGAATTTTTAAGTGGAGAAAAAATAAAAAAAGAGAATTATCAAGAAAAATTAGAAGAAAATATTATTAATACAATAGATTATTCCAATAATAAAATAATAAAAAAGAATAATAATTTAGGATTTATTCTTTTAATATTTGGTATTTTATTATCTATATCAGTATTTATTATAATTCCAAGTGAATCAAGTTGGGGTAGTATATATTCAGTTATTGGAGGAATAATATCATTAATTGGATTAATTAAATTACTAAATAATTATTCTACAGTAAAAAAAGTATTATTAGGAAGTACTTATTTTATAATATATATATTTCTATTAATTATTCTTGATTATGCTAGTGTAATTAGTTTAGATCAAGCTCCTAGATTTAGAAGTAGTACAGAATATTTAGGTAATTTGATTGTTACTAAATCTTTATTTTGTAATTATTATAATATCAATCATAATACTATAAATGAATATCACATTATAGATAGAAAAAAAGAATATAATGAAATAACAGTTCCTTATGTTCCATTTAATAGAACTAAGTCAGGATATAATAATATTATTAAATATAAGAATAAGTATGTTGGTAATAATAGTAATGATGGAAATTTGATTAATAATTTACCTTTAAGTGAATATAATTATACTTTTGAAATAAAAGATTTAGGGTTAATAATTAATTATCATATGACTAGTTGGTATATTAATGATGATTTGTATTTAAAGAAAAGTTTAATTTATAATTCAGTAGTAATGTTTAATTTAATTGATAATCTATCTTATATTGATTTTAATTTTAGTGGAAATTCTTTTCATGTTGAAAAAGATAAATTAAAAGAAGTTTATCCTAAGTATAATTTAGTTTTTAACTCTGAAGATGATTTTTATAATTATTTAGAAGTAAAAATAAATGATAATGAATTTGTTAGTAATATATTTAAAAATATATTTGATAAATAGACCAAATTAATGGTCTTTTTTATTTTTTATATAAAATAATATAATATTTAGTCAAAAAATGTCTAATTTAGTATTTACATGATTGACTTATAGTGATACAATTAATAAGGTAAGGAGAGTAGACAAAGGCTTTTCTTAGTGAAAACTTTTAAGAAAAGAACGGAGGTGAAATGATGAAAAATAAGAAAAAAACCTATTTTGTACTTGTAATATTGCTTGCAATTGTTGCATTAAGTATTGGATATGCTGCTGTTTCAAGATTATTAGATGTTACTGGTACTGCAACAGTACTTGAAAGTGATGGAGTTCAATTAGAATTTACAGGTACACCAACAACAAGTGGTGGTCAAACTGGTACTACTGCATCTATTAATGGAAGTGATGCGACTAAAGCAACTTGTACTGTAGTTTTAAAGAATATGGGAGAATCTGCAACTTGTTCTTATACAGTAACTAATAATACTTCGGATACGACTATTTCTGCTAAAGATTTAGCTGTTGGTGTTTTTCAAGATTCAGGATTTGCAACTGCATGGTCTGCTTCAAGTAGTGATTATTTTACAATTACATCAAATATTGGAGCTAATACTTTAGCTAATGGTGCATCTACAACTGTAACAGTTACAGTAACACTAAAAAAAGAAAATACAACTGGATCTTCTATTACCGAAAACTTTTATGTAAAAGTTGAAGGAGATACTCAACAAAGTTAATTGATAGAAAGTAGGCAATAAATAATTAAAGGAAGGTTAAAATGAAAAAAGATAAATTAAAATTATATATTTTTGAAATAATATTTCTTATCATTTTATTTATTGCTCTCTTTGTGTCAAATAAAATATCTAAACAATATTTATCAATTATTTTATTATTGCTTATGATATTATCAAAGTATTTATTTAAAAAAAATAAAATTATTAAAAATGCTTCTAAAGAAGTAATGATTTTAATGATTATACTTGGTTTTCTATATGTTGGAATATTTTATTTGTTTGGTTTGATTTTTTATAAATTTAATAGTCAGATGATTTTATTTAGTTTTAAAACAATAATTAATTTTATTATTCCTTACACAATAATTATTATTTCATCAGAAAAACTTAGATTTATATTATTAAGTCAAAATGGAAAAATTAGAATTAGAAATACAAATTATGATTATTCAAAAGGTTTAACTTTTATAATAATGATTTTAATAGATTTAATACTTTATGTTGGAGTTTATAATTTAACAGTATTAAATGATTTATTAGCGCTTTTAGGATTTATATCTTTCGCATCAATATCTTGTAATTTATTTTATAATTATTATTCTAAAAGATTTGGATCAATTGGTATTATAATTTATAGAATGATTACAATTTTATATGTTTATATAATTCCTATAATACCAAATATGTATATTTACTTTAGATCGTTTTTAAGAATGTTATATCCTTATTTAATGTATATATTGTTGGAAAATACTTATTGTAAAAGTAATTTTGTTGGATCTTATAAATTAAAAAAGAGAAATGCAGTATTTATAACATCTTTAATTGTATTAATGACTATTTTAACAATGTTAATATCATGTCAATTTAGGTATGGAATGTTAGTTGTTGGATCTGAAAGTATGTCAGGTTCTTTAGATAAAGGAGATGTGACAATTTTTGAAAAGTATCATAATCAAAAAATAAAAAGTGGCGATATTATTATTTTTAATTATGATGATATTCAAATAGTTCATAGAGTTGTTGATATTAAAAGTGTGAATGGAATAATTCGTTATTATACAAAGGGTGATATAAATAAAGAAAAAGATCCAGAATATAGAACTTATAAAGATATTGTTGGAGTTAGTAAAATAAAAATTAAATATTTAGGTATTCCTACATTATGGGTACATTCTTTGTTTAAATAAAAAAATAAGAAAGGAGAGAAATAATGAAAAAAAATCAAGTTAATAGTTTTTTTATTGAAGATACAAAAAGACATAATACTATTATTTCATTTATTACAGTAATTGTGATTACTTTTGTTATTTCTTTTGCTTTCTTTATTATCTTCATTAATAAAAATAAAAATCAATATGTAAAATATGAAGAAAAAAGTGATGTTTTATATAATGTTTATTTAAAAGATAATACATTTTATAAATCAAAAACTTTAGATAAAAATAATCAGTATATAAGTGAATTAATTGATTATATAAAAGCTAATTTTAAATATGATTTATCTTTAGAAAAAGAAAATGTAGAGTATAATTATTCATATAGAATTGAAGCTAATGTTACAGTTAATGATAAAGTAACTGGAAGAAGTTTATATAAATATGATGATATATTAGTTCCAAATAAAGAATTAAAGTCTAAAAGTAAATTATTATCTATAAATGAAGAATTAGATATTGATTATAATAAATATAATGATTTAATAACTAAGTTTATTAAAACATATCAATTAAATCAAACTGAAAATATTTTAAAAGTTAATTTATATGTTAATGTTAATGGCAATTGTGATAGTTTTTCAAATGATACTAATAATAGTTCTATTACTTCTTTAGAAATCCCTCTTACTAATAGAACAGTTGCAATAGATATTACTAATAATTTAGTTAATAGTAATGAGAATATTATTATTTGTAATAAAAAATCAAATTTAAATTATATATTTATAGTTTTTTCAATTATTCTTTTAATAATAGATGTAGTTTTATTTATTAAAATGTTAATTTATATTAAAGAAACAAGAAGTCCAAAAACAGTCTATAAAAAAGAATTAAAGAAGATATTAAATAATTATCGTTCTTATATTCAAAAAATAAATTCTAGGTTTGATTTAAGAGGATATCAAGCATTGAAAGTAGATAATTTTACAGATATGTTAGAGATTAGAGATACAACAAGTCAACCTATACTAATGGTTGAAAATAATGAAAAAGATAGTGTATTCTTTATTATTCCAACAAGTACAAAGATACTTTATATATATAATATTAAAGTTAGTAATTATAAAAAAGTTTTAGAAGCAAAAGATATAATATAGTTGTTACCTTTTGCTTTTATATTAGGAGGAATTATGTCAACAAAAAATAAAAAAATTAATAAAAATATATTATTTGTTTTATTAATTTTTGGAGCAACAATTTTTATGGGAATAGGTTATGCTTCTATTAATGGTGTATTATTAAATATAGATGGTAAAGCCTCTGTTATTAGTCAAAATAGTTTGCATATTACAAGTGTTCGTTATATTAGTGACCAAGATGCAGATTTAGAAAATTCAAGTATTAATGATTATATTGCTACTACATTAAATAGTAGTATTACACTTGGAAATAGTGAAACATCAATAATTACTTATGAGGTTACTATTTTTAATACAACGAGTGATAATTACATATTTTCGGGTACATCATATAGTGCCCCAGATTTTTATGATAATTCAAATATTACGTTTGATTTAACTGGTTTAACTGTTCTTGATGAAATAGCAAGTAATACAAGTAAAACATTTTATATTACTTTTAAATATGTTGGAAATGATACAACTATTAAAACTTTAAATTCATATATATCATTTGATTTTTATAAATATTATACAATAACTTATCAACACATTGATACAACCAATCAAAATTATCCAACTACAATTAATGATAATGAGACAACTAAAACAATAACTTTTAATAATGATGTTCCAGCAGATGTTTATATAACTCCAACTGTAAGTTATACATATTCAAACGGCGTTTTAACTTTAAATAATGTTAAAGATAATATTACAATTGATAGATATTATTCTATTACCTATAATACAACTGGTACAAATCCAGCTGCTCAACCAACTAAATATTTACATGGATCAGTTGTTACTTTTTTAACTCCAACTGATGGAAATAAAACATTTTTGGGATGGTATCGTGATATTAGTTATACTGGAAATCCAATTACTGATACAAGTGGACTTAATGAAAACTTAGTTTTGTATGCTAAATGGAGTAGTGGTTCTTATGAAACAGCAACAACATTTATTACTAATTTAACTAATAATGCTCCAACTAATACAAGTAATATTATTACAGTTCCAAGTGAAGATAATACTTGTACTAATACATTTGCTTATGATTTAACTACTAATCATAATAATCTAAGATATGTAGGAGCAAATCCTTGCAATTATGTAAAATTTAATTGTAATAGTAGTGGTACTTGTGAATTATGGAGAATAATTGGTGTAATGCATGGTATTGATTCAAATCCAGTTTTAAAACTTGTTAAAAATGATAAGGAAACGGCAGCTGCATGGGATACAAATAAAAAGAATACATGGGATTCATCAAGTTTATATAATACATTAAATACAACTTATAAAAATAATTTTAATGCAAATGTTATAAGTGATTATGTCTTAAGTGCACAATGGTATATAGGAGGAGTTGCAACTACTGCAACAGCATCAACGGCTTATAATAGTGAAATTACTGTTCAAAGTTCTGCATCTTCTATTGGAATAATAAGTGTATCTGATTATGCATTTGCAACAAGTGGTACAAGTGATACAACTAGGAATACTTGTATATCAAATTCTTTATCTGGAAATTCTATTGATACCACTTGTTATAATAATAATTATATTTATATATCAAATGATTTCCAATGGACTATCAATAAAAGATCAAATGGTAATAATCAAGCGATAAGAATTACTGATGTGGGAAAAATTGTTAATACTCAAACTCAAACAGCTTATAGTTATAGACCATGTGTTTATTTAAAAAGTTCTATAAAAATTAATACAGCAGTAGGTAATGGCTCTAGTTCAAGTCCGTATGAATTATCATCTAGTTAGTATTAAAAATACTAATTTTGATAAGAAGATAAAATCAAATTTAACTAACTAATTAATAATTTAAATAAAAAACTGTGGTCTAAGTTTATTATAACCAGTCTATAAAAATAGCCGTAATATTGCAGACACAAATCCACAGTGCGATACTTATTATATCATTAAAGAAGTATAATAAGTCTTGTAGAAAATAATAAAAATTCCTACATATCCAGTATACGAATATTACGATTAATTAAACTATAAAAAAGTATGGTATAATAAAACAAAGGAATATGATTTGTTAAAGGAGATTAAAAGATGAGTAATTATACTGATAAAGAGAAAAAAAATTATAAACCAATGTAATGAAGGACCTTTTCATACACTAATTACAAAATTATCTAATGATGAATTTGATGATTTGGTTTTAAAATTAGTTAATGATGACAATTCATATACTTTGACAAGTTTAGTTTCTATTTACTGGGATTATAACAGAAATAAAATAATAGATTATTTTATTGATAAAGGAGATATTGAGTTGTTATTAGGGTTCTTAGATTATTGTAATGATTTTAGTACACTGAATAATCAGTTAGATCAAAAATATGTTATAGATAAACTATTAGAAAAGAATGATAAAAAGTTTGTTTATGGTAAGAATAAATTTAAACAATTTAAGAAATTAGAATTAACAAAATAATAGGACTTAATTTAAGGAAGACAAAAATGAAAGTTGATAAAAAAGATAAGAAAAAAAATAAATTGAAAATAATTCCAATAATTTTGTGTGTTGTTTTATTAATTAGTATATTTGTTATAATACTATATGCTTATAATAAACAATATAATTTAAAAGGTATAAGCAATATATTATCTATATATATAGATGAAGATAGAGAGAAAGAATATGTTGGAAAACTTGATGGATATGAAATATATGTAGAAAATTTAAGAGTAGAGGAACTTAATTATAGAACATTTAATGCAAAGTTTATAATGTTCAAAGATGCAATAGACAAAGAATTAACATCTATAAATGATTGGAGAAAAGGTGCTTGGTACATATTTAAAGAAGATGATGCTGAAATACTTAGATATGAAAGTTACGAGATAGCCATTTCTAAAAAAGAATGTATCATAAGACCAATATCAAAATATAAAAGTGTAGATGTTAAGTGTTATACTGATAATGTTTTTCGAACAACTTTAAAAAAGGGCAACTCATTTTCTTGCTTTATATTAGATAAAGAATATGATTTTAAAATCAAAAGTATTAATAGAGATGATATTGTAGTAACCACTTCAAAATATGGATTGACTAGAGTAAAAGATGATGGAATTGATCTTAAATCCAGAGAAAAAGAATTTATTATAGAAAAAAATAAGAAAGTAGAATTATCAACACAATTAACGGATCATAATGAATCAGTTATAATAGAATGGTATTAATATATAATTAAAATGATCACACTATTAAGATATTACGATTGTATAAGCAGATGAAAAAAACTGCTTTTTCTATGGTAAAATATATATGAAGTTTTATCCCTTCATCATAATCTAGTTTGTGCTTTTTAATTTGCAACATAAAAAAATCAGCTACCTTTCTAGCAACTGATTTTTTCTATGTATTTAAAGCTCTAAACCCTAAAAGTTAGAGCAGTAAGTCCTAATGGCAGGGGATGAGAGAATCGAACTCCCATCTAAGGTTTTGGAGACCCCTATTTTACCATTAAACTAATCCCCTACAAAAAAATATTTTAACATTAATTATTCCACTTGTCAATTTTATTTTTTTTTTATATAATGTAAATGTTGGAGTGATAATATGGGTAATATTAAAAAAAATAATAAATCTAAGAGTAATAAAACTACTAAAAAGAGTAGTTCTAGTAAGAAAAA
>Ga0247611_10007824_pt1 | contig 13295 bp, 16 predicted proteins | sample 177DNAGHGhighgp2_FD_192422 | JGI IMG/M metagenome (GOLD analysis project Ga0247611, IMG submission 192422) | Sheep rumen microbial communities from Palmerston North, Manawatu-Wanganui, New Zealand - 1770 DNA GHGhigh gp2 | ecosystem: Host-associated > Mammals > Digestive system > Stomach > Rumen... | reverse complement strand
GTAGACCCAACCCTTGAAATAAAAACATCTAAGATAGCCCCAGGTAATAGTTCTTTCACAAGATTGTTACCCGATATTGCCGATATTCTTACAGACAATAACAAGTTTGAAGATAAGGATGAAGGTGTTGAACAAGAAGATGAACCAAATGTAAACGAATCTTTACTTACCGAAACAGGTAAGTTTGAATACAATGGCGAAATCTACAATGGTAAGCCAGCAGTAATCAAAAAGATGTATGAAGAAGGCAAGTCAGCCGAAGAAATTAGAGATACTGTTCAAGTTCCTATCACCTATGTAAGAATCATTGTTGCTAAGTACATCAAAGAACAAGGTGGTACCGTTAGTGATGTTGCTGATGCCTTGGGTGTTTCTAACATAGATGCTCGTAAGCTATGTGGTGAAAAGATTGATGATGAAGGTAATGCCGCCTACAATCCAGCCATTAAGATTCTAAATGGTGCTAGGGAAACCGTTACACCAACCAAGCAATTAAAGGTTGCCCAAGAAATGCTTAATGATACTGAATATGCAGACCCAGACTTGGTATTTGATGAATTGTCTGACTATGTTACCTTGATTGCTAAGGGTGTTATGCCTGCCCTTTTGGTTACTGGTCAAGGTGGTATTGGTAAGTCATATAACATTGACAAGATTCTTGACCAATATGGTAAGCGTCACGAAACTTGGGAAAAGGTCAAGGGTAAAGCCTCCCCAGCAGCTATGTATGCTACACTTTGGTACAACCGCGACAAGATTGTAGTATTTGATGATTGCGATAGTGTTTTCAAGGATGCCGATGCTTTGAACATCTTGAAGGGTGCTTTGGATTCCAATGACTTTAGAGAAATTTCTTGGGCTACAAAGAGTGAAGGTATGGTTTATACATCAGACCTTGATGATAACAATGAAATTGCCCAAAGGGTTCAAGAATGGTCAGATGCCCACAATGGCAAGGAAGGATTCCCTAACCACTTTATCTTTGAAGGTGAAGTAATCTTCATTTCTAACTTGAAGAAATCTGAAATCTATAAGAAAGATTCCGCTCTTTTGACAAGATGTACTTGTATTGATATTGTCTTGAGTGCTCAGGGTGTTATGAAGAGAATGGAAACTGTTTTACCACATATCAAGGTTTACAAGTCCTTGGGTGCTAGAGGTTCTGAAGGTAAGGATATTACCGACCCAGCCTTGAAACAAGAAGTCTTTGACTTTATGAAGTCCGACGAATTTATGAAAAATCCTAAAGTTCGTGGAAAGGAACTTAACTTTAGAACATTTGACCAAATCTATAAGTTAAGATGGGCTGGCCTTGAAAATTGGAAGGAAAGAGCTTTCAATTGTGGTGGTTAATCAAAATTAAATTAAAAATTAAAAAGGGTGGTCAAATGACCACCCTTTGCTCTCTCTCATTCAAACTTATGCCGTTTGGTTTTTCTTTTCCCATTCGGTTTGCTTCTTTTCGTATTCAAGCAAGTGGTTCACAATCAAATCATCCATATTATCGGAATATTGGAATTTTGTTCTTTCAAAGAAATCATAATCATTCACCTCAAGATACATACCCATCTGGCCGTATTGTTCATACTTGAAGTGGATAGCAAAAGCCTTCTTGGTAGGACTCTTGAGCCAAAAGCCCGAACCATTATCAATGCGATTAAAAGACCAACCCTCTAACTGAAGAGAACCAACCTTGGCAATTACATCACGCAACTTTTCCATAAGTTTGACGTGAAGATTGAAATGTTCATAAGCTTCGGCGAATGTTACTTGATTTTCCATAGTGTTACCTCTTTTTTGATTACGATGTAAATATAGGTAATTTAAACTTATTTGGCAAGCGAATTATTGTAAAATATTGTAAACATAAAATAAAAGTTTAATTTGAAACTTTTTCTTTGTGGTAATATATGGGATTTTTTGTATCAATTTTGTATATTTGTAGTTTCATAAATATATAGCAAATTGTAAAGGAGAAAAGATGAAAAGATTATTTGGACTTATTTTGATGTTGGTAGCATTTGCAATAGGTGCAGATGTTAAGCCATTGGTATATGAAAATATTGCTAAAGATTCAGCCACACAACAAGAACAATATGATTATATGTTGCAATATAAGTTGTTTGGCTATGAATACTTGATGATTGGTCAAAATGACACAATACCCGATAAGTCGGGTTGGAATGGTTCAAGCAAAAAGATTGAAATGAAACACGCTGTTGTTCTAGGCGGCCCGATATTGACACCAAACACAATTGATGTTGGTAATGGAAACCAATTCACAACTGGTCCAGTTCGTGGTTCTAGTTTTACAATGGGTAATGATAATAGTTCAATATTTTCCGGTAATTGGTGTTTTGATACTGACCTTGACAATCAAGTTAAAAACATAATCACTAGAAGTAATGGTAAGATTAGTTGTGATAGTGTACCTGATGCCCCTAATGATTTACAAATGCCAACGGTAACTTTTCCTGACACTACAAATATTAACATTGTAGTTAATGACCGTGAAAAGAAGTTCATTGATATTCCAGATGTACCAAGTTACGATTTGTATGTAAATTCCATTAGAACAGGTACCGAAGATACCTTGTATTTTAGAATGGCTAATCGTGGAACTTTGACAAGAATATTTGTAAAGGATGCTATTGAATTAGGAAACCACACCGTTCTACAAACCTATTATGGTGATTCTGCTGTATCACAAGACAAGTATCGTGGTAACTTGTTATTTTATACACAAAAAGATTTTACATTGGCTAACTCAGACAATGGTCAAGGTAAATTACAAGGTACATTCATTTCCACAAGCAAGATTTATTTCAAGTCAAATATTCAATTTGCTGGTCAGTTGATTGCTAATCAACTTGAAGTAGGTGATAATTTTAGTGGTAAGAATTTCCATTTCGTAAAGTTTGACCCAGACACCATTGATGTAAAGTTAGACAAGTATGGTGGATTAAGGGAAAATGATTCACTTGTTACTATTCCTATTGAATTGAGTGATACAGCTTCTGTTGCAGTATTCTTCACATATTGCTTTGACTTGAAAAATGGTGTAACTTTAGAAGATTTTACACAACCACCTGAATTACCTACTTGCGATAAGAAGAGTGTAGAAGTAGCCATTCCAAGAGGTTCTAAAGTGCCAGATGTTCCTATACAAGTGATTGTAAAGATTGATACATTGACCGAACTTAATGAATATCTTGTAATGCGTATTGATAGTATAAATGGTGCTATTTTGCCTAATGGTGAAACTAGCGGTGAATTAAAAATTAAAATAATTGATGCCCCAAATCAGCATGTTTCATTTGATACAACAGCCATTTATAAGTTTGAAGAAAATAAAGTTGGTGTAATTGATGTAATCAAGGTATTGAATAGTACCGAAACCACAAGATTCTACCTAGATTCTAGTTGGACTGATAGATATGAACTTGATTCAATTACAGGTGAATTATCACTTGTAAAATATCCATTGGATTATGAAGCAAGTACCGTTGATATGATTAAGGTTACATTGAAAGACACTGGAAATGTTGAAGTTTCTCGCTTTATTCCTATTGGTGTAATTGATGTAAACGAAGCTCCAACATTGGAAGATGTTACATTTACTTTGTATGAAAATACCCCAATACCTTCTATTGTTGGTACATTGAAAGCTACTGACCCTGATAAGAATACAAAGTTTACACAAAACTTGTATAAGATTATGGAAGGTGATACAACCAAGTTTACTATTGACCCAGCAACCGGTAGAATTACATCAACCAAAATATTCAACTATGAAAAAGACACTACAGAATATAAGTTGAAAGTAATGGTTTATGACAAGGATAAATCTACTGAATTGTATGATACAGCATTCGTAACAATTAAGATTGGTAATGTAAAGGAAAGCCCTAAGTTTGATACAAATGACACAACATTTGTAGTTAAGGAAAATACTCCACCAGGTGTAATTGATAGTGTAAAGGCTTATGACGATGATGGTGATAAGATTACTTATTCCATTGTTGAAAAAAATGTACCATTTGTAATTGATAGTAATGGTGTAATTAGCTCCACAAGAACATTTGATTATGAAAAGGAAAAGCAATTTGTAATCAATGTCAAGGCTACCGATGATGATGGTAATTCAGCCACAATAAAGGTTGTAATTAAAGTAGAAAACGAAAATGAACCAGTACATATAAATGATACTACATTTACAATAAAGGAAAACTACACTGGTCCAGTAGGAAAAGTGGAGGGTAAAGACGATGATGGAGAGCTTGTTAAATATAGTGTTCGTGATAGTAATGTCTATTCTATTGATAGTGTCGGTAACATCAGAATAATCAAGCCTTTGGATTATGAAACACAAAAGACCGATACAATAATTGTCTATGTTACTACCCCAAGTGGTGATAAGGATTCTGCTACCGTTGTTATCAAGGTTGAAAATGTAAATGAACCACCAAAATTACAACCAAATGACACATTAAGTGTGCCTGAAAATTGTAAGAATTGTGAAGTTGGTAAGGTTATAGCTATTGACCCAGACAAAGACCCAATTACTTACACAATCAAGGAACCAGGATTCACTATTGACACTAATGGTGTAATCAAGGTAACTAACCCATTGGACTACGAAAAGACACCTGTAGTTACAATTACAGTTGTTGCCAAAGATACAAGTGGAGCTAGTGATACCGCCACCTACAAGATTAAAGTTACTAATGAAAATGAACCCGTTCACACTAAAGATACTACTTGTAGTGTAAAGGAAAATTATACTGGTAATGTTTGTAAGATTGTTGGAACAGATGAGGATAAGACCAAGCCTACCTTTATCGTAACCGACACTACTAACTACAAGATTGATACAACAGGTCAATTAGTTATCATTAAGCCTATTGACTACGAAAAGACAACAAAGGACACTGTCAAGGTAATTGTTACTGATGGTAAATTCTATGACACGGCTACCGTAATCATTAATGTAGTTGATGAAGATGATATTCCTAAGATTACTAGCATTGATGATAACCCACCTGTAGATACCATTAAGACTAATGACCCAGACCATAAAATTGAATACAAGATTTGTGAAAATACCAAATGCGAATATGATACTATTCCAGCAACAATTCACAAAGACACCACAATAAAGGTTTGTAATGTCAAGAAAACAAAATGTGATAGTGTAGTTATTTTGTTCAATGATGCCCCACCAGTAGTTGTTTTGTCAAACGCAAAATCTACCGATGCCTATATTGACTATATCACCATTGAAGAAATCAAGGATGATAAAATCTATGTCAATAAAAAGGACAATAAGATTATAGTCACGGTAAAAGATACGGTTCACAAGAAAGAAACCAAGTTCAATATTGATGTTAAACTTGATACAATACCTACCAAGGATATTAAGATTAAGGAATACAATTACTTAATTGATGAAACCAAGGCAACATACAAGGCTATTGGAAATAACCTAGTAGAAGTATCTGAAGTCATTAAGACAGAAGATGGTAACAAGATTGTAGTAACTAAAGTTATTGACAAGAAAGGAAAAGATATTGATACTGTTCAAACCGTAACTTATACAAAGAAAGTCAATGGTAAGGATGTTGTAGTAACATATAAGATTGATAATTTGACCGGACAAAGAATCGGTGATTACGATGTATCTTATATGGTTGATTCTTGTACCAAGGTTACTTACAAGGTAAATGACAAGAAACAAATTGTCAAGAACAAGGAAGGAAACATTGGCTACACAATAACTTATGATTACACCGATGAATATGGAAACAAGGCTACAGCTAGTGTAGATATTGTTTACGATGATATAGCACCAAAGGTTGAAATTCTTTCACCAACAAAGAGTGAACATTTCAATACAAATGCTATAAAGGTCAAGTGGACTATCAACGGCGAAACACAAGACACCTTGAACCTACAAAGATTGGAAAAGGGTGTAAACTGGGTAATTCGTAGATATGTTGATAAGGCTGGAAATGTTAGTGCTGATACCGTAATGGTCTTTATGAATGAAGCAAAGGATATTGATATTACAATCATAAATCCTGTGACAGAAATTGACCAAGACAAGGTAGATGAATACTATGACAATGGAAATAAGTATGACCCTAAGAAACCATACAAAGTAACTACCGTTGACCCAAGAGATGATAAGTTACCTGAAACCATTGGTGTAGGATTACTTGTAGATATTGCTTTACCAAGTGTTAGTGCTACCGGCGGTTTGGCTACACTTGATGATATTGTAAAGAATGGTCAAATCCCAGTTGATGATAAGGGCAACATTGTTGGTGCATCAACTAAGGGTATTCCCGTTGAACAATATGTAGATGAACATTGTACTGACGAATTTAAGAAAGACTATAAGAAGAATGGCTTGAACATTCCATTGTATGATGTAACCTATAATTTACATTTGTGGGTTTACACAAACAATGCTAACTATGTAAGTGATTACAATGTGGAATACACCCTTAATGACCAAGACAAGGTAACCGATGCAGGTACCGTACAATTGGTCATAGATTGGCTAACTGACAAGGATGGTAATGTCAAGGCTAAGAATGGTCACGCATTGGGAACCGGTGCCTATATTACCAAGTTGTTTAGCAAGTCTGTCGCAAAACATCGTTGCGATTACAAGGAACAAAAGAAGGGTGATAAGACAGTCAAGAAAGAAGATAATATGAAAACCTTTGGATATAAAAGACCAAAGAAGTAAAGTATTCAAGAAAACATAAAATACAAAGGTGCTGACAAAGCACCTTTTCTTTTTATATTTGGATTATTCAATAAGGGAAACACTAAAGAAAAGTTTATTGAAAAACATAAAATGTAAAAAATAATAAACACACCTTTTTGTTTCTAAATTTGTAATACAACATAAAAATGAACATTAACAAGGAGTTAAAAATTATGTTGAAGAATACTTATGTTTTGAACAAGAATGACAAGACCACTACCTATATGATTACAACTGATACATTGCACACACGCAATCGTAGACAAGTTCGTTCCACAACTATCAAGTCCCATAGAAATACTGAAGTTGTAGAAAATCATCTTATCCCACTTTCTAGCTGGGAAGCACAGGTTACAATGGCCGCAGAACAAATTATTCGTAACAAGAAAGCTATGTCAGATAATGACAAGGCAATTGTTGCAGTAGCTCGTTCTATCAAGGAGTTCTATTACAATGTCTAATAGTATTTGGAGAATTACCAAGTATCGTTGTGATGAAGCGGGTATGCCTTATGGTGACCCAATTCAATCACTTTGTTACACACAGGAACTTATGGAATCTTACAAGAATCCAAAGTTTGTAGTTAAAATTGAAGAGGAAGTCAGTCCTAACGAATGGATTGTAGTTTGGACTGCAGAAAGAGGTTAATAAATGCGAGCAACTGGAAATAAAGTATTTTTGGTTCAGGAAGAATACAAGTCAGAAAATGGCATTGTAGCTCCACTAGCAAAGCAAGGTATGGCTGTATTCAAGGTTGCAGCAGTTGGTCCAGGTGAATGGAATGTATTTACCGGTGAACTTAGACCAATGCCTGTAAAGGTTGGTGATAGGGTTATTGCCGATATTATGACCGCACCTGAAATCACAATCACAAAGGGTATTAAGAAGACCACATATCGTATTATACCCGATACCAGTATTCAAATGATATTAGAAGATGATGAAGTAGTTAAGTAGTCAAGGAGTTGTTCAATGCAGTTACTTGATGATAAAATGCTTTTGAAAAGTCTAATGGATAAGACTGCAGGTGGACTTTATATCCCAGGTGTAGTACAAATTGCCTATTCAATGTTTGAAATCGTAGACCTTGGAAAAGGTCATTACGATAAGCGAGTTGGAAAGGTAATTCCACTACCATACGGATTAAAGGTAGGTGATAGGGTTTTAGTCAATGTTGGTGTTTTGAACAAAGTAAACATCAATGGCGAAACTTACTATACCTGTCCTAATGCAGAAGAAGCCATTCTAATATTAGATGATGATGAAAGAATCTAATTAAGAGGAAAAGTATAATGAGTAATAAAAAAGTTGTTGCTATTACAGCTATTTCATTTATTCTTTATACTTTCTTTTTATTTTGTGGTGGATTGTTTGGTGTTACAGCCCAACAATATGCCATAATCGGTGGAATGTATGCATTAAAATACGGTGCCATTTTGTTAGGATTCGTAATGACAATTTATCTTCCAAATAGAATCAACAAGGCTTTGATTCAAAGAAAAGAAGAAAAGTATCAAAGGGAGTCTGAAGCAAAGATAGCACAAGCTGCTGAAAATGAAAAGAAAGCACAAGAAAAAATAATTGAAGCAATAAGAAATGAGGAAGCAGTATAATGGCTCAATCACTAGAAGATGAAGTAAATATTCCTAAACATTATCGTACACACGAAAGCGGAATTGAAGCTATTGAAATTACAAGATACCTAATAGGTGATTTAAGTAATGCCTGGAAGTATGGTATGCGTTATGAAGATAAGAATACACCAAAGAAAGATATTAAGAAACTTTGTTGGTATTTGAATGATTTTCATAAGAATTTCATAGATGAAAATAATGATTGTACGGCTAATATTGAAGTTCCAGGACATGTCAAGGATTTAATGCTTAAAGTTATTGAAGCTGAACCCGTAGAACAGGTTAAGAATGTATTTAAGCAAATCTATATGCTTGTTTGTGCAGGTGGAATCTTATTCCCGCCAGTATGGGACAAGACCATAGAAGACTTGAAAGTTTACGCTGAAACTCTAAATTAACCAAAACTATTGACAATGTAATACAAGGATATTATAATTGTAAAACCTAATTAACAAAAGGAAAAATAAAAATGGAAAATATAACTATTACCTCTACAAAGATTCTACCAATTGAAAATGGTATTGGTGGCTGTGTAGCAATCGCACAAATGACCCTTAATGATGCTTTTAAGCTAACTGGTATAAAGTTAATTGAAAAGAATGGTCATAGAAATGTTGTTTACCCCAGAAATATGAGTAACAAGCATAAGAAGTCATATTTCTTCCCACTTAACAAGGATATTGCTACCTATATCAATGATAGGTTGTGGAAGGATTACGATTCAGACACAAGTTCAAAGTAGGAAATAAATGAAGAAGAGAAAGCCCATAATTACACCGGCCCTTCTTCCAAACAAAAAGAAGGAAATGCTTAAATTGGTGAATAACCCTGAGCAATTGCAAAAGGTTATGTCATTTATTCAAGCATCTTCCGACTTATTTGATAAATCAAAAACCGTCAAAGCCTTAAATATGATGGATTGGGTTGAAAGATGTATAATGATTTTACCTGACGATATGGAAGGCAAAGACGGTTTTATTTTAGCATTTAAATCATTTGTTGATAACTACGGAGAAAGTGATAATGGCATTTCAACTCAGGGATAGAAGTGTTACATCCAATGAACTTGTTAGAATTGTACTTTGTTCAGTTTTGGAAGATGTAGAACACAATTTTGGTGAATACGCAAAGTTGTATGACAAGAACTTTGATGATATGACCGAAAATGAATTGGAAGTATTAAACCAATGGAAATGTAAAATCTTTGAAAAATTAAATCGTGTACTTAAAAAGGAGGGTTTAGTTAAAAATGATTAGATTTGAAATTGGTAATACATATAAAGATTCTAAGCGGACTTGAATTTACTTTATTAGATATTAACGAAAACAATGTTGGTTCATTTAAATTTCGTAATGTTATTCGTAAATTCAGAATTGTCAATTTTGGTGGTGCAGAAGCAGCGGTAAACATTGACCGGACCCCAGTTTTTTAGTGGTTCACCAGAATGTACTTATGATGAAGAAATTGATGGTAAATTAGAAAACCCTATTGTTTTCAATGTTAATGGAGAGTCTTATGTCAGTTTGTTTAAAAGACACAAAGAAGAAAAAGAAAGAAGATAGACCAGTAAAACCAATTAAGAGAGTTCCACCACCTGAAAAGGATGATAAGAACAAGTTAGTCAATGATAATAAGAATTTGACACCCGGTCAAGTTGAAGCACTACAAGATGGTGAACCTGCAGCTATGGCCGCACAACAGTTAAATCCTATGATTATTCCTGACTTTTTTAACAACATTCGTAATAACTACTATGTTGCTAACAAGATAATTTGGCTTACAAGTTTTATTGAATGGCCGTTGATTACAGAAGTAATGCGTAGATTGAATTTCTATGATGATGGCTCTAAAGAACCAATTACTTTGTATCTAGCTTCACCAGGTGGTGAATGTGATGCCGGTTGGGCATTGATTGACCTTATGGAAAAGATTAAGAAACATGGCACACCTATTAGAACTATTTGTGCTGGTAGTTGTTCCTCAATGGCTGCAGTAATCCTTGCCGCCGGTTCCATTGGTGAAAGATATGCTTTCCCATCCTCTAGAATTATGATTCATCAAGCCGGTGTTGAATTGACCGGTGGTAAGTTAGATGATATTGCTAACACCACAAGGGAATTGCAATATTGGACTGATACTACCGCAAAATATTTGTCTAAAGTTACAAAGAAACCTGTTAAAGATATTGAAAAAGAACTTTGTTATGACAATTATATGTCCCCTACCGAAGCTAAAAAGTTCGGCATTATTGACAAAGTAGATGTCTTTATGGCATAAAATGATTACATTAGATGAATTAAAAAATAGATTAATGAAGGAATATGACTTACACCCAAGTAAGTCTGTTCCTCATTTTTCAACTTCCGTAATGGAAAAAGTTTCACAATTGATGTTGGAAAACCCTGAAAAGGTTCAAGAAATTGAAGAATATGTAGGTAAGGGCGAAGAATTTAGATTATATTTTTCCGACAAAACTTATATGAAAAAGCTAATCCAAATGCATAATGATGATATTGATGGCTTTTATCGTATTCTAAGAAAAGAAGAATTATTCTTGAATACTTGTTTACAAACATTTGGATTGAAAAATGCCATTATTCAATTAGACCCAGATACTTTATTGAATAATCTTGAAGACCAATTAGATGATTCTGATGAAGAAAATGAAGATATATAAATAAAATATTATGGATTATTACAATATGAATTTTCGTGATTTTATAAACCCTACTCGTAAACCCGTGCCAGAAGCACCACAAATGGAAGTGGAAGAATTGGAAGATTTTGAACCTAAAGAAGTTCAAAAGCAAGTCCGTCCTGCACCACAAAGAAGAGTTCCACCAAAAGTTGTTGAACAATACGAAGAGCCTGAAGAATATGATGAACCAGTTGATGAAGATGAAGAATACTACGAAGAACCCGTAGTGTATGTTCCACCTCAAAGACAAGTTCAAAGACCTGTTCAAAGGGTTCAAGTTAGACCACAACATAGACCTCAGCCTAGACCTATTGCTAGACCTACAAGACCGGTTCACAATGGCTATGCTATGCCCGATGCTGAATTTAGAAGACCATTGGCAGTTTCACCAAAGCAACTAAAGGAAAACACAATTGAGGGTACTGCAAATTCATTGACAGAAGCTATCAAGCGAAAGGTTGATACCGTATTCTATCGTTTTGGTATTCAAGGTTTGGAAAAGCTAGATGAAAAGATTCTTGATACCATTGAAGAATTACAATATCCAGAACCAAAACCAACAAAAAAACCATTAAGGGAAATGAGAAGACAACCTGTTAGAAAGCCGGTTAAGAAATATCGTCCTTTACCATTGGAAGAAGTACCACCCGTTCCACAAGAACCCGTTTACGAAGAACCAGTGTATCAGGAACCAATTTCTTATGAAGACCCAATAGTTGATGAACCTATTGAAGAAACCGCCCCAGAAGCCATTTCTGAGCCACCAGTGGAAGAAATTGTGGAAAAGCCAATAGAACCACCACCTCCACCAAAAAAGGCTGTAGCAAGTCCAAAACCGTCATTCTTACAACCCAAGAAAGTAGAAAAGCCAAAGCAAATTGAATCTACCGGTGATGAAGATGAAGATTTGATAAATGCGGCTATGGCTATGGATTTCAGTGAACAATTGGAAGAAAAGAAACCAGTTGTCAGTGATGAAGAAATTTGGGGTGAAGTTGAAGCTATCTTGGAAACTGAACCATCACAAAAATTGGTTCACGAACCACAAACTCAGTCCCAACTTATGATACCACCTACACCTGTAGATGAACAAGTTGAGGCTACCGAAGAAGTTCAAGAACAACCAACCGAAGAACCAAAACCAAAAAAGAAAAGAAAACAAAAAACTGAAGAAACAAAAGTAGAGGAAAATACAACTAATGAAAAAGAATAAAAAGAACTTTGACCAAAAATCTGAAAACAAGGTTGAAAAGACCAATAGTTCAGAAATTGTAGTAGAAGGAACTGTTATAGAAGCTTTTCCAAATGCTATGTTTGATATACAACTAGACAACGGAAGTATAGCAAAGTGTACGGTATGTGGAAAAATTCGTAAAAATAACATTCGCATATTACTTGGTGATAGAGTTCAAGCAGGACTTTCAATTTACGATTTGACCAAAGGCCGTATACTTTATAGATTAAAAGACAATAAGGTGTAATATGGAAATACCAAAGTATAGAAGTAATCATAGGTTATCTTGGGATGAAATATGTCAGGATTTCCCGGAAGTCGCTAACCAAATCGTTCAAGAAGATAATTGGCGTCCTTATGAACAAAAACCTAATTTTGCAGAAGTTGATAACAAACTAATGCAATGGGTACCAGAAAAGGTTCGTGAAGGCAAAGAAGATGAACGAATTGATAGTATAATGCTTACAAAATAATTTTATATTATCCTCCTTAAAGGGCTACTTGTCAAGAGTAGCCCTTTTCTTATAAATATATTGTTATGAATGATTGTGAAGTTGAAAATGTAAACAAACTATGGAAAAGATTAGCTGAGAGTTTGACCGATACCAACTCCCAGCATGGTTTGCATAGATTGGTAAATAATGCTGAAATGTTGGCTGCCTATATGGAATCCAACAATATCTTGTCTGAATCTAGCCAAACTTTACTTGATATGGAACACGCAAATAAAAAGATTAATTTATCTACACACAATAGAAGTGTGGATAATGCCCTAGTCTTTATCATTCTAAAGGGTTTAACAACATTACCAACACAAACAAAAGCATTTAGACTTGGATTGATTGACAAGAATGGTAAACTTATTCGTAAACCAAAGACAGAAGCTGAACATCAAAGTATAAGTAACTTGGATTTGTTGTTCTATAAGTTAAGACAATGGTTAGCCCCTA
>Ga0247611_10007823_pt1 | contig 13296 bp, 28 predicted proteins | sample 177DNAGHGhighgp2_FD_192422 | JGI IMG/M metagenome (GOLD analysis project Ga0247611, IMG submission 192422) | Sheep rumen microbial communities from Palmerston North, Manawatu-Wanganui, New Zealand - 1770 DNA GHGhigh gp2 | ecosystem: Host-associated > Mammals > Digestive system > Stomach > Rumen... | reverse complement strand
TAACCTTCCTTTATTAGTGTTTTAGCATATTCCTCAGAAATCTGAAATTCTGAATTAAATGATGATTTGATTTCGCTATTAAAATTGTCATCATCGAAAAACTCTTCCTTATGTTTTGAGACATACATCTTCAGATCGTCTGAATATTCAAATATGTCTCCAAGCTCCATAATAAAGAACGGATCAATTACACGTAATGTTTTTGTCATATGTCTTATTTTTTCAAATTACACCGACATAACGGAACATTTTCAAAAGTTGGTTGCATTTTTATAAAAATTTTTATCATTTGCAACTTTTTATGGGTTTTTTACGTTATATTGGGGATTATATGGGGGTTATTTCCCCCTAAGAACCCCCTAATAAGTATATATAATATATAATACATGAATAATAAAAAACATATAGATATATATAAAACAATATATAACTTAGATATAATAGTAGCAAATAAATACGTAACTATGAAAGATTTAAATAAAACGTATAAATATATAGATGATTCTGATCTAACAGAAGATGACGATAGTAATATAGCTACTACATATCTTTGTAAAAATAGAAATACTAACGATAGTTGTATTCTAGTAAAATATCACAGAGATTATAAAAATAAAAACATAAACAAACGCTTAGAATTAGTAGATACCGCATCTCATGAAGCAATACATGTAGTTATGGCAATATACGATTTTATAGGAGAAAAAGTATATCCAGGTGATAATAACGAACTGTTAGCTTATCTTACAGGATGGGTAACTAAATGTATTTATGACACATGGACAAAGAAATAAATAATATAGAATTGAATGCTATACTATATTATGCTGATTTTTTAAGTTTAAAAGCAGTTCAACATCCAGTTACAGACAATTGTAAGTATTTCTTTATACATGGAGTTCCTATAAACAGCCTATATATACTTAACTTAGAACCTGTTTATGACGAAAACGATGAATACTTTAAACAAGCTAAAGTAGAATATGAAGCTATAAGGGATAAATTTGGAGAAGATGGTGTTGAAAGTTTCATAGAAGATATTTGTTCTATAAGAGCTTGTGGAAGTGTAAATGCAGAACGTATGTTACAGTGTATACATCAGTATAGTAACAAAAAAGAACGAAAGTAGGCTATTAAAAATTATAACACATGGAAAAACAATCAAACTTATACTCACATAACAATCAATGAAGATGGAGACAGAATAGAAAAAACATGCACATCATACGTATATCACGTTGAAAGAATGCTTAGAAGATGAAAATTGGCTTTGGGGATATGAAAAAATCAGAAAAGACACAGAAAACAGACTCAGAAACCATTTCTACGACGACTGATAATTATATAGAACCTGTAGATTGGGATACAATTGACTTTTAAACCTAAGAAAATGTACGATATAGACAATAAAAAAATACCAACAGATAAAGAATTGACTGTTGAGGAAGCTAGAAACCTTATAGAACACTATAAAGAGTTAGCTGAGAATGAAGAAAGTAACCACAAAAGGGGCGTTTATAACACTTATATAAAGAATTTGAATAGTTGGTTATTTAAATATTATTTAAATAATCCTCAGATTGTAGAAGAACTTATAAAGAATACCGATAAAGACGTCATAAATAACGCAATAGAAGAAATTAGTGAGGAATTGTCAAATGACACAACAACAAAGGAACGTATTACAGAAGAGATACAGCGAGCCATTCCGAAAATAATGAAAGTAGTACAAACGAAGAGTCTGGAGATGATGTATCTGGAGAACGGAATGAGAGCAGCTTATCAGAGGGAGGAACAATCTCCGAAAGTGACATTTTGGGATCAGGAGAATCTGTAAATACGAGTATGGATGAATACGTAGATTTTGAAGAAATAAAAGAATAATATAAAATGGGACAGTTATTAGTATTATCAGCAACAATGCTTTGTGTAGCAGGTATAGTAGCAGTAATATTGAAGAAGTTGGATGAACATTATGGCAACCATTGAGAAAATAATAGGTAAATATTGCATAATAGATTATGTAAAACCTAGACAGCCGTATCGAATATATACAGATAATCCATCTGAAGCTGTATGGGAGGCAAATAGGAGACCTACTAGAGAAATAGTAAATATATGCGGAGAAAGAAAGTTCTATAAGGATGAAAACGGTAAATATAGAGTAGAATGAGAAAAATTAAGAAAAGCGGCGTAAAACTATGGTTTCAGGTAGATAGTGGCCAAGAAAATCAATCTGAATGGTCTACTATAAATGTAGACATTGAGGATGTAGGGTTAAATGAAGAACAGGCACAGCGTATAGGGGATGAATTAAGAGAATTAGGTTCTCTAAGTGTACACAGTTGGATAACACGTAAAGAAGAATAATTATGATTATATATAATAACATACTCCCTTTTATTGAAGGTTATAATGTTGTAAATATATTTGGTATAATGTTTGCTAAAAAAGAGCTCAAACCATTAAAAGAATATATTATAAACCACGAAAAGATACATAATGCTCAAATGAGAGAACTGTTGTATATACCTTTTTATATTGTATACGGAGTAGAATATTTATGGAACTTGTGTAAATATCACAACAACGATGATGCGTACGACAACATATCTTTTGAGAAAGAAGCATATGCTCATCAATACGATTTAACTTACTTGAATAACCGCAAACATTACGCACAATGGAAGTAAAAATAAGCGAATTAGATCAATTAAAGAATCTTGTATACGTGTCTGTCATAAGTGCAAATAATGACGAATTTGATCTAACAGAAGATGATAAACAAGAGATAATTAGGCGTAAAAATTTGTCTGATGATGACTGGGAATGGATATTTGAACCAGTAAAGGATGGAAACAAGCGCGAAATGTTGATAGAATTATTTAAGAAAGATGAATAAAGTTAGAATAGTAACATACAACATTGATGGTCTCCCTGATACTTTAGACCTTAATGATCTACCTTGGTTCTTAAAACCTATTGCGTTGGTGTATAAGTTGTTTAAAAAGACAACAAAAATACAAATAAACAATGGTACAAATAGATCTGAGAATATGTGTAGTATAAGTGAGTACTTAAATACACTAAACGCTGATATTATAGCGGTACAAGAAGACTTTAACTACCATAATGAGCTAATGAGCTCTTTGAAAGGTTATAAAGATAATACTCACACAGGAGATATAAGCCTTGATAATCTATTTTTTAAGACTGAATGGAAGCCGTTCCCACGCTTTAAAGCCGATGGTCTAAACCTTATTACAAATAATGCAACTGTAAACGCTGAAGATATAGTAAGATGGAATAAATCTAATGGTTATATAAGTCATGCGAATGATAAACTTACTTATAAAGGCTTTAGATACTACAATATAACTGTAAATAATACAGATATAGACTTATATATACTTCATATGGATGCTGATTTTTATAATCCTGATAGTTGTACAGATATAACTAAAGATGTAGAAGCTAGAAAAGATCAAATAGAACAGCTTATAGAGTATATAAAACAGAAGAATTCTACAAACCCTATTATAATCACTGGGGATACAAATAGTACAGATGATTACGAATGGGATAGAGAGAATATAAAGTTGCTCTTAAACGAAGGATTTGTAGAAGCTAAACCTAATACAAACGATTTAGATAGATTATTCTATAAAGGTGATATAAAGATCTTAAGTGCATCATTCGGAAGGGATGATTTATCAGACCACAAACCATTAATAGTAGATATAGAAGTATAATTATAATATAAATTAAAGAAACATTATGAATACAATGGAAAAATACGAGGCATTTCGTAACATGTCTCCTGAATTATTTGAATCATTTAAATATGTATATAATATTGGACATACTGGCGTATTTGAAAATATCGCAAGTGTTGTAAAATATATGATTGCAGGCTTGCTTGGATATATGGCATACGATCAATATGATGTTAATTCAATACTTTCTATTCTTTCAGGAATCAGCGCATTCTCTATAGTGTTTAGAAAGAGACTAATTGGATTTATACCGTCTATTATAGGAGCTATTAAAATGTCAAAGAAGGTATTTTCTAGCAAAGATGGTGCTGATGAAATTTTAAATAACCTTGAAAAAGCTAAAAATGCATTAGAAAAGCACATAGTATCTGAATGTTACGATATAAACGAAAAATAAATGCTACAAAGTCCTTATAAAGTAAAACACTGGAGTCCAGTTAAAAGAATACCTAAATCTATAGACTGTTGGTGGAACATCTTAGAATGGGAGGATATAGAAGCTGATTTATATAAATCCGAGGTGGAGCAATCTACTTCGGATTTTTTTTATTTTTTTTTATTTTTTGCATGCAGAAACGCGAAATAAAATTTTTATTGCGTTTACGGAAATGAGAAAGAGTACGCGATCGACTCCCCCCCATCAAACGAAAATGCAAACTACCCCCACACAAACTAAGTCGTTGCTAGTAAATAGGCATAAAAGAGTTTGTGCCAATACTCATAATAATAATTGGTTAGTGCGTGTTGTACAGCTCGTGAGGGTAGTGCAGCACACACAAACTAAGTCATTGCTATAGAACAACCAATTAAACAATTATCATATGGCACAAGCAACAACCGCATTCTTCTGCACGTACATGAACCGTGCGGACACTAAGGGAGAGTGGCGCAAATCCCGTGAGTATAGTAGTATTGAGGACCTTCTGGAGAAGATGACGCCTTATTTGGCCAAGTATCCGCGTACTACTGTAACGTATCAGACGCGTGAAATATACAACGTAGAGCAGCCTTAATGGCTGTTTTACGTACTGTAGTGTTTATATAACAAACTCGCCAAACACAAACTAAATCTCTCCTATTGAACAACGTTTAAAATAAAATCAATATGGCAGCAACAAGAGCATTATTAGTTGACCTTATCACCATAAACAACATGTGTGGCGGTAAGATGACGGTTGAAGAAGCGTTACGTTTTAAGCGCTTGGAGGACATGACGTTTGACGAAGAGTATCGAATGATGAATTGCCACGCTTCCTCGTATGAAGGAAAGGAATTTCGTTCGTTAGAAGAGTGTGGTGTAACGATTGATGAATCAGGTATCCTTAGCGGATATGACAAATTTGATGAGTCAGGTGTCAGAAATGATGTGTTAGATGCGTGGGGAGTTTGAGTTTAGCGATAGGCTCAAACCCGCTTACGCACCAACCACACCACACAAACTAAATTGCTCCTAAAACACAGCAATAAAAACAATAAGGGAATGTTGGAATGAAAATGCGATGTAATCTCTACTGCCCAGCAGTCATCGGGTATAGCTAAAACGAGATTCCACATTCCTCTTAATATATAGCGAAATATTCATTTAAGTTCCACAATTAAAATCGTACGATTATGTTTTACAATGTAACAAAAGTAACAGCCCAGATTGTTCCGCAGGGCAAGCAGAATGCGGGACAAAAGTATGTAGTAGTAACCCTCGAAGAGCCTGAAGACGGTGAAACACGTGAAGTACCCGTTTTCGACAAGGAAGCCGAACGCTATTTGGCATTCATTCCTGCGGTTAATGGAGGAACTGCAACACAGCCATACAACATCCCACAGGACCTTCCTGATAACCTGAAACAATGGAAGAACTGTTTCGATGTTGAGTTCACATTCCCCGAGCCTATGGTCCGTGTCAACGCTGAAGGTCAGCCCGAAACCAACAAGAAGGGCTTTATGTATCAGCGCAATTCCATTATCGTTATGGTACGCAAGAAGCGTGATAATGAGACGGGTGAGTTGACCATTCGTAAGGGTTGGGACCTTGCATCACGTGGCACAAGCGTAATGAATGCATTCTATGCACCAGCACGTTTGTTCAACGGAGGAGTAGCAGCCGCTGCAACATCCAATGCTAACGATGAGGTACCAGTGTAACTACAGAGTCCTGAGCAAGACCATAAAAGGCTCAATTTCTATCTCTAAGAGGACGGATGAGAACATAAGATACATTCCGTCCTTTTAGGCTTAATTAAATATGGCATCGTTGAGTACAAACCTCCTCGAATGTCTGTAATTAATACAGACGGGTGATGCTGGATATGTGAGTATTCACAGAGCTAATTGTACTAACACAGCAACTTGCAGGTGGGAAAGGTGAACCTGACGAAGCGCTTACTGGTCTAGCGAGCGCATAGTGGGGTGAAAATGACTATTCCTCACAAATTACTCATCAATCTTATACCCAATGAGGTAGATGTGCAGCATTCAATAGACACGTGTTATTGAGGGTAAGTGCGAAGTTTATTCATCCTGGTTTGAACAGCACCCTTGTTCATATATAACACATTTAATCAGTCGACAACTAAGTGTGTTTAACAGGCGTGTGAATGACACGTTAAAATCAGAATTTCACAGTCTGGGAAGCTGTGAGCCTAATATCGAAATGTATTAGGTCATGAATGTGGGGCGGTGCGAGTATGGCTTGAAAAATAGCAATACGGGTTCGCATCTGCCCCTTTTTATTTATCCCAATTAAGTCGAAACCACATATAATACGAGAACATATAAGGTTGAAATTCCTTGGGTGTACACAGACAATAAGTTTCTATTCATACCAACTACGCAAACTTAGTACACCTAAAATCTGTCTATTGCAGCAGCCTCTACGTGGCGGACAGACATAAAACTAATGTTGCAAAATATTGTTTTGGTATACGCTCAATCGACTGGTTCGTGAGGATAGGTCGATTTTAAACAGAAACAATATGGAGTTAGATTAAAGGTTTTTCAGGATTCATACAGGCATAATGTGTTTTAGTCTTTACGGTATCTAACTCCATTTTACATATTCAATTAAAATAATACAGATATGAAAAAGTATTTAATTATCAAATTATTCGGGTCAATCAATAGTACCCATGTTTACGAATCTCTTGATTCTGAAGAAGATGCGCTCGCAATGCGTGACATTCTACAGAAAAATGAGAAATCAAGTAATGTAACATATCATGTATTTAAACTAGTTGGCTAATAACGCCAAGCCACTCCTTTTAGGGTGTATATGACTTTTGTCATAGAACTTCCGAACCATTAAGTCAAATCGGGGTTATGCCAATGGCACCGTAAGATACTGATGGTTTTTACTTTCATGGTTAAAAAACGATTTGATATGCACAGTTTGTGAAAATAGTGCATATTTTGCTTGAAATCAATTCAAAATTTATCATATTATGAAACAAATCGATCGTGGAGCAGCTATTGTTGTGCTAATACTGTTCTTCCTGATTAGTGCTTTCATTAGCACTAAAGCACAAAATGTGAAACTTGAAGGTAACGTGTTTGTTCAACAACAAACCGCTACTGGAGATAGTACAGCAACTGGCTACTACTATCAGGATCGTAATGGGGTTAAATATCCCATTTTTCTCTCTTCTCGCGGTAAGGCATATGCCTGGGTGTGGTCAAAGGAAAAACGTGACGATAAAGGTAATCTCCTAAAACCTGCACATCGTTACAAGAAATATCTCCCGAAGATTACACAACAAATCAATGGAACAAGTAGACGCTCTGATTGATTACGCTGGATTCGATTCATTAAATACATATAGCGATGATAACGAAACCACAAATCAAAGTAATAAGTGATTTTCGCGGACAACAGTACGTCTGTGAAACTTCACATCACGGAAATGTTACTGTCAAACGTAACTATTCTGTTATGAGTTAGACCCATGCAGGGGTGCGGCTGTTCAACGCACAACTTAAAGTCATTAATAAGAAACATAATATGAAAAAGATTATCAAAGATCTTATCGATTACATATTTATCGCTACTATAATAGTAGTACTTCCAACTATATTGTCGTACATACTGTTAGCCTTTTTGTTTCTTGAACTTAATTGGATGACAGAAAATCCTATTTTAGGATTAATATACAGAAGTATAGTAGTAGCTTGGACAATAATAGTGTTCGTTGCGGGTATCCAAGCATATAACGAGTCACATTAATAATTAAACTGTACTACAAAGATATCTTAAAGTACGGTCTGGTAAATCGTATCAAACGTGAGTCAGGCTACAGTTATCAATATGTATCAAACAAAATAATTAAACTATGAGTTTACCGTACTATGAATACATGGCATATAACACAATAAATAATGCTGTGTATATGTTGGCAAAACTGTATAACATAATCATTTATAATAAAATGGAACCATATGTTAGTCCTATTACAAATAAGATAACATACTGTTATGCAGTAAAAAAGTGTGATACCGATCGTGGTTGGAACTTTCGAGTTTTCATCGGTAGGAGCGGATATTACTCCGATGAAGTAATCGCGAAACTTCAAGCTGTTATAATAGCTTACAACTACTTAATTCTTAACGATAAAGGATCAATTCTTTTGCGACAAGAAAAATATAGTTATGAAAAATTATTAAACAGTTATGTTGAACTCAAAGAGAAAGAGAAAATACAATCCACTTCAGTGCCAGCATAGGATTGTAGCCGAAATCAAAGATTGCTATGGTAATTATATAGCATTGCTGGCACATCATGCTTTTAAATGGTCAATTGCAAAGAAAATCGATGGCGAGATTAGTATTACTATGATGCCAAGAGTAAAAGCAAGACAAGAATATGAAAAGTTGAAAAAAATACACAAACCTTTAGGTATGGAGTAACCACACAATCAACAAATTATATATTCTTGATGTTACGGTGGGGAGGAAAGAGTAAATAAATGTTAGTTAGTATTATCTGCCATGTATAATTCCTCCCTGCCGTAGTGTGTGTTTAAAGCACCGAAGCCCGGTCCAAAGTCGGGAATCATTGTATATAATGTACGATGAAAACAGCTGATGGAACACAGTGCTCAATGTATGGTTATGCACTATAAAGATTGCCATACTACTATACTTGTGATATAATCAACATAGTGATGTTGTAGCGTGTTATTCTTTGTCTCATGTTAGAAAGTAAAAGACTCGAGTGTTTTTCATCCGCGCATATCACAAGTTTTCTAAGGGTTTAGTGCTGTACCGGAAGATTGAGTTAGTATCTATAATTTAATCATTTGTCAGAGCTACCTCATGAGAACAGCACATATGGCGGGTTCGTCTAGTGATTAGGACGTCTGACTTTCGCTCAGAAGATTCGTGGGTTTGAATCCCACACCCGCTACGATAAATAATCTATTAAATGCAACTTTCGATTCGACTTTTATATTAATCTAATAAAATAATAACATTTTAAAAATAAAAGTATTATGGGTTATAGTCCTTATGGAGAAATCCTTGAACAACGATCAAGGTTAGATTACAGAAACGAAGAGCAAATGGAAAAACTTCGTATTGCTATCAAGAAAAACGCAGAAGAAATGCGACAGTTGATAGAGTCATTTGAAAGGTCGGAACAAGAACAAAAGCGATTAGATGCCTTAATCAAAGAACTAAAGAAAGAAAAAACATCATCGCTTGATATGCTTCTACTATTGAAAATTATTACATCGAATGACCTTGCAGATTTTGACCTTATTTCTGACCAGGTTATACAGGTTGCAGAAAAGAATTACCCAAACAATCCTAATATGAAAAAAGCATGGCTTGAAGGAGCTGCTTATGTATATTATGCATTAATGACAAAGAAAAAGGAAACATCTTATCATTGCGGTATACTTACCCTTGATGATGCAATACAACATTGCAAAGATGTGCTTCCGCTTTGTGAAACTGATGAAGTACGCGCAGAACATATCCAGCTTGGCAAGTGGCTTGAAGAGTTGAAGGATTTAAGAGATTGGAAAAAAACTATTAAAGAGAGTATTCAAGCTGGCTAATTTGTTTTAATGTTAGAAGTAGGATTCGATTCCCTATGAGACTACAATTTTTTATTTATTAATTTTAAAACGTTTATCAAAAATGGCAAAGAAATTAACTATTCTTGTAAATGAAGTACAGAGAGCGTCAAACGCACTCAAAGACTTCCAGATTGAACACGTTGTTGTATACAACAAAAAATCAGACAATGCGTTCATTCTTGTGTTAAACAAAGATGCATCTACTGCAAAGGATGTAATTACCTCAGCAGAAATCAACATCGTAAAGACGAAAGGATTTCGTCATTTTGAACAGTATGCTGCTAACAATCAGCATTACAAACCACAGTTCGAATGTAAATGTCGTTGCTGTGGCAAAAAGTTCAATTCTTCTGTAAAGGAGGCTGCATGGTGTTCTCCAAAATGTAAATCAGACTTTCGCAAAGCTAAAAAAATGCTGTAATGACTAAATTGTATGAAAGAAATGGTCGAAGATTTGTATCAGCTATAGATCATACAGGTCACTATTTAAATAGTGATTATACGCTATCGGAAGAGAGAACAGAGAATTCAATAGCTGTATGTGTATTGCATACAGTTAAAGAAATGGTTTTCTGTGAACTCAATGATAATCCTCCATGTTTGAATTGGGATGATGCAAAAGAATACTGTTCTAAGAAATTCTTAGGAAATGGTAAATTACCAGAAATTCATGAATTACTCACAGTTAAAAACTGTTTCAAAAATATATTTCCTAGATTTGGAGTTATATGGAGTAATACAGAGTATTATCATGACTATGCTAGGGTTTTAATCTCGGGCTATGGCGATGTTGACATCAAAGATAAGGATGTCAATTACCAAGTGCTTGCTTTCTTGACCGTTGATTTATAAATTCTACAATTATGGATAAGCTATACAAGAGAGATGGTCGCAGATTCGTACAAATCGAAGATCATTTAGGTATGTTTTATCAAGAAGATAGAACATTTACTAAAGAAAAGACTGAAAAGTCTATAGGATTGTGTATCATATCTGATTTTAAGAAAGATGTGGTGATGGAACTAGAAGATAAACTGTGTACTTATAGTAAAACAGATGCAAATAATATTCCATATCAGATAGAACTTCTATCTGCATTGGCATTTAATAAAATATTAAAATTATCATCGTATAGAGATTATTTTTGCATACTATTTGGTGGTCGTGGCGCTCATTGTGGCTGGTTCTTCTTTAATTCTTCTTATGGTTCTGGCGATGCTTCTCCGTATGTCGGTGGTCGTAGATTATTATACAGAAAAGTACATCGTATTAAAAAATAAATACTATGTGGAAACCAGGTCAATTGGTAACTCTGTGGGGTAAGGTGTATCGCATTACAAAGTGTGATAAAACTGCAAGATACAGAGTATGCAATTTTTGTGCAGGTAGTGGTAATGCGCCTTGTATAATAGGTGTAATTTATCCTAGTAAAAATGGTTTTGAGACGATAACATGCGCAAATAACATACCAGAAGGATGTTACCCTAAAAAAGTAAGTAAATGATAACACAACGAAATCAAGTACATAATCCTCTTCCTAAAAAGAAGAGAGTTGATGCAACAGGTAACGATAAACGTCGTTTGTGGTTAAAAGAAGGTTCTGCAACTATCCTGTTTGTTAATGGACTTACAGAGAATGGTTGCAAAGCATTGATATCATCTATCAATGATTCTCTCGTGAAATTAGGTAATAAACCGTTACCTAAGAATAAGTTTTTGATTACAAGATAAATCGAACTAATGCGATAGGTCATTAGTAAATAGTTAACTATATCAAATAGAAAAGATGACACTGAAACAAAAACAAGTGGATCCAGGTTTTTGGATTGGTATGGCAATGATAGCCGCTTTTCTATGTGCTAAATACCTTGGCATAATATGAAAAAAGGCGATATTGTTAGAAGGAAGGCAAAAGATGGGAAACCAATAGGCCCATATTTGCAAGTTACGCACATTCAGCGCAGTTTTATATGCGCAAACACAATTGGATGTAATGACAAAAAAGTATTACTCTTAAAGGACAATGTTTATGTGTGTTCAATGGCATCGCTTCCAGTAAGTGAATATGTTCTAAGAAGATTAAATTCTGGAGAACAAATAGCAATAGAACATCCCGTAAATAAACCTTGGAATAAAGTATACGATAACCCACCAGATCTGATTAGAGTATACACATTACCAAGATGTAATGAGTCGATATTTGTTGTAGAACGAGTATCGTGTTCCAGGAGACAATACTTCAACTTTGGTAAGTCAGATGCATACATTAGAGTGGTTATTTCAAACAAAGTAAAGTAAATTATGAAAACTCCAAAACCAGGACAGTTTTGTACTATTAATGGAGTTATTTACAGAGCCAGAAGACGCATTATTGGATGTAAAAAATGTGATTTAAATGATCCGTTTTTATGTCCTAATGTTGGATATAAAGGTATTGAAAGACCGTTAAAATGTGATATTAATAATATAATACTCACCAAAGTATGAAACCGTCAAAATTACTATGGTTAGGCGCAATAAGCGCATTAGTAGGTTCATGTTTTTTATATACTTTTTACATAGATATGTATTGGTATGTAGAACATATATCTAGTGATCTTACAATGGGATTGTTAGTATTCATTGTACTCCTGATGGCAATGGGTGGTACAATCTTATTTGTATACGAACTACAAAAACTTCTTGAAGAATAGTAGTTTAAGAGGGAGGAGTTGTTCAGATAACAACTTCTCCTAAAAATAAATTACATAGAACTCATCATTTGCAGTAAACCTCAAAGACTGCAGAATCGACTTTATATACAGGTAAAAATCAGAAATGATCAAATTAGATTTGTCTTAAGCTGTAATAGACAACGCCTGTTCAGCAAATATAGAGTTGATTTAATGGGGAGAGGGTGTAATTACACGCAGATTGGAAGCCTCAGATTCTAGTCTGTATGGAAGGGGTTTAGCTCAGTTGGTTAGAGCGCCACATTCATAATGTGGAGGTCGATAGTTCAAGTCTGTCATCCCCAACAACGCTGTGAGGCGTATTGGCATAATTAATTGTTTTATCTTGCTTATTTACTTTCCGTAGTAGGGGTTCGTGAGAATCTCTACTATTTTCACAGCAACAATATAGTCCGAGGTGGTTAGGAGGGAGCGTGCTTTTGATGCTTTTATGCTCGCTTGAGTAGGACTATTTGACTTCATAGCTCAGTTGGTAGAGCACAGCACTTTTAATGCTGGGGTCCAGGGTTCGAATCCCTGTGGAGTCACATATTTTATAATGTGTAATTTTCACTTGCTTATATATACTGTTGTGAAACACAATATAAGCATTTTATTCATATTATTATTTTTATATTCATTTCGAAAAGGTAATTTTCCCTCACAGCGGTGAGGGTTACGGTCGCTTCGTTTATTGGTTAAGACAAGAGATTCAATTCTCTAAAGAGGAGTTCGACTCTC
>Ga0247611_10007822_pt1 | contig 13296 bp, 20 predicted proteins | sample 177DNAGHGhighgp2_FD_192422 | JGI IMG/M metagenome (GOLD analysis project Ga0247611, IMG submission 192422) | Sheep rumen microbial communities from Palmerston North, Manawatu-Wanganui, New Zealand - 1770 DNA GHGhigh gp2 | ecosystem: Host-associated > Mammals > Digestive system > Stomach > Rumen... | reverse complement strand
CATCTAAATCTAATGTTATACCACTATCAACTTGTGAATTATGAACAATCATAACTTTACCATAAACACATTCTTTATAATAAGTATTAAAAATTGGTTCTTTCCAAATTTTTTCTTTTTTACATCCAGATATGCTTAAAATTAACATTAAAACTAATAAAATTTTTTTCATCTCTTTATCCTTTCATTATAATTATAGTATATAATCTATAAAATGTCAATAAAAAAGAGCAAAAATATCTCACGACATTAATGCTCCAAAAAACAGATCCAAAAAGCGTTTAGAAAACGGTTAATATCTCTTATTTTTATAATGGTTTACTTCAATTTTCAACCAAACAACAGCTAAAATACCTATTATAACGAGAGTTAAAACACTTGTGGATGTATAATATCCTAAAACATTAGATAAATCATGACGATGATTACTCTCTGATACCCCACAATAAACACAAGTAGTAGAATCTACCTTGTTGGTTGCTTGGGGATAATCTTCAATTAATGGTATTTTACCATTTCTACACCAAACATTTAATAAGTTTGTTTTCATACATAATAACTTTTAAAAATTCATAATTATATTTTAATGTAATTTTATTTATCAAAGATGAAGATAAAGACCAGTTTTTTCTTCAAATAATGGGACTAAATCTTCACAATAAACATCTTCTAATTCAAATTTAACTTCACCTTTACTATTCAATAATTGAAAGATATATGTATCTCTACCTTGATCATAAATAACACGACAATATTTATATTTACGACTCATAGCAAATTGAAACAACATATAAGGTTGATAAAAACCATCATATTCAGTAGCACCATAGGTAAAGTTTTTAGCATCAACCATTGCACATAATTTTCTTCCACCCATTTGTTGAATGATTGTATCAGCAATTTGCTTTACATGGTTCTTACCACCAATTTGCTTATAAATAAAATCATTAATATTTGTCATTGTTTTCCCTTTCAGTAATGTTATCAATCTTTGATGTAATACTTATATCAAAGAAAAAGTGCTTTGTCAAGCACTTTTTTAAATTATTTTTTAAGTTCATTAATTTCTGATAACAATTCATTAATGTCTTTAGAATATTTATAATTGGAATGTTTATCCAACCATTTTAATGTTTTATTAATATAATCCTTTGGAGCAAAAAAAGCATAAATTACTAATACCAAAATCATTAACAAAAGAGTTATCATATATACAATAAATGGTAAAAACAACCAAAAGAGCATCCAATTTAATACAAATGTTGCTCCAGAAGCAATAACATACAAACAATAAAGAGCAGCAAAAACAAACCCATTATACATTTTATTAACCTTTCCTAATTAACAATTACAATATCTTTATATCACACAATTTTCTAATTGTCAATATTATTTCTCATATAAACATCAAAATTTTTCTTAATCCATTCATCTAATTCTGGTTTACATTCAAGTAGTTTATTAACAACTATATTGAATGCTTTCTCTAAATCATGATAATGATTAACTTGATAAAGAAAATCTTGTAAATCATAAGCATTTTTATAAACTGCTTTTTCACCATCTCTAAATTCTATTGTAACAGTATATGGTTGATTATTTTTTGCTACTGTTGTATAATAAAGTTTATCATCTTCACTATTATAAGCATATTCTAAATTATTCATATATCCTTCAAATTGTTCTCCATTTGGACCAACAATTTTATAATCAGGACCACTCCAATATGTTACCGTATCTTCTTTATTAGACATTAGCATTTTCCTCAATTGGAAGTTCATTTTCTGTAACAATATCACTCAAATCAACTGGTGAATCACCAAATGTAAATACTTCTCCACCATTGAAATACTTAGCATATTTATAATCAACTTCTACGGTAAAATTAAATGGATTACTCTTTGCTTTATGTGCTAATTGTCCAAATTCAATACTTGATACAGAACATTCATTAAATGTAAAATCAACCTTATTAGGATTCGTTAAAGAAACTTCAATATTAAAAGTTTGTCTACAAAGAATATTATAAAGTTCATTTTCGACAGAACCATCTTTGGTACTTCTTAAAGACATTCTAAATGATTGTAAAGCATCATTATCAACCAAATTAGTCATATAAATCTTTGGTAAATCAATACTGAAAATATTATCTGTAATACAACTTACTGAATTGCCATTATCTAATCTAATTCTTACTGAAAAGTTATTATCATAATTATATAAATTAAAATCTTTTACTTCTTTTGTCATAATAAAATCCTCTTATAATGTCTTATTATAGAACATTTTTTTCTATTTGTCAACATTTTTTCTTATTAAATATGTATTATTTCCTTTTTTCTCAATTTCTGTATAACCAAAAGTTCCATAAAAATGTTGTAAAACCGTTTCCGGTGTTCCATAACAATCTGCAATTAAGAGTTTGCTATCGTAATGGTTGTCATCTAACCATTTTACAAACTCATTCATAATTTTTTTACCCAATCCCAAACCTCTTTTATTCTTTGGAATAATAAAATTATTTAACCAAACAATATTTTCTGGTTGCCAAATTGACAAATCAAATTTTACTTTATTTTCTTTTACTAAATTATTATCCCACTGCATTTTTACATTCTTTCAATAAGTTATTGTTAAATCTTTCTTTTAGGAAAAAGATTAACCTTATTAACAGTCTTTCTTTTTCCTAATGTGATGATACAATACACCAAAACAATTAAAATGTAAAGTAAGAAAAATCCTATAATTATATTATTCAACTCTTATCCTCCCATTGCAACTAAAACCATAGCATTTTCTTTAACTTCAACTAATGGTTTATTATTTTTATCCAACCAATGCATTTGTAAATGTTCTTTATAAGCAGCATCTGGTAAATCTTTCTCGATAAATTTATGAGCATCAAAACATCTATCTGTAACAATGTGATATCCACTTTTAGTTGTAAAAAGAACTGGATTATATTTTTCTACCATAAAATAATCCATTAGATAATCTTTTAAACTACCATTTTTAGTATCTACATCAAATAACCATTTTCTACCACCTTTATCAGAAGATTCTTCCATATTGGATGCAGAAGATGCTATTTTCTTAACTGCTCTTACAGAACAAGTTGCATTAGGATTACATAAAAATGGATCCAAATAATTTTGAACAGTATCTCTCATTGTTTTCAATGTTTTGAGAACTGATTTTCTGTCAGTACACATATACAATCTACATTTAAACATTTCTGTAAATTTAAGCATATCAGGAAGTGTTCCTGCTAATCGTTCAGGAGTATCAACAAGCCAATCTTTAACAAGGATTTCTTGTTTTTCCATACAATGAAGAACTTGTTCATCAGGGTTATCTTTAAAATCTTTAGATCTTATTAAACAAACAAACTTGTAGTAAGTTCCATTTTTAAAATCCAACACATATTTTAATTTATCTCTATTATCAACAACTAACATATTACCTCTCTTTCATATAAAGGCATTATATATTAATAAAAGTGCTTTGTCAAGCACTTTATGAATTATAATCGTAAAAATATCTACAAATTGGTTCTATATCACCAAATTTTTCAAAAACAGTTTTAACTTTACCATTTTTATTCTTTTCATAAACATAAACTATGTCATTATCAGAATATTCATATTCAGAAGTTTCTTTCATATTTGTTAATTCAAATACTTTTCTAGGAACTGGGTGACCAACTTTTTTATAAACACCCCAAACACCATTTTTATTTTTAAATACTTGAAATGGTTCTGCTCCTTTAACTTCTGTTATCGGAGCTTTTTCAAATGCTTTTTCAGCATTAATACATTTACGATTTTCCCAAATTAAATCAGTAGGTATTTTTTCAACTTCAATAACAGTTGCCACACCATTATCTTCATCTTTTTCCAATACCTTATATGACTTAATATCTTTATAAACTCTTTTATTAATGTATTCTACCATAAATGTATTCCAATCTTTTAATATTATATTAACATATTTTTATTCTTATGTCAATATTTATTTAATAAAAATATGAAAAAACTATTTCAACACTTTTTTAATATCTTGTTCTATTGACCATTTATCTTCATCAGAACAACCATTTTCAAAATAATTTAATGCTTTTTCAAGCAAATCCCTCATATCTTTAAATTTTTGATCTTGTTTCTTCATTTGTGAAATTAACATATCAAAATCACAATAAGTATCAATATCTTCTTGTGAATCAAAAATTACTCTCATATGCATATTATATTTTTCTTCAAGTTTTTTATTATCTTCTAATAAAGACTGATATTTTATCATTAATGAATGATATTTTTCATTCAAATCGCAATACGCACTTTCTAAATCTAATTCTGCCATTAATTATACTCCGTGGTTTCACCTTTTCTTAATTTATATGCTTGAGAGACAGATTTAACCATTACTCTACCTAATTTATCTTCATAACGTTCATTCAATGGTCTAATAACGATTCCTTCACGAATTTGTTCTAAATTCATTCCACAAGTTGTTTTTCCATCAGTATATTCTTTAACCTTTTCCATAGAATATGGTCCAACATATAATGAAGGAACTCTTTCAATACCAATTTCTTCAGCAAATGCTTTACATTCATTGAAATCCAAATATCTTCCCTGACGAGGTTTACCAACATATACATCAAATAAACGATAACCAATTTTACCATTTGTAAGACCATATTTAAGATCCTGCATACCCAGTGTTTCCCCATAAAGTGTAAGCATATCATTTTCTTTATAAAGAGTTGTATTCTTTACTTTTTCTTCAATATCTAATTCTCTAAATGCTCTTACATAATATGAGTTATCATTTGTTGGATTATCCTTTAGGAACAAACCTCTATTTCCCATACCTTTTGAAGAAATATACACATCTTTATCTTTACCAAAAGTTTCTCTATTGGTAATACCTTTTGTAAATGTAAAACGAGTTTGTGTTCCATGAATTTTTTCTGTAAATTCAACAGTTTCTCCATCAACAAGAGAATCCATAAATTTTTCAATAGGTTCTACATCATAAGGAATAACAATTTCTGTACCACCATTAAATACATCACCTGCCATAGTTGCTGGAATTGCTGGTTCATACTTTTTAATTTCCAAGAAATCAGATACATCATCTCCTTCATGAACTGGCATAAATGATGTTCCAAGATTCTCCTTAAATACAAACAAATCCTTATCTGTAAATTCACTTGGAATTGTTAATCCTTCATCATATTCTTTAATTGTAAATACAGGATATAAAACACCTTCAGAATAAATCTGTCTTAATCTCAATGGTTTAACACGATTACCATCAGCACCTGCAAGAGTTCCTTTATGCTTTTCATAATCCCAAAAACCCATTTTTAGCAATAACCAATCTGGTAATAAAGCATTTTCAGGGATATAAACAACTAAATCCCCAACATTATATCTATCAGAACCATCTTCTAATTTATTTGAAATACAAGTATATCCACCAATATGATAAATTGTTAATCTATCAGCATTAGGATGCTTTTCTTTTGAATCAATTCTACAAACATTTACTTCAAAATCTGCCATAATGTTAGCCCTTTCTTAATACATTAACTCATTTTATCTTATTATAATATAAAAAAAGTGCTTTGTCAAGCACTTTTTTGTAAAAAGGAGATTAAACATGAAACAATCAAAATAATATTACCAACTAATTGATACAGAATAGACTTTTTCTACCTTATTATCATATTCTTTAGTTTCATTATGAGTTTTTACATCAAACCCATTTTCTGACAAATGACGAGCAATTCTTGTCAAAACCTTTTCCATAGTTATTTCACGAACATTCTTAAACAATTCCGGAAATTCTTCTACCAAATCAACTTCAAGATAAGTTTCCCCATCATCATTGATTTCAGTAATTATATCATAAATAGTTTCCAATGCTTTTGAAACATTTTTATTAACATTGATGAGTTTAACTTCTGGTTCTTCCTCAACCTCATCTTCATCATCTTCATCACAGCAATCATCATCAAACAGTTCATTATATGCTCTCAAACTATCTGCTGTTACAGCATTGTTGGCAACGATAGGATCAAGATTACCCATTGTAATAGTTGTTACTGGTTCATCAATGTCCTCATCAATATCATCATAGATATTATCTGAATACAAATTATGACAATCACAACAATCATCACAATGACAATCCTTACCACAATCCTTATCTTTATCATTGGTATCATAAGTTACATTAATTGTAACATTCTTCCAATCTGATTTAAAAGCATCTTTCAATGTATCACCATATTTTACTTCCAAATCTTTAAAAATTTTACCTAAATCAAAACTCATTTTTTTATCCTTTTTTGTTGTTAATTCCAAATTCTAAAAATAGTATATCATAATAATTTTAATTGTCAATATCTTTTTTAAAAATTTTTATTGAATACGATTTACTCTATAAAAACTTCCTTGTCTACTGAAATATTTAACATTCTTTGCACCAATATAACTTCCACAACTTCTAATGCCACCTTTTATATTATTAATTGTATCAACAATTGAGCCAGTATATGGAATTAATTTACTTTCAACACCTTCTGATGTTCCAGTTGTTGTTGTTTCTCCATAATTTTCGCATTGCGCTCTAAAACTACTCATACCATAATATTCTTTAAATTGTTTCATTTCATATATTGGCTTAATAGGGTCTGGTAATACATAAGGTTCATCATTGCAAGCATTCATATCTTCCCACTCATATTCATTTGTACGATACATTTTCTCAATAACTTCACCAGCTGCTTCATCACAACCAGCAAAGAAACAACCTGACATACAAATATCTGCACCGGCAACAAATGCCTTACAAAAATCACCAATTTCATTAAATCCACCATCAGCAATTACTAAACCACCAACTTGATGAGCAGCATTTGCACATTCAATAACAGTTGAAAGAGCCGGTCTACCACAACCAGTAGTATGTCTTGTTCTGCAAACCTTTGATGGACCAATATTTAACTTAATAATATCAGCACCTGCTTTCAGCAATTCTTGTGTTCTATCACCTGTACAAACATTACCTACTGCAATAATTCTATTAGGAAATTCTTTTCTAACATCTCTTACATATTTTTCAACATCTGGAATATAAGCATTTGGGACATCAATTAGAATTGAAAAATGATATGCTTCCAATGCTTTTAATTTCTCAATTTCTTCATCACGATTTCTCAAACCAATTGTTACAAAATATAAACTACAATTATCTTTCTCAAAAAATTCCTTAATTTGTTCTGCTGTATAAAATTTATGAATACAACCAAACATTTGATTTTCAACCATTTTTCTGGCAACTTCCATAGTTCCTGTTTGTGTCATATTAGCATTCATAATAGGACAAGCATCTAAATATAATTGTTTAAAATGTCTTACAACATCTACTTCACCACGATGATTAATTGTTGTTGTTTGTGGAACAATCAAAACATCACTATAATCTAATTGAACTTCATTTATTATTTGCATTTACATTACTCCTGTTACTTTAAACCAAAATTTATACCATAACCAATTCTATAACCCATTTAATCCAGACCCCCATTTACTTGTATTTTTGTTTTCTGAATGATGTTCTAAATGAAAACTCATCATTGAATCAATACTTATATCATTTTTGATTATAATATCACAATAATAACTGAAATCATTACTAATTTTATAATCACAAATATATCCTGTATCTTTCATAGTTTGAAGTCCATCTTGTAATCGTTTTACAAAAACTTCATTATCAAGATGATTATAATGCCAATCTAACAATCTACAAAAATTTGATATAAATTCATTATTAAAACTATTAGAACAACTTTTAATATAATATTTACATTTCAAAAATGATTCAATAATATCATTAAAATCTTTATTCATTATTACATTACTCCTGTTACTTTAAACCAAAATTTATACCACAACCACTCTAATTTTAAAAACCATTTTCCATAAAGATGATATCTTCTAATAGCATCATTAACACATTCATATCTTGATTCAGACATAAATTCACTATAAATTAAATAATCAATAGGTTTTTTATCCACAAATGATTCTACGGCTTTTAATGATGGATTATCATCAGCAAATATACTTAAAACATCATAATCAATAATATTAAAATGATACCTTAAAATATGTAAAATATCACTTCTTTCAAGAATCCACATAAAATCATCATAATCAACTTTTTCATCTTCTGTTTTAGAAATTTTTTTCAAAATACAATGAATTATTGATAATGTTTCAATTTCTCTATTTGTCATTATTTGAATCCTTTCTTATTAAGAATTTATATAATCTTTTATCAAAAAACAATGGGAAAATTAAGAATCCTTCACAGAATCCTAACCAAAAATATTCATTAGTAATATATTCTTTAATTATTTTCCACATTTTATTCCTTTCACATGTTCTCCCATAGGAATTGCTTTCCAAATTGTAGTTAGTGAACCACTAAATGAAAAACCTGGTATTGTTTTTACTATTTTCTTTTTTGTATCAATACAATAAACTGTATTTTCTATTAAGAAAAATAGCTCATTAGGGTTAATATCATCATAAATAAAATATCCTTTTCTTATATAATTTAATGCTTCTTCAAAAGTCAAAGGAAAATTAAAATCAGCATTAAAATCTTCACCCCAAATTAGATTTTTAATCATCCACCAAATTAATTTAATCATTTGTTTTATCCTATAATATCATTGTCATCATATTGTGAAAGTATTTTATGTAAGGTTTGTTTATCCATCCATACTAAATCTTCATCAGTTGAATATGGTTCAGTATTATATAGATTTTCAATAGACCATCTGTCTGGAAAGAAATATTCAGTTTCAATTTGTTTAGTTTTATCATTATAAACAACTCTTTTGACCAAAATATCTCCTGGTAAAAACTTGTCATCTAAAAAATATGGAAAACTATGCCAAATATATTTGGCATTTTCTTGCTCTTTCTTATCTTGTTTCCATTTATCAAAATCAATTATATCAGTCATTATTTGCCTTTCAATACTATTGATAATATTAAACTAACCATTTCTCTAATTTTTCCTTCAAGTATTTTATTATTCTTTTTAAGAATATAAAGAACATCAAAAAACTTTTGAGATGATACTTCTTCAACAGATGATACAAATGGATTAGAACAACCAACTAAAAGTGCCATATCACCTTTTGATGATACTTTTAACGGACATTCATTTTCTTTAACATCTTGATTTACCAAAAATAATCTCATAGTTTTCCCTTTCATTGTTATTCACTATGAGTAATATAACATAAAAAATGTTAATTGTCAATATGTTTTAAAATATTTTTTAAGAATTTTGTAAAAACATCAGTATATTTTTCTTTGTTTTCATTAAACAATTTTAAATAATCATTAAATATTTCAGATTTTTTAGATAATCTTCTCCAACCTTCTTTTTTAATAAGATTTCTCTTAATCATATTAATATCAAGATTTGTCTTTAAATCATTTGCACAAATATATGATAAAGAATCAATTTGAGAAATAAGATATTTCTTAAAATCCTTTGACTTATCATCTTTCAAATAATTTTCAAACTGATTCACCAAATTATAAATTATATCTGAAAAATCATAGTCTAAACCATTTAAGATTTCCAATGCTTTTTCAAATGATATTCTCAAAATAATTTCTTCTTTATCATTTATAATATTTTTTTCAATGATTGCTTTTGGGATTCTTGGGAATAATACCTTAACAACAATATCTTTATTAAACTTTAATTTAGCATATAAATAAAATTCTTTTCTCAAATAAGTCATAAATTTGGATAAAATGATTGAATTATAAGTTTTGCCAAAGAATTGCTCATCAATTTCTTTTATCAACTTTTCAGCAAAATCATTATAATCATCAGAAACCACTAATTCAAATTGTGATATTTTCAAAAGTATTCTCCTAAATTATAATGGTATTTATTTTATATTTTTTCAGTTTTTATACTCTAACAATTTAAAATTATGTTGATAAATAATGTTATATTAATGTTTATGGAAATTATATTATGACAATTTTAAATAAATTAATGTTTTTATGGAATCAACGTAATGAAAAAGAAATTCCTATTGATGATCCAAATTATTTAATTTTTAATAATGGGACATATGAATGTAGAATTTCTCCTAATGATAATACTGAAATGATGATTTATCGTTATTCTACAGATGATACTGATTTAAAAAATGAAAAAGATGCTTTACAATTAGTTCAAAGTATAAGTAAAAAATATCCAAAAATTAATACTTTTACTATTGAAAATCCAAAAAATATTAATAATCCCTTTAAATTTTATAAAGATAAAAATGGAAATATAATTTCAAGTATTATAGATAAAAAAGAACTTAACATTAAAGAAATTGAAAAACAATCTAAAAATAAACAAGAAAAAAATATTAATCATACATCTGAACTCAATGATCAAATAGAAGAAGATAAAAATATTGATTTTGATAAAATTAGAAAAAGAGAAGTTGATGATTATACAGAAGGTAATCTTTCAAATTTTATTTCTGATAATGAAATAAAATTAACTTTAAATGGTGAACCAATAAAAATTAAAACAATTAATCCTTTATTATCTGAAGATCAGGTTAGTTTATTTATTAGTGATAAATTAGATTCTATTAATTATGAATATAATAAAGAAAATGATGATTCTGAATTTGGAGAATATTCATATAAACCTTCTATGGGTTTCATGCTAATGCTCCAAAATGTTATCTCATCAGAAGAACCACAAACTGCTGATAATATGTATCTAACACTTAGAAGAAAATTATCAAAAATAGCAAGAGAAATGACTGATAAAAAGGCAAAAAAATTAGATAAACAATTACAAGGAAGTTTTGGTTTTGATTATTATAAAAAAATGCCACTTATATACAAAAAATTTATTGAACAATGGGTAGCAGGAGAAGGTAATATACCTGTAAAAGGATCAGGAGAATTTTATTCTGCAATGACATCATATTTTCCAGAATTTATTTCTCCATTTGTTCCTTTATATTCTTCTAAAAATGAAGATTGTATAACTAATATGGAACCGATAAATCTTCTTAAAAGTAAAATATTAGGAAGTTCAAAAAATCCAGATGCTATTTTAAGAAAACAAGCTTTTATTTCATATCCTTTAGGTAAATCAAACCCATTATATGATTCTGTATTAATGTTTAAATCTGGTAAAAAATATCAATGTATTTTATTATCTACAAAAGGTGGAATGACCGGAAAAGGAGCAATGGCTTCTGCTGGCGGATTAAAAAGTTTTATATATAATTCAGATGCTGCAATACCACAAATTATTTTTACCGATTGTAAGAATAAACATTTTGATGCATCATTATATACAAATGCATATTTACCATATATGGTTAATTTTGCTAATGAAAGTCCATATAATAAATTTGCCTTAAAAGTTCTTTCAGCATTTATTTTATCTTCATCAGATTATTATCAAGAAATTGTTGATAGTATATATAATGTAATCTTTGTAGAAAAGAAAAGAATATCAAGAAATACATCCAAATATGAAAAAGCAAAAAAAGTTGAAACTTTTTTAAATAGTGATGAATCTATTCAAAAATGCGTTTTAGCTGCATTAACTTATGGATCATATGGATTTGCTCAAATAAATTCAAAACAAAAACCTAATAATGGTGAAGATTTTACTTATACATATAGTATTCAATATCCTGCAATTTTTACTGGTCATATTGATTTTTCATTCATTAAAGGTCAAGACGAAAATAATAATCCAAAATATAAAAAATTACAATTTCATATCATGGGTAATGATAAAATTTAATTATTTATTCAATATGACTAAACCCTTGTTCTTTAACAATGGTTAAAATATCCATTGTTGAAGATTTAATTATTTCATCATGAGAAACAACTAATAAGTTTCTATCTTCAATTGATGTTAAACAATCTACAATATCTCTTTTACCAGAGGTATCTAAACCACTTTTATCTAAAATTTCATCAAACATAAACAAATTAATTCTTTTATTATTCAATGCTTCCCAAACATCTCTAAAAGCAAAGTTTAAAGCAAAAGAAATTCTTGATAATTCACCTGTTGATACATAATTGTAATCCAAACCCATTGAAGAAATAGTTATAGACATATCATTATTTAATTCAACACTATGTAATGAACCCAATTTTATCAAATAATATTTAATTTTGGCATTTAAAAACTCTAATGACTTATCTAAAATATTCTTTCTAATAAATGATGAAGGACTACTTAAAAGTTTTAACAATACTTCTTGATGTTCCAAATCATCTTTTGCATTATTTAATTCAACATCATTTGGATCAATAATGTTTTCTTTCATTTTTAATATGGATTCTTCTTGTCCATCATATGGATTCTTTTCATTAGATAAATCTTCCAATTGTTTTTTAAGATTTTGTAATGTAACCTTTTGAGTTAATAATTCCTCAATTGAATTATATTTTGATGTAGGTTTTGTTCCCAAATCTTTCAAAACAATTTCATCAGATTCTTTTGAAAATTGTGTAAAATCAGCATCCAATTTTGCCAAATCTTTTTCAATACTTGATATATTATTTTCTACATTAACTAATTCTTCATAAGAATTAAAATGAGTGGGTTTAAATTCAAAGGTTTTTTCTTTAAATTCATTAACCAAACTATTTAATTCAAGTATTTCTAAATCATTTTGATGAAGTTGCCCTCTTAATTCTGTTATCTCACCATTAATTTTATTTCTATGTTGTTCAGTATGTTCTTTATCAACAACATTACCACATAATGGACAAATACCATCCTTAATAGAATTAAGTTCATCTTCTTTTTTCTTAATTCTGTTACTTAAATCATTAAATAAACTTGTTGCTTTTAATAACTTATCTTTATTAACCTTATGTAATGATAATTCTGAATCATATTTTATCTTTTCTTCTTTTAAATTATCATTAAACTTAAACTTCTCTCTTTCTTCATCAAAGTTTATTTTACTCAATTCCTCTAATGTAGCAATTTTTTCTTTAATTTCTTTTTTAATTCTTGTTTTATCCATTTCTAATTTGGATAACTTTAAACAATTTGCTTCATTTTCTTTTAAAGCAATATCAAATTCAGAAATCATTTTTAAAATTGCTTCTTCTTTTTCAAAATCAATACATTCAATATTATTAATTTCATCTGCTAAAGATTTAAGTTTATTATTTTTATTTGTTT
>Ga0247611_10007821_pt1 | contig 13297 bp, 14 predicted proteins | sample 177DNAGHGhighgp2_FD_192422 | JGI IMG/M metagenome (GOLD analysis project Ga0247611, IMG submission 192422) | Sheep rumen microbial communities from Palmerston North, Manawatu-Wanganui, New Zealand - 1770 DNA GHGhigh gp2 | ecosystem: Host-associated > Mammals > Digestive system > Stomach > Rumen... | reverse complement strand
TGTAAAATCTACAAAATCATTATCGTTCACATAACTTTGTAAAACTATATTCCCACTTGTTTTAGTAACAGAAACTATTCCGGTTACATTGTCACCAACATCTACGCACAAAGTATGGAACTGTCCAATCTTACGAGTATTATTGGCAGTATAAGTTACATTCTCATTTTCTACATCTGAGGGATATTCACTATCCATACTGATTACAAGATCAACCCCGTTATTTTCATCAGGAACCAAATAAACATAAAAATCTGTTCCATTAGCACCATACAAAGTATCAAAATTTTCTATAGCATCACTGAAATCATAATGGAGATCTTCTTCTGCATTAAGCCACCTAATTTCATCTTCTATTTCTGGATCATTACTCTTTATGGTAAGCTTTACTTTAGTTCCTTTTTTTACTTTTAATCCTCTCCTGTTTTCATTAGAAAAATCAAAAATAAGCCATCTATTGTTTCCCTGTAGATAACTTACATCAGAAGTAGGCAAAGAATTAATTGTATTTGATAGTTCTACATAAGCATTTCCATTTTCATCAAGGGTTACTGGAACATTTTGTGTGTTGCCTTGATAACCTACTTTTATAAATCCAAATTCATTTATATTAGCTGCACCACTTTCTGAAGTGGTAGCTCTATGGTCTCTCAAAAGGTATTTCTCTGGACTTCCAGGAAAGATTATTGAATTAATTGGCGTACTCATTTTTTCTCCTATTATTTTATTAACTTATTTACTTCTGCAACTGTAAAACCAAGATCAAAAAATTTGGAATGTTTATCTTCAACTCTTTTCATTTGATAAATAGCTTTCTCTTCTTTGCCATGTTCACCTTCGGAAGTTACAAGAACATAATGTTCTTCATCATTAAGCCCCTCATTTTCATTATTTAATTTCTTATCTCTAACCCAAGTAAAACGTCCATTCATAAGTACTCTAAGAGCTTGTTTTGTTTCCTCTGGGTAAAGCTTTAAACAATTTATATAATCTTCTTTTGTATTAAAATACATAGGCATTCCTTTCATAACTTTTCCTCCAATACTATTAACTTACAAAGTGTCAGAAAGAATTTTCTTAATTTGACTTTTTTGAGATAGTGATAAGATAATAATGTATAAGGATAATCGCATCCTTATCAGGAGGTATATATTTTATGGAATACGCATCAAACGCTAAGGCTAATGCTGCCTTAACAACTGGTATTATTGGTACTGCCTTGGGTGGTATAGCTTCTGCTGGTGGTCTTGCTGGAATTCTTGGTGTAAAACCAACTAATGCTCCCGCTTCTGATGGAGATAGGCCAGTAACCCGTTATGAAATGGGGCTTATTCAGCTTGCCAATAATAAGGACAACGAAATTACTTTACTTAAATCACAACAGTACACAGACAGAGCTATGGTTGGAGTCCAGGCTCAGTTCGGACAGCAAACTGCTTGGAACGCCGCTCAGCAAGCCAATCTTGGCTTTATGCAGAGACAGGTTGATGATGCCCTTAGCATTTCAAGGAGATTTGTTCCTAATGCTAACATCGCTCCTGGTTGGGGTTCAGTTGTAGTTGAGCCAGCTCCACTGACTGCTACTTCAACACCCGCTTCCTCTGGAACTGGTAATTAATTGAGTAATTAGGAGATGATGTAAATATTTACATCATCTCCATTCTAAAGGAGGTATTTTTATGGTTTCAAAACACAACATAATTAATGGAATAATTAAGTTCATAGAGAATGATATGTCTCAGGCAGTAGGTGCTACTTCATCTAAATTGATAGTTCTACTTGCTAAAAACGTTCTTAAGAAGAATGAGGGAATCGTAGATTCATTTCTCAATAATCCAATAGCTAAAACTTTAATTATTGAGAAAGATGGAATGTATGATCTTTCAACCCTTATATCTGTTCTTAAAGATACAGCAAATGAGATGGGAAATATTTCTCTTTGTATTCCAAAGGTTCCATTCCTTCTACCCGAAGGAGATGAAATTAGACTTAATACTAATGATATAGATACTATCTATAATTATATTAGTTCCGATAGTAATCAACCAACTCCTGGAACAATTATGCCTAAAGTAGGAGCTCCAAATGCTTAAAGAACTCAAAGACTGGATTAAAGAAGAAATATCTGATGAGAACAAATATTTTGAAATGGCTGAAAAAGCTCCAGACAAATATAAAGGCATTCTTAAAGATATTGGAAATGAAGAGAAAAATCATGCTAGACTTTTAAAAGAAATTCTAGATGATTGTTGTGGTGGATGTTATGAAGAAACTGAGGAAGAAACAGTAGAAACACCTCAGACAAGTAACGATATTTCAAATAGAGATGCCGTTAAAGAACTTTTTAACATAAAATAATTAAAAGGGTGGAATTTTTCCACCCTTTATTTAAATGTATAATATTTATTATCAGTACAAATAATTCCTATAAACGATTTAATTCCTTTATTCTCTATTGTTTGTAATTCTTCTATAATAATCCCACTGGAAGTTATTATTAAATATTTTTCATCATTATTTGTCGTTACAAATATATATGCGGATTTATCAATTTTATTAATCTTTGAGTTGATGATTTTAAAATCATCAACTCTTACTTTTTGTCCATTTAGTTTAGTAATCTTTATTCTCTTATAATCAGAATATTCTTCTTTAAAACTCCCTTTGTTTTTTAATTCATAAAGAGAATTAAAGTTTGGCAATGAGTTTTCTTCTAACATCATCTATCTCCATCTTTTCTCTTAAATTATATGAATTAGCATGCTTAATCCATCCATAAATACTATCAATTTGTTGAAGTGTATTTTTTCTTATTAAATTATTATCAATTGCTTCTGATATTTTCTTTATCTTCTTCATTTCCCTTTTGGCAGTAGATTTTCTAACCAACACATAATTATCAAAATGTCTATATCCACAAAAATCTATTCCTTGTTTAGTATTAAATAAATCTGCTTTTGAATAAGAAAGCTTTAACTCATTATTTATAAATTTCTCTATTTTATTTCTACATTCATGAAGATATTTTTTATCATCAGAGAAAAGAAGGAAATCGTCGCAATACCTTATATAATCATGTATATGCAATTCCTGTTTTACATAATTATCTAATTTTGTTAAATAATAATTTCCAAACCATTGTGATGTATAATTACCGATTGGTACATTCTTCCCTCCTGGAAAACTAAACACTATATCTTTAATTAAATAAAGAAGATTTTCATCTTTAAATTTATTCTTAAGCATATCAAACAAAATAAATTGATTAATGCTTGGATAAAAATGATGAATATCACACTTTAAACAATATTTATTCCTTCTAACAGCTTTCATAGTTCTTTGTGAAGCCTTTAACTGTCCTTTTCCTTCTACGCAAGCATAACTATCATAAATAAAAAACTTCTCAAAGTAAGGAACGAGTATATTCATTAAAGCATGCTGAACTATCCTATCTGGATTATAAGGAAGAATATAAATTATTCTTTCTTTTGGTTCATGAATTACTTTAGAAACATATCTTGATGTTTTAAAAGTATGCTCTATAAGAGATTTTTGAATTGTAAGCAAATTCTCTTCTTCGTTCTTTTTAAATTTCTTTATTCCATTCATTTTTGATCTTCCTAAAGCTGAATCATGATAAGCCAATTTTAAATTATCCATATCATAAACTTTAGAAAATAATTCATCTCTTATCGTCTTCATATTATTTACCTTTATAAAAATCTAGGCAGTTAAATGTCATTATTAAATAACTACCAATTTAACTGCCTCTCCTTTTCGTATTTTGGCGTTCCGCCAAAGTAATAGATTCAGCTGGAGTCCTCACACTACTTAGCTTTCAGGAGTTAAAGCATTTTAAAAAACTCCATATCACCCCACGACCGCCGATATTCGGATTCACGTTAGACCGCGTATTATTCGAACAGAATTTGCGATACCGTGAACCGCAAATGGAACCGTTATTCCAGTTGCCCCCAAATAACAAAGCCAACTTTACAACCTATTACTTCTTCTATATTCAGAAGTGGGAAATCCAACAAATTAATTTTTAATATTAACTTACAAAATTTAAAAAAGTCGAAATGGCTAAGACGTTCGCTTTGCGAACGTCTTTAGGCGGCCATTTCGACTTCCGGGTTTCGGAACGTATTCGGAAGCTCCGGAACATTCGGAACATGGCGGAACCTACGAACCCCACTTAAAAGCGGAGGACCCCGCACACCCCACGACCGCCGAGATACGGAGCCACGATAGACCGCGGATAAAACGAACAGAAGAAGCGATACCGCGAACCGCAAAAGGAACCGTTACTCCAGCCGCCCCCAAATAACAAAGCCAATATAACATTATGAGTCTGACCAAAATATCCCAACCCATCATATACAGTATTTTCATGACCATCCTGATAACCAGAACTTACATATTCGCTCCATTGGTATAAATATCCACAACACTCTTCACAGCCTATAAATGAAATCATACGCTGACCAGAAGTATCGCTATGGCCACCAACTACTCCAACATCTTCTGAGCCATAAATATTTGTTCCTTCATTGCTTCCAGCAGCACAACTTGCAAACTCGTAATCTCCAAGTAATCTCTTACTTACTTGTAACATATCATCTTCATGATTCTGTTGCTCTCTATTTACAGTATGAGTTTTATTATATTCAGAAGCAGTCAATCTACCAGTTCCACTTTGCAAATATATATCATATGCTTCATCTGTATTTACATCATATACCATTCCAGCTGGATTAGCTTTTGGTCTAAATGACAAACACCATACAGATTCAGGAAGTATATCTCCTGCATTAAATCCAGCAAGTGGGTGACCCACACGAAGTATATCAGCTTTTACATTTGATATAAGACTAGTTACTGTTTTATTATAAAAATTATAAAAACCATCCTCATCGTCTGGATGATAATCCTTTACCAAATATTTTTGCCCAGTTGCTACACTACCATGAGCAGCTGCGATTAAAGAAAACTGAGTAATCCCAACCGTTACACAAAGAGTGTGAAATTGTCCAATTTTACGAGTATTATTAGCAGTATACAATATATCAACATCATTAGGATAAGTAGAATTTTGGCTAATAACAAGCTTTACATCCTCTTCTCCATCCGGGACCAAATATACATAAAAATTAGCTCCTACTTTATTTGTAAATTTATTTATATCTGCTGAAAAATCATAGTATTTGTCTTCATCTGCAATATACCATCTAGATTCTATTTTACCATTATCATAAATATCAAGTCTTATTTTTGTTCCTTTTTTAATTTTTAGAGAACGATGATTTGGATTTGTAAAATCAAAAGTCATCCATCTATTGTTTCCATGTGGATAAGAGACTCCAGAAGTAGACATTGATTCTATTACTTGTCCTAATTCTACATAAGCATTTCCATTTTCATCTACAGAAAGTGGAACTCTTTGCCTAGTCTCTGTAAATCCAGTCTTAACAAGCCCAAACTTTGTAGGACTTGCAACTCCAATAATATTATCAAAATTCATTCTTCCATTAGAATCCAACGAAGTACCTACAGGAAGTTTTACAAATCCATAATCATTTGAAGTAGCTCCTCCAGTTTCTGTATCTACACATCTATGATCTCTAAGTAAATATTCCTCTGCGCTTCCAGGGAATTCTATTGAACTAATTGGTGTACCCATAAAAAATTCTCCTTATAGTTTTAACTTACAATCTAACAACTGGTTTTTCTTTTTCAACCACGTGTGATATATTCAATCCAACATCTACAGTTCTCCTTAATCTTAAAGTTTGTGGTATTGACTCTATAGAATATTCTGGCTGTGTAATTGTATTTGTTATAATAGGCGTTACAAAACCACTACTCATTTCCAAACAATTTTCCGCAATAGTATGATAAAGAGTAAACCTTACTTCATTAGATTCAGAAACTACATTAGCATCTCTAACTCTATCAAACTTAGCATTACTTGCCACAAATTCAGGCTGTGTAATTGTATTATTAATTTTTAGCCCAACTATTCTTCCAGTTAGAACTAATTTTCTATCATTTTCTTCATTAATTTCACCGTCAAATGTTAGAACTCCTTCGCTATCATCAACAACACTTTTTACATCCATTAAAACCGTTTGATCAAATTTAATTTCTGGAGCTTCAGCAGTTGCTTCAAATTCAGGCTGTAAAACCCCTATATCTAAATCAACATCAGTAACAAATTTTTTTGTTATTTCATAATCGCCTTTATCAGCTTTATTTTCTTCCAAATTAGAAACTGAGTTTTTATTATCCAAAATATCTGATTGCATCTTTGCAGCACCTGTGGTATCTGATTTAATCCAATCACCTATTTCTTTTAAAGTATCAAAATCTGCATCGGCTCCATTAATTACTTTTGTTAATTCTTCTATTACTCTATCATTAACCTCACTATCAAGTATATCCAACTTATTTCTTGTGGATGCTAAAGTATTGCTTAAAGAATCATATTCACTCTTCAATCTTTTTACTACTTCAGCTATTATGTTTTTAAGCGTATTCGAATTAATTACTATATTTCTTATCTCTTCTGCCATTTTTACCTTCCTATAGAGCCACAAAAATGGTGGCTCTATTTATTTACAAATTAGCTTCAAACCTCTCATCGTTATTAGCTAAATCTTTTTCCGTCCCAGAAATTACTGGATAGAGTGTATTAGTCCAATAAATAGCTCTAGACATAGCATAACGATAAGCTTCATGCCTAATTTCATTATATTTATTCATAACAGTATTTTCTGTATTCTCATATCTATTTGCTATATTAGGAATAAGCTGCTTAGCATTATTTAATTTATCATTATTGCTCCAGGCTTTTTTACCAGTCTTCTTCTGAATAATATCGTTTGCTCTATTTACTTTTTCTCTATCATCCCAATAACTTCCAGCTTCTTTTGAAGGAGCTTTAATTAAATCAAAACCACTAAAACTCCAAATTCCGCCTTTATGCCCACCATTCTTTTCATACATTTCATCTTCAATTCTCTTGATGTTGAAATCTGAAATTCCTTTCTCTCTCAAATGTTTGCAAACATCTGAAATTACATGTCTGTTTACATTAGAGAAATCAACCACTTCATTTTTACCCAATTTCTTAGCAGCTGCTTTATAAATTGGATTTACAGAAATTTGGAAAAATGAATCTCCTCCCCACCATCTAAGAGTGAATGGAGTTCTAGCCCCTTTCATAGAATAGAGGGAAGCCAAATATCTACTATACTGTTTCTTTTTATCGCTTCCGTCAAAAATTGTAAAATTCCAATACTGCGAAAGTTTTCCTTTTCTAGATTCGATCATTGCCTTTAAATCTTTATAAACTTTATCAGCTGAAATAACTTTTGGATCATTTTTTTGAACTACTTTTCTGGCTTTAGCGTCTGCTTTTGCGTTAGCTAGCTCTTCTTTTGCTTTGGCAAGTTTATCCTTATCGCTCTGGCTTGCATAGCCAGTCTTAGCATCTTCCAAATCTTCCAAATCCTTATTTCTATATCTATCAAGAGTCATGGTTGATCTTATTTCTCTACCCTCCCTATTCTTATAAGTTTTAGAATCCTTATCAGTCCAGTGCTTATTAAGAATTTTAGGAAGAGCGTTTGCTATTTCCTGACCAGTTTTAAAATCACCATTCTTAACAGCTTCAAGCATCCTAAGTCTTTCACCATTCAAATGGATAGCTCTCTTAATAGTAGTATAAAGAGAAACAAGATTAGTTCCAGAGTTAAGAATTATCCACTTGCAGACTTTATCATCTTTCTTACAAAGAACGTCATAAAGCAAGCTCACTAAAGATGCAAGATTTCTCTTTTTGTTTGGTCCTGAGAACTGCTTCTGAAGAAATATAGTATTCTTAAGCTCATCTTCTGTATACTTAGCGGCATCACAAACTGATACGGCCTTTAAATCTTCCTGACTCCACATTCCAGGAGCATACTTATTTGCAAAAAACTCAGCCTCAGAATCAGAACCAGTAGCTATCTCCCCAGTCTGTCCTTTTGAAAGAGCTTTGTTTCCTCTGTCATTAACCTCATTAGAATGGTGATCACTTACGAAATCAGGATTTACCAACTTAATCTGATAAGTCTTATAATTGGCCTGTGTGATTGGCTGGAAATCATTATCATAATCTTTTATAAACTGAGATTTCTTTGCTTTCTCTTTCTTAAGAATAGAATAAGCTACACAACAATCATACATATCATTAAGATTACTGTCAGTCCATTTACTCTCTTTAAAATTGAACATCTTCTTAAACCTATCTTTAAAATGTTTCTCAGTTGTTTTCGAAAAATCATATTTAGTAAGTAAATTAATCAATTCATCCGGTTTACCTTTGAAATCCATAATTTTATTAAATACTTCCCAAGGTTTGCCTTTTGGCAATTTAGCAAAATCAGTAACTCCTACCCACTGAGATTTCTTACCCTTAAACATCTTAGTAAATTCCCTTCCTTTTTTATCTAAGTCACCATACTGGGCAAATTCAATAGTAATCCTTTCTTTTGGAATTCCTTGTTTCTGAAGCTGCTGAACCAAACTAATTGCACTAACTACTCCATCCAGATCAACATGAGTAATTACTTTTGCAGATTTAGTTCCATGAGGAAGATGAACCTCCTCCATCAATGTATTTCTAATAAATTTATTTAAAAAATTCTCTGGTACTATCATACTATTTAACTTTACTCTTTAACCGACAAGACAAAAATGTGTTTCTAAAATGACAAAATTGTCTGCTCTAAAGTAATACTATTTAATATAGCTAGAAGCTGAGGAAATTTCCTCAGCTATAAGATAAGTTAAAAGTATGAACCTAAAAAATTTTTTTGATAACATTTTAAATGAAGAAATCTATGGAAATACTGCAACTGTATTTCATAGATTTAGTGGAAATTATGATAAAGTAAAAACATTAATTGATAGAACATATTCAAATAAAAATCATATTGATTTTTTAAATCATGATAAAGGATTTTATTCAACATTTAATATGAACTCTCAATTAAATACGAACAAAAAGCAAGGCAATAATATGAAGAAAACTTATGGCGACTATATTATGAAATGTGCAGTAAAAGGTCTCCATAATTTTTTCTTTTTTGATTTTGATCAATATAAAAAAATCAATCCAAATGCAAAAAAAGAAACTTTTATTAAAGAGCAAATAAATAAATTCAATCTTAATAAAGTATTCCCAGATGGACATTTTCCAAGAAATCATGCAGATTTTTCAGAAGCTTTGGAAAGTAATGGCGTTTTAGGAAATGTAAAAGGAGTAATTTATAATGGAAAATATGATGGTGATTGCTTGTTAGCATACGATTACACTTCAATACTTCCAATTGCAATTACAAAAGATGAAGGTAAAACTTGGCAAAAAATTGATAAAAATAATCTCGACAAAATAAAAAAAGATTATTATAATGTAAATAATCAAGTTGATAATAAGAAAATTAATGATTTTTCTATTACGATAAAACCATTTTATATTCAAGTTCAAGGAAGTAACATAGGAAGTTTAAAAGTTCTTAACGGAAAAGAAGGATTAGGAACACAAAAGAAACTCACTATAACAGATACCAATTTAAAGAATTTTATTGGTTGCCCGAATTATATAAGTTGGATTGATTGTAAGGAAGGAAAATTAACAAGTTTAGAAGGACTACCAGAAAAATTAGTTTATATAAATATATATGGAAATGAAAATTTAAAAAACTTAAAAGGTTTTCCGGCAGGAGAATTTTATAATTTTGAAATGTTAGCCATGTACTGTAGTTTGGAAAGTTTAATGGGATTAAGAAATTCAGTTTTTGAAAAAGGTTGTAGGTTTAATTTCTCCCATAACCGTCTTAACTCAATAGATGGTTTAAAATTCAAAGATGGAATTTGTGGCGATTTGGATATATCAAATAATCATATAAAATATACAAATAGGCTTCCAGAAAAACTTACTGGAGTCTTAAATATTAAAGATAATTTAATTATAAAAAGTGATTTACAAAATTATGTAAAAAAGGTAAAGTTCTTATCTGATAAAGCAAAGTTAGTTACAGATATTGGAAATTTCGATGCAAATTCTTTCATGGAAGAAGTTGATTATTTTCCGTATTGACTTATTTAAAAAAATAAGTTATAATATAAATATATAAGGAGCTAGAAATGGCAGAAGTATATTCTTCGGTTGTTAAGAACTATATTCAGAGAAATGGTTTTGTAATGGTATCAAATATTTTATTGGATTTTCAGGATGAGCTTGGAATTACAGAAGGAGAGTTGGTTTTTATCCTAAAAATACTTAGGAATAAAACTTGCGTTTCGATTCATGATGAAGAACTGGATAATTCTGTTTCTTCTAGGACTCTTTCAAGAAGAAGAAATTCCCTTAAGGAAAAGGGATTACTTAATTTTTCAGTTTTAAAAAAACAGAATGAAGATGGCAAGTATGAGACTGCTGGAATTAGCTATGATCTTTCTCCCTTGGAGAATAAGCTCCAAGAGCTTTCAGATATTCTTGAGAAAAAGAAGCAGTCCTACATAGAACAAAAAATTGTTGAGCAAGAGATTGTAATAGAAGATAATGAGGAAAATTCACCTCTTATTGAATATCAGAAAGAGTATGAAGGTTATTATGGTGTCCCATATCAATTTAATAAATTTGAAATAAATAAATATAATTCTCTTAGTGATGAAAATAAAAAACTTATAGCGTTTATATTTGAATATTGTAAAGCAAATAATTTACTTGATAAAATCGTTCCCAGACTTTCGCTTTTCTTTAAGACTTCGTTTAGATTTGCAGATTTGAAAAAATGGTATTTAAATAATAACTTTAATGAAATAACAGAGGAAGATGAAAAAGATTGGAGTGTTGTATATAAGTATGTAGATGATTGGTATAAAATTTATTATCCCTCTGGGAATAGAGCTGATAATCCTAATTTTTACTCAGCACTGTTTGAACATATATGTAAAACTTATAATCATGAATTAAATTGTGTTCAGAATATAAAGAAATTGTCAAAGACAATATACGATAGATGTAGAAAATATGAGAGGAAAAGATGAAAATAGAAAAATTAATTTTTAATAATAAGGAACTTGTTATTAAATATGATGTTGTTAATAAAACGCTAAAGATAGGAAATGAAGTTTTCTTTCCATCTATTCAGGATTTAAACTATTTTATTAATAAACTTTCAGATATTTCTGAGGAGATGAGAAATGAAGTTTAAGGATTTGTTTGATAAAGAAATGCTGGTTGAACAACATATAAGAAAACAATTAAAAATAATTTATGAAATAGATATGAACTTAATCAAGGCGCAAGAAGAGACCACGGAGAAACAGTCAAATCAAGAGGTTCCCCAACAACCAGTTCAACAGCCAGAAACAGTGCCAGCAGAGCCAAGTCAGTCAGCTTTAGCTGAACCAACTTCTCCTGATATTAATGCTTCGCCAGTAACTAATGCTCCTTCCCCGCAAGAATTAGGAGTTGCTTCAGTGGTTACAGAAGAAGATACCGAAGATAAAGTCGAAAGAAAAATGTCCGGCGAAGTGGTTTTGAATGATTTAGAAAAAGACAATATTCAGTCTTTTGAGGATGTAATAGATATTCTTTCTAAGAAAGAAGTAAATGGAGACAAAGTTTTTGATGATTTCTGTGTAGAGGTAGTTACTCTATGCTGCAACCAAAAATTTCAGGAGTTACAAGCTATCATTGATAAGAAGTCAAAGATATTTGTAGAAATTTATTTCGGTTATAATAAGGATGATAGTGTGGGAGTAAGATTCTCAAAAAGATTAAATTCAGATTTACTTACTTCAACTATACTTATAGATAATGAAATTGTAACTACTAAATTTTCTATAGATAGGGTGAATCAAAGGATTATAGAATTTAGAAATTATGAAGTAAAAAGAAAATAATTTGACAAAATAAAATAAATTTGATATAATATAAATATACTTTTAGCCAATCCCTAATTTGATTTTTTAAACTCCTTAACTTATATAGTCAAATTAGGGAAATTTTTTATGGAGATAAATTATGGATTATATAGATGAATACGAAGATGAAGCTTATTTGGAAGAGGAAGAGAATTTTGAAGAAACATTAGATGATTCTTTTGATGAGACTCCTCCGGAAGAAGAGGAAGATTCTAAAAATGTTATTTTGGAAGATTTAGCTAAAAACGCTAGCAAAAAAAAGAATTATTTTGATGAAGAATTGGTAAAAGATCTGATAGTAAATAAGTATCAACCTTTTATAGTTTATGGAACTGACGAAAAAGGAAAAAGAGTTGCAATAGATAGAAGTAAAACACCTAAAAATATAGAGAAACAAATAATGGGAAATTTGCTTTTAATTGCAAATGCTATAATTAATAAGTATAGGTATTGGAGATTTGAACCATTAGATGATTTGCAGGCGGAAGCACTTTCCGCTATGTGGAAATATCTTCCAAATTATGTTCCTAATAAAGGAAGCACTTTTGACTTGTTTAGTTTAATTTGTAAGAGACATTTACTTAATTATACATTTAAAAATTATCGGCATAGGACTACTACAGATGTTGATCTTTGTTTTGATATTTCCTCTCAAGAGGAAGTAAATTACGATTTATTTTTTGAGAATTTGGAACAAACATTTCTTTATATAATTAATCATAATTATATTGGTGAACAAAGAAATAAATATATAGAGTTTACTTCTATTCTTATGGAATATCTTGATAAGAATAAAAAAATAGTTGGAAAAAATGATTTATTAGCTGCCTTCAAAGAATATGGATATAAGTCAACAGATTTTAAAAAATTTATAGATGAAATGAGTAAATACAAAGAAGAATTTTATAAATAAAAAATGGGGACTACATTATGTAGTCCCAAAATTTTAATATGGAAAATAATTTACTTGTTCAAGCATTTTGTATTGATTTCTTCCAATATATTTTCCTTGTTTTTGCCTTTCGATTCTTTCTCTGCTGGCTTTTGCTTTCATTGAATTAAACTTATCTTCTTTGGTTTCTAAATCTTTAGAACGAACTAATTTTTTAAATTTACTTTTTATAGCTGGAAGTATTGGTCTCATTTGAGATTCAAAATATTTTGCAATAGCTTTTGCGAATTGAGTATCATTCATACTAGTAACTCTTCCAGTGGAGAGATCTAATCTAAAATTAGATCCATTTTGCTTGCTCAAATCATTCTCATCTTTTCCTATTTGCTTAGCTATTTTTTTAAATTGTTCGTTGATATCATC
>Ga0247611_10007820_pt1 | contig 13297 bp, 10 predicted proteins | sample 177DNAGHGhighgp2_FD_192422 | JGI IMG/M metagenome (GOLD analysis project Ga0247611, IMG submission 192422) | Sheep rumen microbial communities from Palmerston North, Manawatu-Wanganui, New Zealand - 1770 DNA GHGhigh gp2 | ecosystem: Host-associated > Mammals > Digestive system > Stomach > Rumen... | reverse complement strand
TAGAATCTAATATTTTCTTGATTGACTTGTTGATATTTGGATTCATTTCCATGAATATCTTTTTACTAATATCATCTAGGTTAGAAATACCATATAGAGACATATAAATTGTTCTATATCTTCTGCCATTGATTTCGGTAGATTCGATTTTGCTTCTAACTTTGTTGTTCCAAAAATATGTTTTACCGCTTCCCCACTCACCATTGATCATAATGGCATGGTCAGTGTATGGTTTTCTAATATAGTCTATGATGCTCTCAACTAATTCGTCCATAAATTGTATTTCCTCCTTATTTTTCTTATGTAGTAAATCTAAAACGCCCTTGCGCAAGTGGCAACAATTATTCTTTTTGCACCTGCTTTTATTAATACTTTGCTACATTCATTTACCGTAGCACCTGTTGTATATATATCATCAATTAGTAATATTGTTTTGTTATTTAATTGATTGGTTCTTTTTACAATATAAGCATTACTTGCATTTTTGGCTCTAAATTTATGTTCTAACTCTGATTGCCTTTTATTATGCTTAATTTTAATTAGAGAAAACTTAAAACAACAAATATTTAGATTTTTAGAAATCTGATCCGCTATAATCCAAGACTGATTGTATCCTCTTTCTAAATATCTTCTAAATGATATTGGAACTGCAATAATATAATCAATTTTTGTATTTGTTTCTTTTAGATATTTTTTAATATCATTTGCTAAATAATGAGAGAAAAAACAACTAAAAAACTGTTTATCCTTAAATTTAAAATCCAGTAAAAAATCTCTGATTTTTCCTGTGTATTTAAACGAATAAATAAGCATATCAAAATACTTATTTTTAACTAAATATTTTTCATAATCCCTCTTATAATATTGTAATTTTAATTTGCAATTTTTGCAAGTAAATTCTACGTTTTGTGTGTCATTTTGACCTAAATTAATACTTATATAATTATTAAGTAAACTTCCACAAAAAATACACTTTTGAGGGTATAAAAAATCTAGAAATTTTGAAAACAAAAAAGGGCCTCCTTCTATAAGACAAATTGTGTCTTATTAAAGATTGCCCCTATTTTATTTAAAAATTAGTTTTGAAATTCAATATTGCTAATGATGTCTTCATATATCTCTTCACCAGCACCCTGCATCTTCTTTTCATCAGCTGTAAATACAAAGTGGTAAAGCTTATTAGATAAAACTATATATAAAGATTTTGTAAGCTTATCTTCATTTTTAACAGTATATTCTATTGCATCACAAGCATATACTTTTGTGATTCTAGAATCTATAATCTCTGATTGAGTATCCTCTAATCCAACTAGAATTGTCTTTAATTGATCTATTGTGTAATTTGACATATCTATAATGTTTGTAACTTGAATGATTAGCTTATAAAAGCCTTCATCTTCATTAACTATACCTGTATTATATGAGTCATCTACAACAACATAATCAATGTAATTAAACTTCAAGAATAATTGTGGATTATTATATTGTTTTCTACCATGTGATGTAATTAATGATCCTTCATAAAGTTTAATACTTTCAACTAAGTTATCAACTACATTTAGGTTAGCTATATTGTAGAAATAAATACTATATTCTACATTATCTCTTTTAATATAAATAAAATATGAATTGTCTTTTTCTGAACCATAAACAGCATATTTATAGTAACCTATATAACCTGTTTTGATTTCAGAATATGGAAGTGCAAATCTATTTCTTTCATTCAATAAGCCACTACTAAATGATGTAAAGTATAAATCATCATTGTGATTTATTCTAACTGTCATAAGGTTTTTCTGCTTGAAATTTGGTTTTTGTTTTTCATCTGTGATATATACAACCTTTGCTCCTTCTGGAATAGAAAAACTAATACCATATTCATCATTTGTATATTTTGAATTATCTGCAATTGGTTCTGTGTTAACTTTGAAAGTTCTTCCATGTACTTGGAAATTGCCTATTGGATCCTGAATTTCTCTTCTTAATATAAAGTCACCATTTATAATTGTGTTTTCTATCTTAAGATTTGAAGCACCTTCACAAATAATGAGATCTCCATCTATCGTAACATTATTAAGTGATACCTTATCTCCATTGACTAATACGTTATTATGAAGGGTACCTTTTAATTCACCATAAGAAACAAAATTTCCGCACATTCTAGATATTATTTTAACTACCTCAGCTCTTGTAATATTTGCTTTGGGTCTAATTGTATTATCATTATATCCTGAAATATATTTACGCATTATAAATGATGTAAAACTATCTTTTGCCCACGAAGAAACATCGTCATAGTCTTTTAAACTAATAACAATTTTTTCTTCATTTACAGGAATAAAGGCTCTTTGTAACATTACAATAGCTTCTTCACGAGTGATTAAATCATTTGGTCTTATATTACCATCATTATCACCTGTGACAAAACCGGAGTTTAATGCTTTTTTTACTTCTGAATAATACCAATTTGATCTACTAATATCTGGAACATATTTTGTACTTTGGACTGTATTATTTAGCATACGATTTATAATTGTAATTAACTCTGCTCTAGTAAGATTATTATTTGGCATAAAAGTACCATCTTGATAGCCCGTAATAATACCATAAGAAGAGAGCGTACTAATATCATGTTCAGCCCAATGTCCTTCGGTATCTGTATATGCAAAAACAATATTAACATTTATCACTAATAGCGTCAAAATGCACGCTATAATTAATCTTTTTTGCAATTTATTTCCCTCCCGGAAAACTTAAATCAATGTGATTATATCATATATTTCAGAATAATTACAAATAAAAAAGCATTTTTATTGTAGCTTTTTTGCATCAGAAGAAAATATCCCAAAATACTTGAAAATCTTGGCTTTTAGGCCTGTATTACGCTTTCTGGTGTCATTATTATCTATCATATGGTTCAAAACGCCTGAATTTCCAACAATTACAAGCAACTCTTTAGCTCTTGTAACCCCTGTGTATAGTAGATTTCTGGTATAAAGCATTGGTGGTCCACTTATTATTGGCATAACGACTACTGGAAATTCACTTCCCTGACTTTTATGAACAGTAATCGCATACGCATGTTCTAATTCTTCTATTGTAGAATTATCGTATTGGACATATCTCTCATCATCAAAAATGATTTCCATGCCATCATCTGTTATGAGGTTTATAATGCCCATATCACCATTATAAATTCCAGTACCACAATATTTTCCATCTTTTGTTTCCCAATACAAATCATAATTGTTTTTTATTTGCATTACTTTGTCACCTTCTCTAAAGGTAACTCCACCAAAATCTCTTTCATTCTTATTTCTTGCTTTTGGATTTAAAATATCCTGCAATTTTTTATTTAATAATCTTGTACCAGATTCTCCTTTTTTTGTAGGAGTAAGAACTTGAATATCTCTTAATATATCAAAATTGCCATATTTTTTTAGTCTCTCTGACACTAATTCTGACACTTGATCTTGTATATTTGTTCCGTTAATAAAGAAAAAGTCACCATCTCTAGAAGTTAAATCAATCTTCTCCCCTTGATTTATTTTATGCGCATTTACAACAATTTGACTTTCTTGTGCTTGTCTATATATTTTAGTTAATTTTGTAGTAGGTACAATGTCACTTTCTATTAAATCTTTTAAAACATTTCCCGCACCAACCGATGGTAATTGGTCGCAATCTCCAATTAATATTAATCTTGTTTTATCCTTAAGACCTCGTAGTAGAAAATGCATAACAATTGTATCTAGCATTGACACTTCATCTACAATTACAACATCTTGATTAATTTTTGGAACTTCAAAATTAAGGCTTAATCCCTCTTCTTCTGTCTTTCCTATGGTAAGTAATCTATGTAGCGTTTTAGCTTCTTCGCCTGTTGTTTCTGTAATTCTTTTTGCTGCTCTTCCGTGTTGGTGCGCAAAGAGCAATTTCAAATTTTTCAAATTCAAATAGTTTAATTAAAGTTTCTATTATTGTTGTTTTTCCTGTTCCTGGGCCTCCTGTAATTATAGCTATTTTATTATTCATAGCCATCTTAATTGCCTTTTTTTGTTCATCAGATAAATCCATTTTGATTTGTCTTTCTATATCATTTATCTTTGAATCTAAATTTATTGGTCTATGAACTTTATCATTACACATCATCATGATTCGTCTTGCTATTGAATCTTCTGCCTCATAATAATAACTTAAAGCACAATAGTCATCTTCAACATATACTTCTTTATTAAAGCTTAAATTTTCTAATTCATTTTCTATTAAATCTTCAGAAACTTTTAAAATATTACTTACAAAAGAAACTAATTCTGTTTTCAATGAACAAGTATTACCATTTTTAGAAGAAAGTCCTAAAGCATATTTAATACCACTAGCTATTCTAAACGAAGAATTGTAATCTATACCAAGCGCAATCGCCATTCTATCAACGGTTTCGAAGCTTACGCCATATAGAATATTTATTAATATATATGGATTTTCTTTTATTTTATCTATAGCACCAATACCTAATTCTTTATAAACTCTATTAGCATTTGTTGCACCTATTTCATATTTTTGTAAGAAAATTACTATTTGCCATAGTTGCCATTCTTTGTTAAATTCTTCAGATATTTGAACCGCCTTTTGATTTGTTATTCCAGAAATATTCGATAGTTTATATGGTTCAAATCTCAAAACATCTACTGTATCTTCTCCAAATCTTGAAACAATCTTTTTTGCAGTTGCAGGTCCTACTCCTTTAATAATTCCGCTTCCTAAATATTTTTCGACTTCTGCAACTGTTGATGGCATCAGCTTTTCAAATGTATTTAATTTAAATTGTTCTCCATATAGAGCATGATTTATTATAGTTCCTTCCGCTTTGATGATATCTCCTATTTTAATAAAAGGCATATTACCTACACAAGTAATCAAAACATCATCTACTTCTAAATTACAAACTGTATATCCATTTTCTTCATTATAATAAACTATACTCTCTACTTGCCCTTTTAATTCCAATTTTCACCTCATAAAAGGTGCCCCAAATAACTTTAGGACACCTTTAAATGTTTAATTATTATCTAACCTCATTGACTTCTAATTCGCCATAAGGAGGTTGGTTATCTAAAAAGAAAGCTTCACTTCTTATATATTTTGTTCTATCCATTCCTGTATTTATTTCTTTATAGTCTAATTTCAACCATAAATACCAGCCATTTCCTGTTCTAGTACCAGTTGGTCCTTCAGTAATTTCAACCGATACGTGGCTTCCTGGATTAACTCCTAAGAACACCTCAGTAAAATCAGTATCTGCTGGCTGACTAACAGATTCAGTCCATACATACGTTGCACTATTTAATTGATTTATTGTATTATCCCAATTAAAGCCAACTAATGTCTTTTGTGTATTCATCCAATCACTATTTCCATTTGGAGCAAGCGTAACTGTTATATCTCCTCTTATAACATTTTCAGTAGGTATAATTGTTGTTTCATCAGATACATTTGATATTTTGTATGGATTTCCATCTCTATCTACTAAAGTAGCAACAACCGTACCATCATAATAATTTACAAGATACTCTCTATCACCACGTATATTAGTAATATTGAATCCATTTCCAAATTCGTCATCAAATCTTTCTTGATTCATTAAATAGTACTTGATAAATTTGTCATTTGCATGGTTAATACTTTTAATATAATCTTTATCTTCTTCTGTAAGAACTCTACCAAATTTTGCTTCTAATTCATCATCCTTAATTACATAGCTCTCATTTGGTACAAATTCATCTATTTTAATTTGAGTTCTTGCATAATCAACAACATTTTCTACATTTTTAAGTTCAACTTTTGCATCTTGCTCTAAACTATCATCAATTATAGATGTTAGTAGTGGTGCAGAAATAGCTGCAATTAATATGATCATTATAATAGTAACAACAAGCGCGACAATACTTACACCTTTATTGTTTAACATTTTATTCCTCCTAAACAAACTATTGTATAGGTCCAACAACATCAATCGAATAATAATTTACCAAAAATTCAGAATCATTTGAGACACTGTTAAGACCTAGTTGAACTACTTCATTGTGTCTTAGTATTCTCGTGTATTCCATTTCAATAAAATTATCATCTACAAATTTTTTTATTTGTTCTTCAACTTCTTTATTATTATCTGTTCTTAACTTGCCTTCACTAACAAATAAATTAATAATATATTCTTTAATTGCTTCTTTTCTTTCTTCATCTGTTTCTTTTTCAAAAAGTTCTTGAGGTAGAGTATCACCAACAAGAGGATTAATACTACTATCAATTTGATTATCGCCAAATCTATAATTGATTGCATCTACAACTTGTGCTCTTTCTTCTTTTGCTTTCGCATCTAAACCATTATCATAGCTTCCAGTGCTGTTATTTATCGCTATAGAAGCAATTATTATAATAACAATAATCATAATAACAAGAGCTATTAAACTTATACCTTTATTATTCAAGTTATTTCACCTCAATACTTTTTCTTTTGATTATTCCCAACTTAATATAGGAGCAGTTTTGTTATCAAAACGCCAGTACTTAATTACACTATCCCATCCTGAGAAAGATGTTTGAAGTCTAATAGCTTCTGGAGAAAGTGGATCAAATATTACTGTATTATCTTGTTGATATCCTACACCATTTTCAGATAATGCTGAATCTGTAACTTGTTGTCTTTCCCAATAACAATACTTAACTGATGGCTCACTTTGAGCTGCAACTGAACCTACAAATCCGCCTCTTGCTTCTCTAACTGAAGGTGTTGGCTTACATGTAGTATAGTTATAATTTAAATTGATATTTGATCTACCTACAGAACTGATTTCACCAACAAAACCACCTGCTGACTTATCACATTTTGTAATACTTCCTTGAGAATAACAATTTTCAATTAGGATTTGATACATGCTATCAGAAGCATTTATTCTACCGATTAATCCTCCTACTCTTTCAACACCAGAAATAGTTGCTACTGCACATGACTCAGTTATACTAATGTCTCTGTTAGATTGAACTAATCCAATGAATCCACCTATATTATCTTCATTACCAGTAACAGTAAGATTATCACCTTTTACACAACATTGTAAGATTGTTCCACCAGTAACTTGACCAGCAAATCCTCCAACATATTGAGCACCTCTTACTTTTACTCCAGATTTTATATTTTGAGCAGTTCCTTCAAAGTTACCAAATAGTCCGCCTGCATATCTTCCTGTTGAGTAAACATTTCCTGTAACAACACAGTTTGAAATTCTACCGCTACAAGAACCAGCAATTGCTCCAACAAAATCGCCGCCTGCAACATCAATGTTTTCTAGAACAAGATTATCTATTAGAGCATCTGCAGTAATTGTACCAAATAAACCAGCATGGTCTAATGAAGAATTATTAATTTTTAAATTTCTAATTTTGTAACCTCTTCCATAAAACTTTCCTGAAAATACAGGAATTGGTGTCCAACCATTACCACCATTAAAAGCTGCCATATCAATATCTCTATTTAATCTATAAATTGCATTTGGATATTGAGCAAATTTTTTCATATCATCTGGAGAATTTATTGTGATAGTGTTATCACATGGAGGTACTTCATTTCTTGCAATTGCACTTAGGTCATCAACCTCATAATATGTTTTGCCTTTCCATTTAACACCTTTAAGGTTAACAACCTCACCTGTTGAATAGTTAACAACGTATTCTGATGGCAACTCAAGTGGTGCATTATTAATAAGTGATGAAACTTGATCTTTATTTAAATAATAATATCCATACATAAATGATAATTCATTGCCGCCACATACTAATTGAACATATCTTTTAGAATTAATCATACTATCAGTGTCTTGACGATCACCAATAAGAAGGCTTGGATTATTAGTTTGCTTTGATTCTGCATAACGCTTTACAATCGCATTACTAATTTTTTCAGCATCACGAGTAATCATCGCTGCTTCTTGAACAGTCTTTATTTCTGAACTTCTCATCATCATTCTAATTGCTACAATAGCAATAAGAACAATTACAACTACAACTCCAATCAATAAAAAGTTCATTGTTCTTTTGGTTTTATCAACCAAGATGTCTTGTTTCTTATTTCCAATAATATCGTCTAAATTAACGCCCATTTTATCCCCTCCGTATAGACTTTAACTGTATTATTTTTACATACAATTTCTCTATTTTAGATTACTATTTTTACTCTATGATGTCAAATTATATTTACATTACAAAAAAGCTACATTTTACTTGCTAATTCCAGTTATATTGCCAATAATATTTGAATTAAAAGTATACTTGTTTTTGTTCTTGTCTGTATGTGCTTTTTCAGCAATTTCAACTAGTTTATCAATCAATTCAGGGTATTCTAATTTGTCATGATTCCATAAATAGAAAGAAAAAGAACCTGGAATGGTATTTATTTCGTTAATATATACCTTGTTATCATCTAAATCTATAATATAGTCAACTCTTACTACGCCCTTTGAATTTAAAGCCTTAAATGTTTGTTTTGTGTACTCTTTTATAAGATTTGTTTGTTCATCTGAAATTTGAGCAGGAATTCTTCTATCCATACTCTCCATTGAACCACCTTGTTTTGCACCATTTAATGGAAGATTAGCAATTTTTGCAGGTGCTGTTTTTGTTCCTTTTCCAGATTTGCCACCCCTTAAGTATTTATCTTCAAATGTTAAAAACTCTTTCCAACTTATTGGCTCCTCACAACAAGATGTATCTACATCATCTTGATATCCAAGAGCACTACAATTGATTTCTTTTAAATTAGTTACTGCCTTTTCAACAATTATTCTTGTATCATATGATACAGCAACTTCAATTGCTTCAATTAACCCTTCTCTATCTTTTGCTTTTGTTATACCAATACTTGAACCCAAATTTGAAGGTTTTACAAACAATGGGTAAGAAAGTGTATTTTCAACTTTACTTATTACTTCGTTTCTATCTTTTTCCCATTCTTCACGTATAAAATATGTATATGGAAGAACCGGCAAATTGTAAGATTCAAATACTTTTTTCATAAGTATTTTATCCATTCCAACTGATGCTCCTAATACTCCAGATGATGTATAAGGAATATTAGCAAGTTCTAATAAACCTTGAAGTGTTCCATCTTCGCCATTCATACCATGCATTGAAGGAATTACACAATCAATTTTTATAAACTTTTCTTTAGCAAATAAACCTTTTTCATAAACAATAAGTCCATCTTTGTTTGGTGGAATAACTGCTTCTTTAACTTCACCAATATGTGCATCAAAATTCTTATAAATATTGGCATCCAAAAGTTTTTCTCCAGTATACCAGTTACCATCTGAATGAATATAAATTGGTATGATATTATATTTATCTTTTTTTGCATTTTCAATTAATTGAAGTCCAGAAACAATCGATACATCATGTTCGCATGTTACTCCTCCAAAAATTACACCTAAGTTTTTCATAAAAAATCCTCCGTTTTATTCATTGTATGAATCAGGCAAATCATTTTCAAATAAAATGACATCACCAACCTTAGTTACTTTAGCTAGACGTTTAGTTGCTTCATCAAGATTCGGAACAACATAAATGCTCATATCATCAAAACCAGCCTCTTTAAGTCCTTCTTGAATTGGAAGTGTATGCTTTGGTCCAACCAAGATTGCAACATCTACAACACTTGCCATTTGCTTTCCAAATTCTTTATTTAATTTGTCTTCTTCTTCCCCAAGCTCTACCATTCCAGGTGTTACAATTATTTTTCTTCCAGTAAATTTAGATAAAACATCAAGTGCTGCTTTGCTACCAGCAGGATTTGAATTAAATGCATCATCAATAACCGTTGTTCCATTTGTACTTGGAAGCAATTGAAGTCTATGTTCTACTGGTTCTATTTTACTGCATCCATTAATAATCTGTTCTTTTGAAAGCCCCATATATTCAGCAATCGCAATTGCCCCAATAATGTTTTGAACATTATGCTCGCCCAACAATTTTGATTTGCAATCATATTCACCATATTTTGTACTAACAACAGTGAATGAAGTGCCTTCATTTGTCGCTTTTATATTTTTTGCATAAATACTTGCATCTTTATTATCTATAGCAAATAAGAATTTATTGTCATGTGAATCTATATTAAATAACGCTTCACATTCAGCCCCATCTTTTGGTAAAAATACTGCACCATCATCTAGTATTCTTTCTGTATTTGAATCGACCTTATCCTCATCTTTAGATTTTTTTAATCCATTCGAGAATGGGTTTACTGCAGATCTTGCAATGCCAAGTATTGTATCATAAGGTGATGATTCCCATTGAGTATTCTTCTTATCTTTTACTCCATCTAATAATTCGCCTTTGGTTTTAGCTACATTTTCAATCGTTTTAAATGTCTCTAAATGCTGTGGTCCAATTGAAGTAATAAGTCCTATATGAGGTTTAACAAAATCGCATATTTCTCTAATGTCATGTTTTTTTCTTGCTCCCATTTCAGAAATAAATACTTCATGTTCTGGTTTAAGTTGTTCTCTAATAACTCTAACATTACCCATCGTTGTATTATAGCTTCAAGGTGTTGCAAGTACATTATATTTTTCAGAAAGAATTGTTTTTAAGATATATTTAGTTGATGTTTTTCCATAGCTTCCTGTAATACCTATTCTAATTAGATTTTTATACTCTTTTTGATGTAATTTTCTATACGCTTTTGTAATAAATCTATTTGCAACAAAATTTTCAGTTGGCGATGCTAGCCAGTTTGCTAAAATCATGTTTACTGGAAGTGTGAATACCAAAAACGAATATAGTATTGGAAGCATTATATTGTTTAACGAATACCCAATATCAAATGTTTGAACAAAAAACACTTCTAGTATCGCAACTGCAATAATATTAAAGAATATAAGTCTATATACTCTAGCAGTATACTTTAAAGGTTTCTTGGCACTTTTACGTTCTTTATGTGATTTTATAAAAATAACTATATTATAAATAACAAATGTTGACATCGCTAAAACGAATGGAATCATTGTTAATAAAAGTCTCTCTTTTTCTGTCAAAGCATCTAATTTAATTGCATTTTCAGTTAGCAAAACAAGTGCTCCGGCAGAAAGCATTGCTACAACTGTGGTTAATAGAAAACCTATAAATCCTCTTTTAAATGCTTTTTTAGGATTCTTTAAAATCCATCTATACATTCCATCATTTTGATAGCTCTCTTGTTGCATAATATGAAGCATGCTTGGCAATGCCAATGCATAAATAATTAGAAAAATTATATCCATTTTTTCTCCTTTGAATTACGAATTTAGAAAGCATTCTACAACTTTTAAATATTTTGCCGAATTATCTAAATATGAATAATGCCCTGCATTTTCTATAATAACAAGTCCACTATCTTTTATATTTTTCTCCATAATTTTTGCCATATATAGTGGTGTATCTTGATCATTTTCTCCCCAAATAAGTAACGTTGAATTTTGAATATCTGAAAGATTATTTGTTAAATCTAAATTGATAATATTATTGAATGTTTGTCTCATTGTATCACTTGAAAGTGCAGAATAATCTGATGAGCCTCTTTTCTTTCTCATTTCATCTAACTTCTTTTCATATTTGTCTTTCGGAATAAAAAATTTCATTGTATTTTTCAAAAATTTATAACTTATTATTTTAAATGATTTTTTTGCATTCCACTTTGGTTTAACACCAGCAGCGTCTGTCAAAATGATTTTATTAAATAATTCTTTATACTTAGATGAAAGAAAAATAATTACTCTTCCACCGAAAGAATGTCCTATAACATCACAACCAACAATATTCTGATTTTCAATAAACGATTTAACCATATATGAGTATTCTGGAACACCCCATACATTTTCTAATGCACTTGATTTTCCTGCTTGTCCTGGGAAGTCAAGCACATACACTGGTCTTTGTTTTTTGAAATATAAATAAATTGGTGCCATCGCTTCTATTTTTGCCATCCACCCATGCAAAATAAGAAGAGGCTTTATGTTAGCGTCTTCTTTATTTTCGCGTCCATCAAACACTTCATAATTAATATCTAAGTTTTCATACTTGAATATCAAATTAATCATCCTTATCTTCTTCAGCAGTATATACTTGTGCTCTCTTTTTAGCACTTTCATCACTTGCTAAATACTCATCGTAAGTCGTTTCTCTATCTATAATTCCATTTGGTGTAATTTCAATAATTCTATTTGCTACTGTTTGAACAAATTGATGATCATGAGATGTAAATAGTATTACTCCTTTAAATGCCATAAGACCATTGTTTAATGCTTGTATAGATTCCAAATCCAAATGGTTTGTTGGCTCATCAAATATTAATAAATTTGCACCAGATAACATCATTTTAGAAAGCATACATCTTACTTTTTCTCCTCCAGATAAAACATTAACTTTCTTTAATGCTTCATCACCAGAGAACAACATTCTTCCTAAAAATCCTCTAACATATGTGTCTTCCTTTATTGGTGAATATTGTCTTAGCCAATCAACAATTGATAAATCAGACTTGAATTCATCTGAATTGTCTTTTTTAAAGTATGACCATGTAATTGTAATACCAAATTTGTAATCACCTTCTTGTGCTGCACTATTTTCAGTAATAATATCAAACAATTCTGTTTTAGCAGTTCCCATTGGTCCTACAAAAGCAATCTTGTCTCCATTTTTAACATTTATTGACACATTGTTTAATAACATCTTTCCATTTTCATCTTTTTTGGTGATATTGTTAATAAACAAAATTTCTTTTCCTGGTTCTCTATCCATTTTGAAATCAATATATGGATATTTTCTATTTGATGGTTTTATTTCATCCAATTCAATTTTTTCTAATAATTTCTTTCTAGATGTTGCTTGTTTAGATTTAGAAGCGTTTGCACTAAATCTACTAATAAATTCTTGCAACTCTTTAATCTTTTCTTCTTTCTTTTTGTTAGCATCTTTCATTTGTTTTAATGCAAGCTGTGAAGACTCATACCAGAAATCATAGTTACCTGTATATACTTGAATCTTTCCAAAATCTATATCTGCAATATGTGTGCATACTGTGTTTAAGAAATATCTATCGTGTGATACAACTATTACTGTATTTTCAAAATTGATTAAGAATTCTTCAAGCCATTCAATCGCTTCCATATCTAGATAGTTGGTAGGCTCGTCTAGAAGCATAACATCAGGATTTCCAAAAAGAGCACTAGCAAGTAATACTTTAACTTTTTGAACTTCTGTTAAATCT
>Ga0247611_10007819_pt1 | contig 13297 bp, 19 predicted proteins | sample 177DNAGHGhighgp2_FD_192422 | JGI IMG/M metagenome (GOLD analysis project Ga0247611, IMG submission 192422) | Sheep rumen microbial communities from Palmerston North, Manawatu-Wanganui, New Zealand - 1770 DNA GHGhigh gp2 | ecosystem: Host-associated > Mammals > Digestive system > Stomach > Rumen... | reverse complement strand
TGGAAAAGTTCTTGAGATTAGCAATGCTAATATCTTAGCTACTTCTCATGTTTCATATGTAGTTACAGCTGGTGCTCTTAATTGATACTATGTTGAAAGAGAAGTTCAAGCTGGTAAAGTAACTCTTACTTCAAGTGATAACGAAACTTGTACAGTAGAAGTTATGATTATCAATAAAAAATCTGCTTAGTTTATATAAGAGGCTGATGGCTGATGCCTCAGCCTCGTTTCCTTTTAATTTAATACAAAAATATTAATGGCAAATTTAACTAACTCTGCTAAACTTATCCAAGAAATGGCTAAGAAAGCAAATAAAACAGAATTGCCTGAGGTCAATAATTCGACTGTTAACTTTACAATTAATGGTAGCACTTGAAGTCAGAGCATGACAACTAACCAGCCAAACAATTCTACAGTTAATCTAACTGTTACTAAAGCAACTGTTTGACTTGGTAATGTTGATAATACTTCAGATGCTAATAAACCTATCTCAACTGCAACTAAAGCTGCTTTGGATTTAAAGGCTGATAAGTCAGACTTATCATCTGTATATAAATATAAGTGAAGTGTGGCAAGTTATTCAAATTTGCCATCAGCATGATTAACAGCATGAGATGTATATAATGTTTCTGATAGTTGAATGAACTATGCTTGGACAGGTTCAGCTTGGGATGCTTTAGGTTCAACTGTTGATTTAAGTAATTATCTAGCAAAAAATAATACAACTGCTTTTACTCCAGCTGGTGATTATAATCCAGCAACTAAGAAATATGTTGACGATAATACAAAAGCTATATCGTGAATATGAACTACTCAACCTTCAAATCCTGTAGCATGAAGTACATATTACGATACTACAGCGTGAACGCTTAAAGTTTACAACTGAACAGCTTGGGAAGAAGTCGGTTGAGGTAATGTTATTGCTATGACTCAGGCAGAATATGAAGCTTTGCCTGAAGCTACTAAGAATGATGGAAAGCTCAGAATTATAACTGATGCACCACAGATAGAATTACCAGATGTATCTTCAGTTTCTTGAACAACGACAACTCAACCTTCAGATCCTGTTGCAGGTTCAATATATTTCGATACTACTGCATGAGCATTAAAAGTATATAATTGAACTGCTTGGCAAGAAGTTGGCTCAAATTGATGATGAATCCAAATAGCACCGAACTCACCTATAAAACCTAAATATACATGGTATGGTACAGAAGAACAATATGCTGCTCTTACTCAATACTATACAGATGAAGAATGAGATACAGAATTTCATACTTTCTAATTTTATTTTCTTATGTTTAATTAGTTATGTGAGTTTATTTATGGAATAATAATTACTCAGATTACTCAGCTATGCAGTGACCAGCACCTAATGGATTTCACGTACCAAGTAAAGACGAATGGCAATCTGTGTATGATATATGGACTGCTTTATGAGGATGAAGCTCAGATTGAACTAACTTTTGAACAGTATTAAAGTTACCGTTTGCATGATACCGTAATGTTGTCAATGCTAGTATAGGGGGTCAAAATACTGAGGGGGTTTATCGAACAATGTTTCCTGCATCTACAACATCTGCACAAGACTTAAGATTTAGCTCATCACAAATCAGGATTGTTGGGAATTTCCGTGGTAATGGATACTCTATTCGTTGTTTTAAGAATGAACCAATTAATCCCATATCAAATTGAGAAATATTAAAAAATTGACGAACATGGTTATATCATACATCATGACAATGATATTGAATAGCACATAATTCATCAGAAGGATTAATATCTATTTCATCTAACTGACAAACTTGGATAACAATAGCTGACAAGAACTTATGAGCAACAACGGTATGGAATAGTTGAGATACTTTATCAGAAGCAAACTGTTGAAAATATTATCAACGATGAAATAATTATGGCTTTTCACGAACTTGAAGTGTAGCAACTTCATCTACACAAGTAGATGCAAGTTGATATTGACCTTGAAACTACTACAGTTCAAGCACATTCATAACAAGAAGTTCAAGTCCATTCGACTGGAGTAGCGCTCAGAATGATAATCTATGGTGATGAGTAACTTGAGTAAAGCATATGTCAGAGCTAAAGAATGCTTATATAGGAGAGTATGTAGCACTTTGAATATATCATAATGCTACATTATGACTTATAAGTCTGAGTAGCGATGGAAGTAATTGGCTAACAATAGCAGATAAAAATCTGTGAGCTACTCAAGTTTATAATAGCTGAGATACACTTTCAGAGGCTAATTGTGGTAAATATTTTCAGTGGGGTAATAACTATGGATTTCCTTTTACTTGAAGTGTTACCACTTCTGGTAGTCAAGTAAATGCAAGTAACTATTGACCTTGAAATTATTATTCATCTAGTACATTTAGACTAAATTCTTGAAGATGGGACACGACAGATAATTGAAATCTTTGGGGTGGAGTAACTTGAACTAATGAAGCTATGCAATGACCTGCACCTAGTGGATTTCACGTACCTTTACCAACTGAATGGAAGGCTGTTTATGATATATGGACAGCCTTAGGCGGATGAGGTTCAGACTGAACTAACTTTGGAATAGCATTAAAGTTGCCTTTCGCTGGCCTCCGCAACCGCTCGACTTCTGATGTTGTCAATCAGGGTGTCCGTGGACGATATTGGTCTTCTACTCGTTACAATGCAGATAACGCCTGCGCCTCGGCCGTCTTTTCAAATCTTATTAGTCCCCAAGAACATTCCACCCGTGCTTACGGTTTCCCTGTCCGCCCATTCAAGAATGAAGCAGTACAACCAGATGATAGCCGAACTAAGTTATATTAAATCAGATTTATTTCATTTCTAAAAAGTTATGTGATACAAACTAAAGAGAATACTCTTATGGGTACCAAAACGAGATACTCAGTGACCTTGTCCTGATGGTTTTCATGTGCCTACTAAAGATGAATGGGTAACTTTATGCGGTATATTAACTTCTACTTTTTGATTAGCAAGAAAAGCTATAACTATTGGTACTTATCTAAAGATGCCTATGGCTGGTGGCCGTAACTACGGTAATGCTGATGTTACTGAAGTTGGGGCTAGAGGTGCTTACTGGTCTTCTACTTCGTACAGTTCTATTGCTGCCTACAGTTTGGATAGCCTTTCGTCCGACCTCGCCCCTCAAAGCCACAGACTCTATAATTACGGTTACTCCGTTCGCTGATTTAAGGATTTCCCAATAATACCTACATCCTCTTGGACGACATTATATGATTGAAGTAGCGTAGCAACAGGTGCTTGAGTATTCTATAATGCAACAGATTGATTAATTTCAATAAGTGGTGACTGAGTTACTTGGTATACAATTATGGATAAAAACTTAGGTGCTACAACAGTATTTAATCAATGAGACACATTAACAGATGCAAACTGTGGTTATTTCTATCAACGAGGTAATAATTACTGATTTGCACATAGCTGAACAGTTACAACTTCAAATACACAAGTAAATGCTTCAAGTTACTGACCTTGAAATTATTATAGTAGCAGTACATTTATAACTACATATCCACGAGATAGTTCTAACAACCAAAATCTACGATGATGAGTAACTAAATGGGAAAGTGTAGAAAAGCAAGTACGACCACCAGTACCTAAATATAGGACATTTACTATATCTTGGACAGAACAAAGTAATATGAGTAGTTGATGGACTTATAGTGATGATGCTACTTGATTAACTGCTTGAGATACGGCTTTTGATGAGTTCTTTGGATATAGTGCAGTAAGATTAAATACTTCTTGAGTTGAAACAGCTGAAGTTAAACAGACCACTCCTTGACAGCTTGACTTATCACAACTATGAACTCTAACAAGTGGGGATAACGTAATGATAAAATTTCCTAGACTATGAATCAAAATGAGTAAATCTGGAAGTGTAGTTACTCTATCTATCACAGACAATCCAGACGCTGAAGCTGATGGATTTCAATACTATGCTCATAGTAGATGAACATTATCAAATCCTATAAAAAAGGATGCTCTATATCTATGAGCATTCGAAGCGTGCAATAGCAGTAATGTACTAAAATCTTGGAGCTGACAATCTCCAGTGGGATCTATCACTCAGCAAAACTGTATAAACTACGCTAGAGCAAATGATGGAAACAGCTGAAGTGCAGGATATGATATAATAGGATTCTATCAGAGAGAGTTTATAAACGCTCTATATATGATGAAATACTGAAATCCTGACTGTCAAAGCGTAATCTGAAGATGATATACTGGATGAAGTGCAAAAATAAATACAGGATGAACAGCATATCAAACATTAGCAACATATGGAACTACGTCGGCTACTCGTCAGGTAAAATTATTCTGACTAGAAGACTGGTGGGGAAATGTACAAGAATGGATAGGATGAATGTGTACTGATGGAAGTAAAAATTTGTGGACAGCTCTGAGCTGATTCGTATGAGATATCAAAACTTCATCTCCATATGAAAATATATGAACTACAATACAGGCTACATCATGAAACGACTTATCAAGCATAGTATGAAACAATAAGTGATTATTTGTTCCTACTGCCACTGTTGACAATACAAATTACAATACTTATTATTGCGATTATGTGTATGTGAATACTTCTAATCTGGTTCATGCTGGTGGTAACTGGGTCGGTGGTTCATATGCTGGTGCTTTCCGTTTAGATGTTTATAATTCAGCGTCGACTACTGCTCCTGCTATCGGTGCTCGTATTATGTTCCTTTAGCTAAGAAATAATATCAGACTTTTATCCTTTCCTTTACAACTAATAAAAAAGAGCCTCTTGGCTCTTTTTTACTTTAATCATTTATAAAAGTTTTTTATAATTCTAAGTAGTTCTTCAATCTTATTAGTTAACTTAATATTCTCATCGACAAGAAAATAATTTTCATCTCTCATCTGGTTAAAGATATCTTCTCTAACTTCGATAACTCATTCTTTTGAAAATTGCATTTTAATAATAGTTAAGATATAAAAAGAGAAGGCTACTTAGCCTTCTTCTTTTTAACTGTAGCTACGGTTTTATTAGCACTAAAACTTTCTCAGCCAATATCAGCTGTGCTACGCTGTGGCTGTTGTTGTGGGTGGATAGATAGAAGTGTAAGGGGAACTAACTATCCAAGCTGGCACGCTTGATGGACGTAAAGCATTAATCAATTCATTAGTCTGTTGATTATTTTGAGCGATAACTCTTGCTTCTGCCAAAGCTGTTCTCAAAGATTGAGTTTCTTGTTCACAAAGTTTATCAAGAACTTTCTGAACATTAGCTGCACTTGATGCTATAATTTGAGCAGTATTCTGTTGTCAAGCAAGAATAGCTCTCTCAATGTTCTGATTTGTATTACAGAATCACATATTCATTTGAGAAGTTAAGTTAGCCATACTTGATTGAGAAGCAAGTTGCTGTTGCCAGAAACTATTATTATTTATCAAATCAACTGTGTTATCATGATTATTGTTGCTGTTAGCCAAACCAGCCATCCAAGCGGCTGCATTGTTTCCTCATCAGAAACCTCAGAATCCATTACCATTTCAGAAGAAAGATAAGAATAAAAGTAAGATAATTAACCAAGTACCCATTCCAGGTGCTGTTGATAAATTAGATTGATCCATGTTTGATTATTTATTAAGTGATAAATAAAGTGGCTGTACGATTTAAGAATCACCAATTTATTTATCAAATGATATCTACAATCTCTCAAGCTTTATCAGGTGCATACTGAGGTGCTACCTGTTTTATCTGCTGAGCAATCTGTGGATTATTTTTTAATAATCAAGGCATTATCTTTTTAGCAAGTTCTTCAAGTGATGCTGGATTTGAAAAGTCAACTCATTGCATATCAGCTGGGCTTACTCAAAGTTGTTGAAGCTTTCACTGAATGTTTCAAAATTGCATAAGCATTTGTAGAATGTTCATTTTGATTTAATATAAGATATAAATTGATGTAATCAATTTATTGATTACTTATCATCTACCATATCATACTCCTCATAGAGTTCTCTTATCTTATGCTTATACTTATGTTCAATAGCTTGTTTCTTCATAAGGAAACCAGCATAATGAACTACATCATCTAAAAGTTGTTTTGCCTCTCAAGGCTTCTGCATCATAGTATCGAATACAGCTTGTGTATCGATATCAGTTCAGTTAAAGAATTTTTTAACGTGTTCCATTTTTATTGTTTATAAACTAAAACAATTATATTGTATCTATGATTATAATATCTTGAATGTATAGTTAATATTTTATTTTATTAAGATAATGCCAACTTTTTTGCTTGACTATATAATCTTAAAGTTTATATTATTTTTGCAGTTGTTGTTTTTGGTTAAAAGTCTGAAAGTAAAAGATGACATAAGCTACGGTCTTTTATAACTTATAAAAACAAAAATGTCCAACTGCAAAAGATGTTGAAATGAATCTTTCGGTCGTAAGTACTGCTACGATTGTAGCTGATTAAGAAGTAATGCTTGTTCTGTTATTCACCAGAATGTAGTAAAGTTGATTAAATTATTCAAAAAGAAACGGTTTAATCCTGAATGATTTAGAAAATTTAATCTCTATATTCGGAATATTCAGAAACAACAAGATATCTTAATCGACTTCATTATGATTGATTCCGATACATCAAGCTTAAAAAAGAGAGAACAGTAGTTCTCTCTTTTAAAAATTTCTTGTATTATAAAAATAAAACATTATAATTAGGTATCAAAATTTTTTACAATTTAATCAAAAAACCAATATGACTTTAACGACAAACATTAAAGGATACATTAACTGAAATGAATGGGGTGTATATGAGCCAGCACCAAGCTTATTAACTTATGAAGATCTCATAGCACTTGGTAATAATTCTGCAGTATTAACAGAGTTAAACAAAGATCCAGAATGATATTATAATGCTTTAAATGAAAGCTGACATATACATGTAAACAATTATAATACATGATATTATCTTCGAGATTGAATTAGTGGTAATCCAAAAATATCTGCTTTAAATTATTATCGATTCTTTTATAGTAATCAAACACGGACATCTTGATCATGAACTGTAGAATCTCGAGGTTCATGATGATGATGAACAACAAAGAAATAGATTTAAAGCACCACAATAGTGGTGCTTTTTCTATTGCATTCTGTAAATTTATTACTATTCTATAAATAACTAGGTTATAGCTAGTTAGTTTTAAACCATAAAATAAACACAATGGCAGAAAACATTTTCCCAGAAGATCCATGATGTCTTACTTTACCAGAATGACTTGCTGAGGCTACTGATTTCAAAGCTAAAGAAGCTATCAAAATTGATATGTCAATAAAGCTTCCAGAGTCTTTCTCACTGTGACAATGGATTTATAAAACTTCAAATCAATGAACTCTGTGAGCATGTACTTCACTATGAACAACTCATGCAACTCAAATCCTAATAGTAAAAAAGAAATGAGAAATTCCTACAACTAAAAATATATTAACTCCAGAATGGAAAGATTTATGGAGTAAAATGTGACATTCAACAACAAAATATGATTGATGAGATTATGTTGAAAGAGCAGTTAATACTGCTTTAAAAGAATGAATCTTAATAGAAGAAAATTGAAAACTTGCTAAGTTTGATTGATATGCTTATTGAGATTGGGATTCTTCTGAATATGATAAAGATATAGATATGATGAAACGTTATATCTATAATTGAAATCCTATTGTATGGTGTGTTAGATGAGATAAAAAGATGTGGAGTGAAATGTCTGCTTGAGAAGTTAAAACAGTTCCATCTAATCCAAAATGATGACATTGTATAGCATTAGTATGATATGATGCTAATTGATTCTGGTTTATTAATTCTTGGATGCCTAACGATGCTAATAAACGTAAGAGTAGATTTCATGTATCATATTCTATGATGAAGAAATTATGACCTAAATTTAACTGGAGATATCGAATTCTTTATATTAAAGATGACGCAAAAGTTGATCCTGAATATTTAAAAAGAATGAAGATTCATTTAACAATATTACAGGCTCTTAAAAAACATTACGATAAAGAAGATTTTGCAGTTAAACAGGCTATCATAGTATATTCACAAGCAGTTCGCAAACGCTATCCAGAAATCAATGATCAACTTCCATTGAATTGATAAATTTTATCAGTATAATACTAATAGAAATAATTTTTATTCTATTAATAAAAACTAAATGAACCAAATCAGCACTTGAGGTAGTATCGCTTCAATTGCGTGATGATTCGGATTAGCTGCAGCTCTTGAATACTTCCAAGTCGATTGAGAGACAATGATAATCCTATCAGCTATGTTAGCATTAGATTACATCTTTGGTGTTCTTGATGCTTACATTACTGATAAGCAATCAGTCACGAGTACAAAAATGCGGCAATGATTATTTAAAAAACTTACAAGATGGATGTTACCATTAGTTGTAATAGCTGTCTTAAGATGAGTTTGAGTATGAGAGTTAAGATATATCTCAACTGTAATATTCTCAATACTCATTATCACTGAATGATACTCAATAATCTGACATTTCTATTCAATCAATACTTGAAAGAAACTATCAGAGATTGACGCATTTGAATTGCTTATTAATTATATCACATGATTGTTTAAATGAAGTTTACCTTCAGAAGCACAACAAGATGATAAACAAAAATGAAAATCTAAGCAAAAAAGAAAGAAAGCTTAGCACTCACCATTTATTGCCAAAGTCAAGAGGTTGAGCTAATGTAAAACAAAACCTTGAGACTATACGCCATAATTATCACCAAGCTATTCACACTTTATTTGCTAATCAGATGATAGCTGAACAATTAATTACAACAATTAATATATCAGAAAAGGCATTAAGAGAAGATGTAAAACAACGATTACTTGAAACGCTAACTTCAAGAGATATAGCAGATCCGTATGAATGGTATGACGATAAAGTTATTTTATAATCTAATCTAATACATGATTAAATTAATTATCAAAGTAATTAGATGAAAAGCTACGGCAGTTGATAAATGAAGATTGTTACAAAAATTTAGAAGATTAAAAATAGTTAAACGGCTACGCAGTTAATCACTTTAGTGATTAACTGCGTAGCACAGGAGTTGCTCTACAACTCTTGTGTATAATAATATTTATTTCATAAATATATATCGTATGGACGAAGAAAGATTGGTAAATCTTTGGAATGAGTATCAAAAAAATAAAGATACTTATACTCCAGAGCAGCAGGAAGCAATGGAGAACAAATTTTGAACTCTTGTTCAAAAAGCTATGGAAGAAGCTAACGCTCAAGTTGGAAAAGAACAACCAAAAGTTCAGCCAAGATATCAAGCTATGCAACAACCAAAGCAAGAACCAAAACAATATAGAGTTTCTCTTTAATTCTTTATTATAAAAATAAAATGACTAATCTAAGGTACATGAAAAAAGCTGAGCCTGCTGTTTCTCTATGAAATACTTCAATCTCAGCACCTGACAAAAAACAATCATTAGCTTCAAAAGCTTATGATAAACTTGAAAGTTCCTGAATCCTTCCTCGATGGTTAGAAAGAAGAAATCTTTGATGAACTAAAGCTCACGTTGCTTGAGTTGCTAAATGAGCATACGATACTGTAGCTCAATGAACAAGAGATTTATGAGCATTAGCTACATACTTATGAAGTAAATGATTACTTATGAGTGATGAAAAAGCTTGAGATATAGTAAATAAATATTATGATGCTACTAAATTTGTAGATAAACCTGATGAAGCATTAGTTAATTATGCTTACGATCAAGCTACTCCTGCTGTTGCTAAAGCTAATCTTGATAGATGAGAATGAGAATGAGAAGCTGCTGCATTATTATCATCAGTAGTTTGATTATCTTCTCCATCAGAAGCTGTTGCTGCAGAAAGAGCTGTTAAAAGTTTGTTAAAAAATCCTTGAAAATATTCTAAAGCTGAAGCTCTTAATATAATTAGAAACAGAGCTGCTGTACCTTCAACTACTACTGAAAAAGTTATGCAATCAGTAGGTAAATGAACTGAGAATCTTCTTCAAAAGATTTGACAAACTAAACTATTTAAAGCTTGGGATAAAGCTCAAGTTGAAAAAGCAGCTAAAGAATTATGAGTTGATTTAGATACTTTAACTAAGCCAGCTAAAAATACTTCTAAAGCTAGAGCTGAAGCTACTATGCGTAGAAATCTACCAGCTTTAGAAAGAGAGGCTGCAGAAGCTGAGAAATCAGTAAGAACTCAATCATTAGAAGATATGTTTAAAGAATGGAAATCTCAGCAAAACGGATAGCCGTTCGCCTCTTTGAGGCTATGTTTAAATCTTAATTATTATAACAAATGCCTATAATGACTATGCATGATGTAAGAAAAGATAAAACTTACTCATCAGAAAAATGATTAACTCTTGAAGAATTAGCAAAAGAAGCTTGAGTTGATTTTCCAAAAGCACCAAGTTTTAAATCAATAGAAGCTAAAAAGAAAAAAGCTTCTAAAAAAACTGAAGATTTATCTGAATTTAAAGAATAATGCCTAGAGCTTATATATATGATGCAATAGCTTTACTTGGTTCTTATTTAGCACAATGTTCACATATTAAAGAACATATTGTTAAATTAAAACAAGATAAAGAAGTTGCTAAAACATCAGACGAAGCGTCTGATATTCAGAATAATATAGATAAACTTGAAGGATTATACACAATGATAATTTCTGAAAGACGTAGAATAATGGATAAACTTGAGTCTACACTACAAGCTGATCCAAATTATCATTGTATGCTTAAACACGCTATTGAATCATTCAATTACGCTGTTGAAGTTGAAGATGCAACAGATGAACTTTGAGATTTATCTACAAGAGCTACTGATATTCTTAATGCAATATTATCAATAGCTACTTGAAATCCTATTGAATTCTGTTCTCGTTGCTTATGAGATATTTTACTTTGAAAAGATAAATAAAATGGCTTGTGGAAGTTGTCAAAAGAGAGCTCAAGAAAGAGCTGCACAGATAAAAAGACAGGCTGAGATGCTTCAGAAGATTAAAAGCCAACCTGCCGAACCTGCTACTGAAAAGGTTCTACCAGATGAAGTTGAAGTAGAAAGTATCAACTCACCATACTTTGAAGCAAAGATGAAACTCTTTGGAAAATTGTAATTTATATTATTACATAAATCATAATGAAATATGATTTCTATAATTGATACAATATAGATGATAGTGATATCGGTTGTGACAAGGTAATTGTCAGCCAATGTCCTGAATCTTGAAGCGAAATGCCGAATCATGTTTACAAATCTATTTGTGAACTAATAGCTGATTGTCCTGCTATTCGTCAATTACAAAAAGATTGTGTTGTTGATTTCTTCAATGCTGATTGGAGTAAGCAATACGATTGAGATGTACCTAAGTTTATTAAACTAAATTCAAGTTGATGTCTTGAATGGTGAACTTTAGAATGTCCATGTTCTGATGAATTAGTAAAAGCTTCAAGCTGTGATAATGATGCTTGATATCTTGATGAAAAGATAGAATGATGAACTTCAGAAGATTGATTATATTCTATTGATGTTAATGTTAATGCTTGTAATAGATTAATTGTTTCACCAGATTGACCAAGTAATACATATATTAAAGCATGAAATGTTCCAGCTGATTGAAGCTGAGATATTAAATATAAAAATGGTAATATCTATTACGAACCAGACTTAGATACAGAAACTACATCAAATATATCTTATGCAAGACGATATCATAAATGATGAAGTTGTCTTGTACCAACTAATAATTGGTGAACTGTATGGTGAATTAATCAATGAGAATCTGTAGGTTGAGACCAACGTCGATTCCCATGAACAACTGAATTAAGATGAACAAAAGACATCGTTAAATGAAGTTGACACCATATATTCTGATTGACAAGACCTTGAGTATATCAGATTAATCTAAATTCTTCTCTAAGAATTTGAGATGATAATAATCCTGATTCAGAATGTTGGGTATTTGCAATTAGATGATGAATAGTAACTGATTGATGAGGTACTTATACAATGAGATATACTGGTAAAACTTGTTGAGATGTAAAATATCAAGCAAGAATTTACTCACCTGATGTTAATGATTTCTATCCATCATGAGATTCCACTGCCGAAACACACTGAGATAGAGTAGCAAGACATCTTGAATTATGAATAATGTCTTTCTCATCAAGTTATATGCTTCATCTTGAATCAGCTTCTCCTGATGCACCTGTATGGATTTGTTTCCGTGTTAGATATGATACAAGAGTATGAGCTGATCCAAGAAATGTAAAAGATCCTCAAGTTGTTGAATTAAGATTATGTAGTGACTGAGATGATGAACCATGAAGCATGAATCAATGAGTTGACCACGAGTGAACAAATACTGTAATCACTTGTGCAAGAATATGAGAATATCCAAGATTAAGAGTTTTATAATATAATTAATAATAAAATGGCTTGCAAAGGAAGAAAGAAAAAGTAACATAACAAACGACGAACATATTCGCTGTTTGATTGTTACATTAAAAAAGCTTACCCATATGGGTAAGCTTTTTTATATGCATATTAAAGTTATTATGCAGATGGTATATCTTCTTTGTTAAAACCTTCAAGAAGCATCACATACAGTCATTATAATAACTTGCTAAATATTTAGCGTCTTCTTCATCTTGCAGCCATTGCTGCAAATTTCTTTTTTCAGTATTTCTTTCTACCAATTGAAGCTGCAATTGCATTCGCTGATTTAGCAGAATGTCATTGTCTTCTTAGCTTTCAAGCTAATCTTTTAAATGCTCATGCCATTATTTATTATTAGTATTTAAATATGATTTATCTAATTTACACGAATTCTCGAATGTGCAATCATAACAACTCTCACGTTGTATTCAATGTTTGCAAATTCTTAAATGAGAATATTCATATCATTTAGTTTCAGTTTTTTCTGAATCTAATTTTGATAATGCTTCAACTATCTCATGTGCAAGTTCTTTCATTTTTGGTAAGTTATGTTCAACATCTTCGCTTAATTCATTAAGCTCATGAATTTTTTCTATATTCATCGTTGTTTTTCATTAGGTATAAATTTTTGTTTAGACCTAATTATATCTTTATTTTTTCTTTTTGCAATTCTCTTTTTCAAATATTCCCTAAGCCTTTTCGGATTCGATGTCAATTCTCACCGATAAGTTATCTCAGTCATGTCGTTTAAAATAATCTTTAATAAAATCATTTGTTTGAATTTC
>Ga0247611_10007818_pt1 | contig 13299 bp, 16 predicted proteins | sample 177DNAGHGhighgp2_FD_192422 | JGI IMG/M metagenome (GOLD analysis project Ga0247611, IMG submission 192422) | Sheep rumen microbial communities from Palmerston North, Manawatu-Wanganui, New Zealand - 1770 DNA GHGhigh gp2 | ecosystem: Host-associated > Mammals > Digestive system > Stomach > Rumen... | reverse complement strand
TACTTTCCCTTGCAAAATTTTTATGTCTGCTGTGTTTTTTTCAATTTTATCAAGCACGACTTTTTTAATAAATTTATATATTGCTACAAAAAAGCCTGCTATAGTAGATATAATTCCTATTACAGCTACTATTTGTCCAATTGTAACATTTTCCATTATTGTTCCTCACTTTCCACAACTTGTGCCTCATCTTGTGTCTTATCTTGTGCCTCTTCTTCAACTGGTTCTTCATCTTTTGTTTCCTCATCAAATCTTGCTAAATCTTCTTCGTTTAGTATGCCTTTTATGTAATAGTTTGTTGCTAATATTGAAGCATACTCTTTTGTGAATGTTCCGTTCTTTACACCTTTGATTAGATTATTTAAGATAAATTCTTTTAAATTAAACATTTATATCACCTCCTAGTGCAATTACAGCACTCTTGATTTCTTGTAATTCTTTATCTATTACTTTATTTGCATCTGCTACTGCAATTGCTTTCATATCAAAGCCTAGTTCATCACTTTCGCTTGATATTATTGTAATGTCATCTTCACTTGTTGCGTTAGCTTTTATGTTATTATATTGAGCTTGTTGTGTTGCGTTGTATGGGATTATGTTGTTTTCTAACTCGCTATTATCTAAAACTAACTCAAATTCAACTGGAGTTCCATTATTAACTTGGGCTTGTAACCAATTATCAACTGCTTCTTTAGTTGTTAAAGTCTGGTCATTTAATGTAAATACTAATGTTGTTTGAGAAGAAAAATAAAATTGTCCTTTTGCTATTCCATATATTGGTCTAAAATGTGTACTAAACATATTACTTAATTCAGCATTATTGACTTTTTGTGGCAATATAACATAGCAATAATATAAGCCTGTTCCAGCGTGTTGATTAATTCCAGTAATTTCTGTCGGATAAAACTTATATCTCTTATTATGTATTCCATCATCGTTAAGCTGTGTTCCTTGCATTGCTCTTTGCGATTGTGCAAATGTAAATGGGTAGTTTTGTTCTTTGTGTGGGACATAAGATGTTGCTGTTGTGCCTTCTGCTACTAATACATTAAACTTTAATTCAGTTGTTATTTTTGTATTTCCGTAAATAAAAATATAAATACCTGTTACAGTTTCGGTAGCTGTATAAGTAACCTTAAAAGTTTTATCTTTTAAGTCTTTATCCACTAAGTCAGAAAATTCAATGCGTCCTTGCCAAGATGAAGGACTTCCTAAATGATATAATCCTATATTAACAAGACCTGAGTTTTTAGCAATATATCCTTGTTTAAATTTTACGATTAAAGTGTATGTTTTCCCAGCTTCTAAAGGTTTTTCAAATATATAAAATTGTCCACTTAGGGCGCCTAATGAACTTTCAATTATTTTTTCAGTATCATTCCATCTGACATAGGCACCAGAAACATAGGTTAAATTTGCATCACTTTCATCTACTAAATTCTTATTCTGTATCTTAACATTGCTATTTCCTGTTACATTTTTAATTGGAACAGGATTTTCAAGAGTTGCCTCTCCATCCTGCTCTGTTCTTCCCTCTAATCCAAACTCTACAAATTTATTTTCACTTGTATTCTCTAGTGTTATATCTGAGCCTTGTCCTTCTACTGTTATCATTGCTTTTCTCATATTAGTTATGTCTGTGTTTAACTCTGCTATTTCGCTATTTGCACTTTCTAAATCTTCTTGTAAGGTTGCTACTTGATTTTGTAGTTCTTCTATGTTAGTGTTTTGTGTAGTTTGTTCTTCTTTAATGTCTGCTATGTCTTCTTCATTTGTTGATACTCTTCCAGCTAATGCACTTAATAGGTTATCTACTTCTGTTCTAGTATAATAATTTGCGAGTATTGTTTGTAATTGGGTTTCGCTAACTAATCCACTTACTAAATCTGCTACGCTTATTCTTAATGTATTTCCATTTTGCAATGTTAATACTATTTCTTTAGTCGTATTATCATAACTTGCATTTATAATCATGCTTTCAATTGGTAAGTCTATCGCATTAGATGTATATATTACATTTCCATTTTTGTCTTTTAATATAGCCGTTATTTGGTAATTAGTGCTATTTACGTTCAAATTGATTTGTGAGCCTGTTTCTGTTATAAGTGAATAGTTTATTAGACCTTGTTCTAAATTGTCTATATCTTCATTTATATCGTCAATAGCACTATCCATATTTGTTATGTCTGCATTAATAGTATTTATTGCTTGATTTATGTTTACAATATCATCTGTATTTTTTTGGATATTTGTATTTTGAATTATTTGCTCTTGTTGGATTTCTTCTATATCATCTGCATTGGATTGTATATTTCTATTTTGTTCGACTTGTTCTTCTTGTAAATTTAAAATGTTTCCTTCTAGCACATCAATATCATTTGAATTTTGAGTAATTTGACTTTGTAATTGTTCAATTTCGCTAGGTGTTGGTGGTGTGCTATTATTAACTGATTTATAAGAGCCTTCATTTACAAAGAAATGTGTAGGTTGTGGGCTATATCTTAATTTAAGTTCTTCATTTTCTACTTCATAAGCATATACTCCTATTGTTACATATTCGTTTTTATGTAAAACTTCTGTTGGTACAGAGCATTTATTATTGACAATAGTTTCTATATAAGATTGTTCATTTGCATCAGTAAATACTGCTTTTTTAGTTAAGCCCTCATATTCTTCAACAAATTCAAATTCAAACTCATGTATATTATATTCGTTCTCATTTAATCCTGTTTCTTTTATAATTTTAACATTATTAATTGTTACTTGTACTTTCATTTATTCTCCTTTCTTATTCAAAATTTATTACTAAATTTGTTATTTGTATTCCCAATGGAATATTATTAATTTCATCATTAAAAGGCGTATTATACACTAATTGAAATCTTAATAAATTACCAATTCTATTTAATTGTATTTGATTATTGTCCGTTATTGAGCCTTCTTGAATTATATATCCTCCTGTTGGTCTTCTTACAAATATAGTTCCACTAGCAATTGTCGGAGTTACATTTTTAGCATTTTTAGGCAATGGGATTGAAAATTGGATTTCTTGTTTGGCAGTCGTTAATATTCCTCCACCTGTCCAATTTATAGTTTGACTATCTCCTACTTTGTAATATAAATCATTTTCAACTATAAACCTTTGCCACTTTCCCCAATCCCAATTTCCGCTTTTTAGTCTAATATATGTCTCGAAATCATTAGTATTTGGAGTTCCATGTCTTGACCATATTTGTTTTATTACATTATTTTGATTGCCTTTCATAACTATAAGCCATCCATTAGTACCTGCTGGAATATTAACAGGAACATAACTTGTACTAAAGTAATAAATTCCAGTTTCTGTGTAATCATTTAAGTCTGTATTAGCTGTTGTAACTACTATTGTATTGTTTGCTCTTTCAATTCCATCCTCCATGTGATTTAAACGATCATCATTTAAAGGCGTTACATCATTTTGCCAATTTTGTTTTTTGTATGCCATCTACTCTTCCTCCTTTTTATTTTTTTCTTCTTGTTCTAGTTTTAATGCTTCATCATATTGTGCAACTTCAATTTGTTCAACTTGTTCTAGTATTTCTTTTAATACAGGTTTCAAGATAAAAGCTGGTAGTTGTGAATTATTTATTGCCTCAATTACTTTTTCTTTAAATTCTCTATGCTTTAATATAATTTTATTCATTGTTTTCCTCCTTGACACTTACTAAAATTCCACCTTTGTATTCTAAAGTATAATTTCCTAATTTTAGTGTGATTGTTCTTCCTATATTATCTCCTACTTCATAATGTCCATATTCATTATTAATATGAATTATATCTGCTGAAATTGTCATTGCATTTATTGAGCTATTTGTTTTCTTTTTTTTAAATAATTTAAATAATTTAAATAACATAATTACCTCCTACCAACTATGTTCGATATTTGTTAAAATTCCACCTCTAAAAGTCAATCTACTCCAGCCAGTTTCTCCATCTTCAACTACTACATAAGTTTGCCCATAATAATTTGATACACCATCATACCCTCTGCAAGAATAACCATTTTGAACTTCCACACTACTACCACATGTAATTTTAGTTGCACTTAATCTTCCAAAATCAGCATCAACACCAGTTAATCTATCTGAGCCTATAGTTCCTGATGTTATTTTACTTGCACTCAAATTAGGAATATTATTTGATGCTAAACTTCCTGATATCGTACTCGCTGGAACACTACAACTATCTGTAATAGTACAATTTCTAAATGTTCCACTTGTTGCTGTTATTGTTCCTGATATATTAGCATTTGTAGCAACAACAGAGCCATCATGACCAACTCTAAATGGTGCATTTCCAGCATTGTTACTTCCAGCCCAAAAAGCCCATCCTTCTCCACTTAAACCACTTAATCCTACTGAATCACCTATAAGTTGGTTTCCATTTATCGTATAGCCTGCTATTTTACCACTTGTTGCCGTTACTTTTCCAGTTATATTGGCGTTACTACAAGTTATATTTCCGTTTTTATCAACATTAAAGTTTGTACTTGCAATTACAATATTATCTGATGTTAAATTAATTAATTTTCCTTTAAGTGATATTTTATCAGCTTCTATTTGAACCCTTTCAGCAGATTGATTAATTTTTGAAATTACTTCATCGTTTCCTACTTTAGTTACTACTACACTATTTATTTCGGTAGCTGTCAATGTTATAGCACTATACATTTCTGTTGTTGTTGAGTAATTACTTAACTTTTGATTAACACTTAAATTAATACTTTGAGCAGTTTGTTTAATTTCGCTACTCATTTCAGTCCTCGTTGCAAAGATTTCTGTAAATGCAGTTTTCATAGCATATTTTACTTCTATTGGTGCTGAATAAGTCACTATTTCAAATGTATTTGTTCCTTCTGCTAATGTAAAATGTGCTTGTCCTAGTGTAGTAGTTGCTGGATTTGATTTTGTTGTTCCATTTTTATTTACTCTTCTTATTACACTTATATTGCCTAAATAATCTATTATAGCTTCATCTCGTACTTCTGCATTTTGTCTTAAAACTTCAATTATTCCAAGGTCAATTATAGTTGTTCCTTGACTATTTGTTAGTTTAATTTTGCTATCTCCATGAGGATATAAAGTTGAACTTGGGTATAAATCATTTCTTGGGTATAAATAATTAAATACACTATTATTACCATAAATATGAAGTTCTAATATGTCATTGTTAGGGTAAGCATCTGTTATACTTACTGTTTTAATACCACTAACTGTATTTGTTAAATCTTCGATGTCTTGAACTGCACTTTCAATACCATCTATGTCTTGTGTTATTGACGTCGTTTTTTGGTTCCTATCGCCTATTTCACTTACAATGCTTTGTATTTGTCCTTCATGCTTATTTACTTGGAATATAGTCTTCTTTACTCTATTATCTGTTGTATCTGCCGTGTGATAATCAGTAGTTGATTGTTCTGGCATATCTGTATGTATTAATTCTTCTAGCCCTTGTTGTATATTAATTTCATCATTTAATAATACGCATTTATAACTATCTTCTCCTATGTTAATTGTATATATATCACATAATTCGTACCATAATATTCCAGGAGAACTAAAGTCATTTTTATAATATTCTAATCCATTTAATTTTTCGTAAATGTCTGGCATATATGTATCTCTATCATCAAAGTTCATTATCTGATTATCTACAATTTTTATTTCGCAAGGATTTTGAGGGATTGTTTCTGGATAGTATATATTATCGGCATTTGCTCTACTTAATACGATCATACTGACAGGACCATATTTTTCTTGCAGTTGCACATTTGTATCTTTTATAAAATCTTCATCTATACTATCGTTTGTTTCTGTAATATACCTAATTTCAAGTTCATCTGTTTCTTCATTTATACATATCGTAGAAGCAGTTACTTCAGCAAGTTCATCTAATACATCTCTATATGTATAGCCTAAACTTTCTCCATTTGTTGTTAAATATAACTCATTTTGTATTTCTTTATCATAATTTGCAAATTCTGTATTCATATTTTTAAATGTTAATCCAATTTTATTGCAAATAGTATTTATGTAATCTCTTATTGATATAGGGTAAACTATATTCATGTTTTCATAATCTTTCATTGCGTATAGCATCTTATCATAACAAATATAAGAATATGATTGCGTATCAGCATTATATGTTGGTTCATCTCTTATAATAAAGTTTCCATAATCCATATATTCATAATCATTTCCAACTTTAATTCCTATCTGTAAATTTAGTATAGTATCTTTTGCAATATATTCTTTTAGCTCTAGTTCTAATCTTTTCATTACAGACTTTAAAATTCCACCTTCAATGATTCTTGATACATTTAATATATTGCTTAATTCAACTATATGTTCTTCATTATCTAAAGTATAACTGATTTTAACATCTAGTTGTCTACCTAGTTCTTTAATATTTTGTCTAAAAGTGTTAGTATGTTGCTTCATCATTGCCTCCTTTCGTTAGCAATAAAGCTACAATCAAAGCTACTGTTCTTCGCAATTGATTTATTTGTGTATGACCAATCTCCTGTATAAGTGGACATTGTTACATTTCTATTTAAACTTGGGTCATAATATGTAACTGATTGACTAGAGCTATCAAGGATTGGTGCGATAATATTTAATTCTTCTTTTGTTAATTTCCTAAATGTTAATATTAGTTTCGGAAATATTCCTATTAAAGTTCCATTCATTTTTCCTGCTAAATTTCTTCCTGTATCTGTTCCCCATAATTTATTAAATTCATATTTCGCACTTAATAAGTATTGTCCCATTGAAATATTATTTATTACAATACTGTCTTTATTTATAAACATTTATCACACCACCTTCACATATTATAAGCAAAATCTTGCTCACTTCTTATATTTTTTAGCTCTCTTGATATTACTCTTCCGTTCATAGATGTTATATTAGTTAAGTTTACTAATACATTTCTTCCTATTTCTGCTCCTAATTGTGCCATCGCTTGTTGGTCTGTTAATGGTATAATACCTTCTCTTCCAGCTTCTCCTGCTATTGCATTTGCTACTGGTACACCTCTATTTGGCATATTTATTATTCCACCTGTTGCCATTTTTGTTACATAACCACCTGTTGAAAAGCCAATACTAGAATTAAAATTCATATTTTTATTTTGTAATTGTGATAATAAATCTGAAAATGATTTTCCAATACTTCTAGTCATGCTTGAACTACTTTTTTGCATATTTTGTAATATTCCATCCCACCAATTGAAAAATGAATTAGTAATTGTATTATATTGGCTTGGATTTAATCCTTGTTTTATTGCATCTGGTATATCTTTAACAAAACTTTGTCTTGTTTTTTCATCCATATTTGATAATGCCACAGATATTCCGTTCGCTGCTTCTTCTGCATTTATTTTTCCGTCTTTATACGCTTCTATTAATTTATTTTTATACTCAGTAGCGCTATTACTTGTTGTTATAAATGATGCCATTAAATTATTTAATTTATCTTTTTCATTTTCATGTTCGTTTGCTAATTCCTTTGTTGATGTTTTTAGTGTATCTTGTGCATTTTTATTATTTATGTAAGCCTTATATACTTTTCTTTGTTGTTCATTTAAGTCTTTATAGGTTAAGTTTTCATCATCCATTTTCTTTAATAACTCATCAATGCTTATACCTGTTTCGTTTTGTGCTTCTATTAATTTTTTTTCTGCTTCTTCTGCTCTATCTACCGCACTAATATACTTGTCTGTTGCATCCTTTAATCTGTTTCTTGCTTCCGCTAATTCATCTTCTGCTTTTTTTACTATTTCTGCTTTTCTTGTTTCTTCATCATAATTTGTAATTAAGTCTCCAATCCATTTAACTAATTGTGATACACCTGCTATTGCTATTGCTATCCAGCCAAATGGGTTTGAACTATTTATTGCTAACAATGCTACTCCTAATCCAGCAAGTGCAATAGATAATCCATCTAATACTCCTCTAAAATTATTCCATGTTGGTTCCTTTAAAAATTTTAATAAGCTTTCAAAAGCATAAACTATTCCAACTATTATTGCTACTATTCCTGCACCTAATAAAAACTTCCTAAATGTTGTTAAACTTTTAATCGTTTCTAACAAGCTACCACTAACTCCTGATAATATTTGTGCAATTTTTAATGTTTTAAATATCAAGAACGCCATTGCTATTCCTTTTATGGCTCCTATTACTATATCTTTATTGTTAGCAATCCATTTAATCCATTCTGGTATTTCTACGGCGTTCAAATCAGATAAATCGAAGTCAGGTCCAATTGCTCCTGCAACTCCTCCACCACCACCAGTAGAATTACTATTCAAGATATTCATTTCATCAAATCCAGCTAATGTTTTTTGTAATTCTTTTGCTTGTTTACTTGCTCCGCCTAATTGTTGTTTTACTTTGTTAAAACTTTTAGCACTTGCATTTGCAAATAAATTTACTCCAAACCACGCATTTGCTATATAATTTATATATGCTAATATTGTTTTTGCTAAATTTACTATATATTCTAATACTGGAGCTATCATTTGTGTTAAAGCATATCTTATATACTCTAAATTAGCAGAATATTGTGGATTATAACTTGCAAGTTCACTAGATGCTCTACTTAAAGCTGTAAATGCTGTTCTTATACTAAATACTGCTAATGCTAACCTACTTACTTTATGTATAGCGTTTTGTATAGAACTTCCTACTCCCTTGAATTGTTCTTTAAATTGTTTTAATTCACTTTCTTGTCTTTGTAAATTTATACTTTCTATTTTTTGCTTATATTGTGTTACTTTATCATTTACATCTTTATACGCTGAACTTGTTCTATCAACTTTTAAATTTAATTGTTCTTGTTTTGCGTACATTTTATCTAATTGATTTCCCATTTTTTCGTACTGTACATTTATCTCATTATAATTTTGCATATCAGTAAAGTCTTGTGGTGTTAGTGCCAATCCTTTACCTTGTTTGTCCATAATGCCTTGTACGTGTTCAATTTTTTGTGATAATTTTTCGTATTCATTTTCTATTTCTAATATTTTTTGTTTATGTGCATCTAACTCTCTTTGTGCTTGCAATTTTGCTTTTAATTTAATTTCAGTTTTTTCTTCTTCTTTTTTTATTTTATTTTCTAAATCTTTATATTGTTGGTCAAATTTATCTGTGCTTAATTGAGTTCCAATTGTTATCCAACCTTCCATTACTGCCTCCTTTCTTAATGTTTAAATTTCTATTCCTATTGATTTATAAAATTCTTTTGCACTTTCTTTTTGCTTTTCCGTCATTTCTTTTTCTTCTACTATACAATACTTTTTCTTTAATTCTCTTTTTGCCTCAATTAGCTTTTGCCTTTCTTTGTCCTCTTTTACTTTACTCGTATCATAATTAAGTAAACTTACTATTCTATTTAATATACAACAATTTCCAAATTCACTTGTACTTAAATTTTCTAAATCGTTGTAAAAATCATACCAATGTAAGTATTCCATTTCATAAGGGTCATATTTATAATCAAATTTAAAGCTTGAACTTATTAAACCTCTACATTTGTTAAAGTCAAGTTGAAAATCATCGTGAGAATTAGTTTTAACGCTGTTTTGTTGCTTACCTAATGTAATATACTTCATAGCCAGTTCAACAAGTCTAGTTTGATTGTGGTAGTTTAAACCATCTTCTCCAAATAATTTATAAACTATTGCTAATGCTCTTTCAAAATCCCCTATGTTTTTATTTCTGGCAATGCTGTCACATTCAATCGCTACTCTAAAATCAGTATTTATTTTTAAAAGCTTACCATCATCTAATTTTACATATTCAGGTTTATTCAAGGACATCATCTCTTTTATTTGTGTATTTTTTTATTATTTTATCTTTAATACTTTTTTCAGTTATTTCTAGTTTAGGTAATATAGCTTTTTCAATTATTTCATCAATTTCAGCTAATGTATTCCAATTAAGTTTTCTTCCATTTAATAACTTTTCGACACCTTGTTCTCCTAAAAACATATTATAAACTTCTACTTCTTTTCTATAAAATTCTTGTAGCATTCTAACTTGTTCTTTTTGTTTATATGATAATAGTTCGTTTTTCTTTTTATAATCTTTTTTCTTCTCTAATATTTTAAATTGATTGCTTAAATAATTTCTATTTTTTCTATCTTTATCAACTAATTCTTGATATTTAGGAAGTAACTCAATATCTTCTAAATCAAATTCTAAACAGTTTCCTGTGTCATTTCCTTCGGCATCTCTAATCCTTAATTTTAATACATCATTTTTTTGTAATTGTATATAGTTTTCTTCCATGCTATTCTCTCCATTTCTTAAAAAAAGAGGCTAGAGGTCATTTTATTTTTTCTGCCTCTAACCTCATTAGGTTTTTATAAACTTGCACTTTCTGTGAATGTTGGAACTCCATTTGCTATTGTTGCTACTCCTTCTTTTGGGTCGCCATTGAAGTATATATCATATTCAATAACTGAACCACTATATGATGTTACTGTTATTAAAGCATCACTTTTCTTTGCTGGATAGTTTCCTTGTGTTCCGTTCCATGTATCAATTTCTAATATATGTGTCATGCAATTTAATTTATCTCTACAACTATTAATATACTCAAATTCTGGGTCATTTTTATAGCATTTTTGTGATACACTTGCTTGTTTTTGATTTGATGTATGGTCGTTTCTAGCCGTATCTTCTATTATCCACTTGTCTGTTTCGACTTGAGGATTGTAAGAAGTTTCTAAACTATCTGAAACTCCAATTCCTAAAATCTTCCATGTAGCAGCTGCACTAGGTGTTGTATCGACAAATCTTTGATATTGACTTTCTTTGATTCTTTCTAGGTTTTCTGGTATTACTCCTGCACTCATTTATTATTCCTCCTTTTTCCTAAAATATTATTTTTTTATTTTCATCTTTTTTGAAATAATCTTGTATTTGTTTAGGTGTTAAAGGTTCAATAAAACCTTTTTCGTTTAGTTTAATTAATTGTTCTTTATTTTCTATTTTAATTTCATCGCCTTTTGAATAAAATATTCCATTTACTTGGCAATCTATTCTTGCTATTGGTTTCATTGCTAAACCTCCCTATATGTTATTTGTATTTGTATACTAAATTCTGCAGTATTTGTATTTGCCATTCGCATTGTTCCAGCATTTAGACATTGTATGCTTTCTATACCTTCTATGTCTGGCAAATCATTTGCATCATTTTTTTGCTTAATTAATTTTTCAAATATTTCATAAAATCCTATGTTTTCTAAATTAGTTATAGTATCAGCACTATAATTCATTCTTGAAGTGAAATTATATACATCTTTATATATTATTGTACCTGTAATCCATTCTTCATCTTGTGGAATTACGCCTATTTTGTCTAAAGAATAATTATTTATTTCATTAGATAAAAAATTGACATTTAATTGTTCTACATCCAACTTCATTTCTTCTATTAAATTCATTAGATATTCTCTTAATTTTGTAATTCTTAAATTATCTATTTTTATTGACATATTTTTGTACTTCCTTTATTACATCTTTGCCTTCGGCACTCCACATTTCTTTATCCCAGTATGATCTTGTTCCGTGGTGTCGTGTATTTTCTTACTGGTCCTGTTGTATATCCAACATATTGAGCATGAGCATAAGGTGTTTGATAAGTTATATGGTCTACTCCAACTTCAGTAGCTTCTCTTAAATGATAATCACTTGCTCCATCTCCACTATATGGAATATACTTATCCATTTTCTTTTTACAAGTATCTGTAAAAAATGCGTGTACAGGTCCATTAGGTTGTATGCCTAGTTTTGCTTTTATAACACTTACTGGCTCTAAATACATATTATTTTCCTCCTAAATGGACATGAGGGGAACTGCCAAAATTGTTAATTTTAATAGTAGTTATGTTATAATATTCAACATCCTTTAAATCACTTTGTTTATCTATATTTCCTAGTTTCCCTATTGCTACTATATCTCCAATTTTGAATAAAGAGGCATCTTTTATAAATTTCATGGGTATTCGTATTTCAACATTATTTGCACTTTCATATCCATTATTTTGAATACTTCCTTTAGTGCTAAATACCCATGCACTCGTAAATATACTTTTTGTCCATTTTTCTAGTTTATTTTCATCTAAACCTTTGGAATAATATGTTATCGTTTTATTTGTTATCATAGGCTACACCCCACAATATAATAGATGTTCATTATTTACAATTACACCAAATAAATAAGTTGAGATTAACTCTTGTAACTCATTTGTCTTATTTGTAATAATTTGACTTATTTCACTACTTGATATATATGTCACTGAATATCCATCTATATTTTCGCTTTGTACACCATTTTGTGTTTTGTTTATTGAACTATAATAAGTTTCTAAAAATTGAACCATTTTGCTTTCTAACATTATAACTTCTTCAGGAATTTTATCTGCTTTTTTTAATCTGTTTTGAGTTCTACTATCTATTAGTCTTCTGCACTCAAATTCTAATTCGTTAAAAGGCACTTCTTCCAATGTACCTCCTAATCTTTTATATTCTGCATAATCTAAATATTGGTTAGAAAAATTCATTTAAAAGTGCCTCCTTTCTTTATAAACTTGGTGTTTCTGCTGGTTTTAATGATGCAAATGGAAATCTTGTTGTTGTTTCATTTAATGCGTTAACTGGGTTTGGAATTTCCCATCCTAATCTCATTACAACTCTTAGTGCAACCATATCATCTTGTGCTAGGTTATATAAGATTGAACCATCTGTGTCTTGAATTACAGCTTGGTCTAATATTTTGTATGTTACATCTTGTCTAATAGCATATACAGCTTGTGAGAAATCTCCTGCTATTAATGTTGATACAGTTTTATCCCATACTCCATTGTCCATAAATGCTCTTCTAATAGAACCAATTTCAGTAGTATTTAGTGGTTGTCCTGTTGTATCTGTCATCATTCTGAATTTTCCTTTTAGTCCTACTCCACCTAATATTCCGTTTACTTCATATCCTGACTCTTCAACTTTAGTCATAACATCATTGATGTCTGAATATAATTTTCCTGTTTCATTTACTTCTGCTCCTGCAGCTATTACAGATGGAACTAATCCTGCTCTCCAATCTGATGGTTTGTCTACACCAAAGAACATTGCATTGTCTATCTTTTTAGCAAATGCTTCTACTATTCTTGGTCTAACTTCTGCCCATATATCTATTGAAGTATCATTTAATACATTTTCCTTTATAGGAACTATTACAGCTAATTCTGCTG
>Ga0247611_10007817_pt1 | contig 13299 bp, 12 predicted proteins | sample 177DNAGHGhighgp2_FD_192422 | JGI IMG/M metagenome (GOLD analysis project Ga0247611, IMG submission 192422) | Sheep rumen microbial communities from Palmerston North, Manawatu-Wanganui, New Zealand - 1770 DNA GHGhigh gp2 | ecosystem: Host-associated > Mammals > Digestive system > Stomach > Rumen... | reverse complement strand
AAAAGATTACTATTGAGTAATCTTTTTTATATAAGGAGTAAAAATGAAAAATAAAACATTATTAGTTTTAGCTGCTGGAATGGGAAGTAGATTTGGTGGTTTAAAACAAACTGAAAAATTTGGGCCTAATGGAGAATTCATAATAGACTATTCAGTATTTGATGCTATTAAAAGTGGATTTAATAAAGTAATATTTGTAATAAAAGAAGAAAATTATGATCTATTTAGAGAAACAATTGGTTCAAGAGTTGAATCTCATATAAAAGTTGAATATGCATTTCAAGATATGAGTGATGTGCCATCTAATTATAAAATACCACAACAAAGAGTAAAACCACTTGGAACTGCTCACGCGTTATTAGCAGCAAAAAAATATATTAATGAACCATTCGTAATCATTAATTCAGATGATTTTTATGGATATGAAGCTTTTGAAGTGGCTAGTAAATATATTGATAAAAATACGAATGAAATTGCAATAGTAGGATATAAAATAAAAAATACTTTAACTGAAAATGGATCAGTTAAAAGAGGAGTATTACAAATAAAAAATAATAAACTTGAAAAAATAATTGAAAGTAAAATAGAAGAAATAGATGGAAAACTTATATGTGAACCATTATCAAATGATAAAAAGTTTGAAGTAGATGAAGATACATTAGTATCTATGAATATGATTGTATTTCCAAAAGAATTTATAAATTATATAAAAAAGGAATTTGATAATTTTTTAAAAAATGCAGACTTATTAAATGATGAATATTTAATTCCAGATGTACTTAGTAAGGCAGTAGAAAATAATGATTATAATGTAATAATAGAAAAAACTAATTCTAAATGGGTAGGAGTTACATATAAAGAAGATACTAAGGAAGTAAAAGATTATTTAAATAAATTAATAAAAGAAAACAAATATAAAGCAAATTTATGGGAATAATTGACTATAAAATATAAAAATTGTATAATACAAATCGTTTTAATGGAGGTGTTAGTGTGATATTATTTATAGATACACATGATGAATTAATAACAATTGGATTAAAAAAAGGTGAAGATATTTATATAAAAGAAAAATTAAGTGAATCTAGTCATTCTATTTATACAATGCCTATGATTGAAGAAATATTTAAAGATAGTAATTCTGATATAAAAGATTTAAAAAAGATAATAGTTGTAAATGGACCAGGTAGTTTTACTGGTATTAGAATAGGTTTGTCTATTGCTAAGACAATTGCATATGCTTTAAAAATAGATATTAATTCTATATCAAGTTTAACTGCATATTTAGTTAGTAATAATAATGGTAAAAAAAGAAAAGCTGTTATTAAAGATTCTAAGGGATATTATATTGGAGCATTTGATGAAGATAATAAACCACTTATGGATGAATATTACAGTTATGAAGATAATCTAAATTTACCATGTGTCGAAAAGAAATTAAGTATTAATAAAATAATTGAATATTGTAAGGATATGCCAAGTGAAAATCCTCATCATGTAAAAGCAAATTATGTTAAAACTATAGAGGTAAAATATGATAAATAAAGAAGAAATTAGTTCAACAGATAGTGTATATAATTATGTTGATGGTGAAAAAGTACTTGGTTATTTAGAAATTAGATTAGTTGATGGTGTAGTTGATATAATGAATTTATTTGTTAATGAAGAAGATAGAAAAAAAGGAATAGCTACAGCATTAATGAATGAAATGATTAATAATGAAGATTATAGTAGAATTATGTTAGAAGTAAATGAAAATAATAATGAAGCTATAAGATTATATAGTAAACTTGGATTTAAAGAAATAAATCTAAGAGAAAGATATTATGGAACAGATACTGCTATAATTATGGAGAAGGTGAAGTAATGAAAGATGTTTATATTTTAGCTGTTGAATCTTCATGTGATGAAACTAGTGTTAGTATTATAAAAAATGGTCATGAAGATATTGCAACTATTATTAATTCTCAAATTGATACTCATACAAAATATGGTGGAGTTGTTCCCGAAGTTGCAAGTAGACTTCATTTAGAAAATATTACAATGGTTATAAATGAATGTTTAGAAAAAGCCAATATGAAATTAGAAGATATAGATGCATTTGCAGCAACATATGCTCCTGGATTATTAGGTAGTTTACTAGTTGGAGTAGAAGCTACAAAAGCATTATCATATATTTATAAAAAACCATTTATAGCTACTAATCATATGATGGGACATATATATGCAAATATGATAGGTAGAGAAGTAGAATTTCCGTTAATAGCATTAGTTGTTTCTGGAGGACATACAGATTTATTATTAATGGAAAATGAATATAGTTTTGAATATTTAGGACAAACTTTAGATGATGCAATTGGAGAAGCATATGATAAAGTTGCAAGAATATTAGATTTACCTTATCCTGGAGGACCTAATGTTGAAAAATATGCATTACAAGGAAGTCCAAGTTATAAAATGCCTCAAATATTAAATGATGATTCATTAAACTTTAGTTTTAGTGGAATAAAAAGTCATATAAATAATTTATCTCATAATGCAAAACAAAGAAAAGAAGAAATAAATAAATATGATTTAGCATGTTCATTTCAAAATTGTGTTACATCACATTTAGTTGATAAAACAAAAAAAGCATTATTACAAAATAATATAAAAACATTATTATTAAGTGGTGGAGTTGCAGCTAATTCATTTATTAGAAATTCTTTAAAAGAAATGTGTGATAAAAATGGAATAAAAATGTATATGCCAGAAAAGAAATACTGTACAGATAATGCTGCTATGATAGGAGCAGCTGCATATGTATTATATAAAAATAAAAAATTTGCAGATTTATCTACAAATGCTCAAAGTCATGCTAAATTATAAAAAAAATTCTATAAAAAATTATAGAATTTCTTCATCGAAACCTATTTTGCTTTTAATAGTGAAATAGGTTTTTTGTTTATTAAAAAATTTACTTGTTATATATAATAAATAAATATTAATAATAGAAACCAAAATAATTGTAAATAATAAAATAATATTACTAATCTTTAATAATTTAAATAAAGATAATATAAATAATAATATGAATATTGATAATAGAATTAAATCAACACTAATTAAAATATTAAATGGACTTTGTGAAAAACAAATATAATTAGTTATATCTTCATTAATACTTTTAGAATTATCAAAATTAATATATTTAGTATTGAATCCTATCATTTCAAAAGAATAGTTATTAAATTGATAATTATTTGTTAAACTAATTATTGCATTTAATACATTTCTTCTAAACATTCTATAATATGTTTTATTATTATCTATGTTTAAATCATATACTTTATTAATTAATTTTAATTTGCATTTTTTAATAAAATTAGTTTCTTTATAATTAGTATACATACATACTGAGTCAATATCTTTATTATTTTTTAGTGTATCATACATTTTAGAAATATATGATACATTTGCATTTAAATCAGTATCATATATACAAATTAATTCATGTTTAGTATTACTAATACCAGCATATATACATGATTCTTTATCATGTTTTTTAGATAAACTAATTATTTTTACATATGCTTCGTTTTTCTTTTGTATATTTTTTAATATTTCTAATGATTTATCAGTTGACGCATTATCTACAAAAAAATATCTATGTTTAATATTATTTAATTCATCTTCTAATTTATTATATAAATTTAATAATGTTTTTTCTTTATTATAAATATTAACTATAATATCTAATATCATATAAAAATCTCCTAGTATCCAAGTGTACCATTTAAACTATCATCATTGATAATTAAATCGTTAACTTCTATTTCTCTATATTTTGTTTTAGTATCTCTTATAATTATTTTAGATATACCACTATTAATTATAAATCTTTTGCACATAGAACATGGCATTGATGATTCAACATATTTATTTGTTTTAGCATCTACTCCAACTAAATATAAAGTAGAATTAATCATATCTTTTCTAGGAGCTGATATGATTGCATTTTGTTCTGCATGAACACTTCTACATAATTCATATCTTTCTCCTCTTGGAATATTTAGTTCTTCTCTTATACATTTACCTAAATCATTACAATTTTTTCTACCTCTTGGAGCACCATTATATCCAGTAGATATTATCTCATCATCTTTAACAATTACTGCTCCCCATTTTCTTCTAATACATGTTGATCTTTCTAATGCACTAGCAGCTATATCTAAATAATAATTATGCTTATCTATTCTACTCATTTTAAAATACCTCTAGGATTAATTTTATCATAAAGTATATAATAATTAAATAATTTTGTCATTAAAATAACACTAAGATAGTAATATTTAATAATGACAAAAACTAATATAAAAAACAAAACTGGATTAACTAATAAAGAAGTAATAGAATCTAGAAAAAAATATGGATCAAATATATTAAAAATAAAAAATAAAAATTCATTTATTAAATTAGTAATTGAATCTTTAAATGATCCGATTATTAAAATATTATTAATTGCTTTAGGTATAAAAATAATCTTTTTATTTAGAGATTCAAATATATTTGAAACATTAGGTATAGCAGTAGCTATATTTATCGCATCATTTATTTCAGCTATATCAGAATATGGAAGTGAAAAAGCATTTGAAAGACTATCAAAAGAAAATAGTAATATAAAAGTTAAAGTAATAAGAAATTCTAAAAAGGAAGTTATTGATATAGAAGATGTTGTAGTAAATGATATAGTTATACTTAATAGTGGAGATAGAGTTCCAGCTGATGGTGTAATAATTGAAGGAGAGGTTTTTATAGATGAAAGTTCTTTAACTGGAGAATCAGAAGAAAAAATAAAAAAAGAAAAAGATACATTATTTATGGGAACTATTGTTAGTAATAAAAGTTGTATTTTATTAGTTAATAAAGTTGGAGAAAAAACTTATTATGGAAAAATTGCAAATGAAATACAAGAGAAAAGTATACCAAGTCCATTAAAAACCAAATTATCTAAATTAGCAAAGTCAATAAGTTTTTTTGGTTATATAGGTGCTATCTTAGTATTTATATCATATATGTTTAATGCTGTAATTATTAAATATAATTTTGACTTTGAAACTATTTTTAATATAAAACTATTATTACCACATTTAATATATGCTACAACATTGAGTGTAGCAGTAGTTGTTATGGCGGTACCTGAAGGATTACCTATGATGATAACACTTGTTTTATCATCAAATATGAAAAAATTATTAAAGAAAAATGTATTAGTTAGAAAATTAGTAGGAATAGAAACAGCAGGTTCTCTAAACATTTTATTAACAGATAAAACAGGAACATTAACAGAGGGTAAATTAAATGTACAAGGTTTTATCACACCAGATTTAAAAGAATATAAAAATTATAGTGAACTAAACAAGTTATTAACAAATGAAATAATATATCAGTCTCTTGTATATAATAATGATTCTTTTATAAGTGATAATATAATAGAAGGAGGTAATTCAACAGATAGGGCAATTCTATCATTTGTAGGAACTGATAATAAGTCAAAATATATAATAGAAAATAAAGAAGAATTTAATAGTAAATTAAAATATTCAAGTGTTACAACTAATTATAAAAATACTACATTTTATAAAGGTGCTTATGAAATAATACTATCTAAATGTAATAAATATTTAGATAATAATAATGTTGAACATGTATTGTTAGAAAAGGATAAAATTAATAATTATTTAAAAGCTATAACATTAAAAGGACAAAGAATTTTAGCACTAGCTATATCACATACTAAGTCCATTGATAATTTAATATTAGTTGGTTTTCTTATATTAAAAGATAATATAAGAAGTGAAGCATATGATGGAATTAGATTAATAAAACAAGCTAATATAAATGTTATTATGGTAACAGGTGATGCTAAAGAAACAGCATATTCAATAGCAAAAGAACTAAAAATAATAGATTCAAATAATGATATAGTCTTAACTAGTGAAGAATTTAATAGATTAAGTGATGAAAAAGTATATAATATTCTTCCTAGAATAAAAGTACTAAGTAGAAGTATGCCAGAAGATAAATATAGATTAGTTAGAATTGCACAAGCAAATAATCTAGTAGTAGGAATGACAGGAGATGGTGTTAATGATGCTCCAGCTCTAAAAAAAGCAAATGTTGGATTTTCAATGGGAAGTGGAACTGAAATAGCAAAAGAAACAAGTGATATTGTAATACTTGATAATAATATTATGTCTATAGCAACTGCAATATTATATGGAAGAACAATATTTAAAAGTATAAGAAAATTTATTATTTTTCAACTAAGCGTTAATGTATGTGCTGTATTCTTGAGTGTTATTGGACCATTTATAGGAGTATTATCACCAATAACAGTAGTACAAGTATTATGGGTAAATATGGTAATGGATACATTTTCGGGACTAGCATTTTCATTTGAACCTGCATATATAGAATATATGAATGAAAAACCTAAAAAATTAAATGAAAGTATTATAAATAAATATATGATAAATCAAATTATATATGATGGATTATACTCAATGATTATATGTTTATGGTTTTTAAAATCACATATAATAAGTCAAATTTATAGATATGATATAAATAATAAATATTTGTTTACTGCTTTTTTTGGATTATTTATTTTTATTGATATATTTAATGCCTTTAATGCAAGAACTCATAGAATAAATACATTTTCTAATTTTTCAAAAAATAAAATCTTTTTATTAATATTTTTATTTATTACAATTGTTCAAATATTTTTAATATATTATGGAGGTACTATATTTAGAACAAGTGGTTTAAATTTAAAAGAATTTATTGTTATGTTTTTAGTATCTTTTAGTGTTATACCTTTTGATATAATAAGAAAAATTATAATGAAAAGAAAAAGATTAGATATGGGAGTCTAATCTTTTTTTATTTTTAATGCTCTAGAATATTCAGATGCCATTAATGATAATTCTATACTTCTTTTATTGAAATACTCAATTATATCTTCATGTAAATCTTCTCTAAATGTTCCATATAAATCATTGAAGTAAAAAGTATGTAATAAATATTGATTATATAAAGATGGATAGTCTCTAAGTGGTGAAGTTGAACGTGAATAATATGGTAGATTTAATCCATAATGGAATATTGGTAATGATGAGAATTTACTTTTTAAATAGATACTACTTAATACAAATTTAGCATCTTTTTCTATATTAATATTCATTTTTTCTACTAGATTATCAATATAAGATGGAGTATTTGTCTTATATACATATGGAATATTATCATAAGCTGCAATTTCAGCAAGTAAATAATTATATAATACCATTAACTCATTTATTATTTTTTGTGATTTATGATCTACTACAACTTTATCTATACTATCATTTTCTTTTTTTGCCCAATATTTATATTTTTTTGGATTAGCTTTTTGTAATAATAGTGATACTTCATATAATTGTTCAACTTTTTGAGCTAAATCACCTTTTTGTTTTTTTAATAATGTATCTGCATAATCAAATGATAAATTCTCATTCACATTAATAACGTCTTCTTTTAAAGTATAATCAAGTATAGAACCTTCATTATCCATTGTAACAGTTAAGGCTAGTACTTTTCTATCTTTTCCTTTATCTAAAGATAATGATGATTGTATTGAATCAGATAACATTTTTAAGTTAGAGCCTGGTAAATATATTGTTGAATAATTATTTCTTGCTTGAACATCAATTATTCCATTATGTTCAATAAATGAAGTTGGATCAGTAATATATATTTTAATTATATTTAAATCACCATCTTTTTTAATACTAATAGCATCATCTCTAACACCTGCACCTTCAGAATCAATTGTTAATATAAAATCATCAGTTGGTTTATTATTAGGGGCAATTATATTAGTGGAATTTAAATCAGTTAATATAGAGTATTTTTTAAATAATTGATCAGTTGTTAAATATCTTTTATTACCATGTATTATTTGATATATTTCATTACCAAATTCATTTGTTTCATCACAAACACTATTTAATTTTTTCAAGCATTCAGTTTTATTAATCTTTGATGTATATAATATTTTAAGTAAAACAATATAATAGAATATATCACCATTTCCTTCACTTAAGCTATTCATAGCAAAATCGAATGCATAATCAAATAATTCATTATTATATAGTAATAATACACCTTTATTAGTATTTAATAATTTTTTAATAATGTTAACATCTTCCTTTTTTTCAATTAGTTTTTTAATTAACATTCTTAAATCATTAGTAGCCATTTTTTTATCTAATATAATTTCATCTAGTTTGTTAGCAGATTCTAATAAATCTTCATCTTTATATTTATTATATTTTGATAAAAGAGCTTCTCTAGCTTTTTTAATTCTTTTTCTATTAACAAGTACTTCATCACTACTAAATGTAGCATCATCACAAACAATATTCAGTAATTCTACACAGTTAATTATAATACTTGTATCATTATTTTTATCATCAAATCGATTTACTTGATCTATTAATAGTTCAAATGTCTTTTTTATTAATATATTATCCTTTATACAAAGAACTGCTTTTGTTCTATTTAAATTTTCAAATTCAAATTTTCCTTTTTTTATAAAATTAACAAAAAATCTCTGACTATCCATAAAACACCTCTGACATTTTTATAATAACATATATTAATTCATAAAAACAAGAATTATGTTATAATATTTATGAGGTGTGGTAGTATGTTTAAATATAAAAAGATAATTTTATATATATGTACATCTTTATATTTGTTATTTTCATTTATTGAATTAATAAAATATATGTTTTATGATAGTAATATTTTTGGCCTAATATATTTGTTAATAAATTTGATTATTATTTTTTTACTAGTACCAACCACACATAATTATAAAAAATATTATTCTAAGATTAGGATTAGTAAATTTATATTAATAATTGTATTTGGTATATTTAATTCATTTATTCTACAAAATCTATTATTAAATAATATAAGTATTGTTGATGATTCAAAAAAATATATTGAAAGTATATTTATTTATAAAAATGTATTTAAATTAATTATATATATCATTTTAACAATAATTACAATATTTGAGTTTAAGGTAAAAAAAATATTTAAAAGCATTAGAAATAATAAAGCTTGACTAATGCTTTTTTTGTGCTATAATAAATGCCGTTAATCGAAATTTATTGGAAAAACGATAGTTTGTTTGACAAATTTATGAAATTATGTTATAATCTAATCAAAATTTCAAAGGGGGAAATATTATGAGTTATAAAGAATTTAAAGATAATTATAATAATAATTATTATGCTATGTTAGACTTATATAAAAAAGTTGAAAAACAAAATTATCCAGAAAAAGAAGAGGATAAAGAAGCTATTATTAATTTAGTAGAACAATTAAATAGTGTTGTTGGAGAAATTGATAGCTTAGAGATGACAGGTAGCCTTAGGAATGAAGATATTGAAAGAGCAAATAGAAGCGTTAGTGAAATTATAGATGAATTTCATGATGAAATTGCAGATTTAGATGAATATGCTAATTTGTATAAGGCACCTAGAAATGCATCAAACGAGAATAAACTTAATAAAAAAAGAGCAGAAATTAATGATAGAAGAAATGGTAAAGGAACTAGAGTAGTTGCTGCTAGAAATGCAAAGGAAGGGTTATTAAACAAAGCTAAAAAAGTAGTTATACCTGCGTTAGCCTTTGTTTTAGGACTTACTTTCGCAAAAGGATGTACAAATGGTGTTACTGCAAGAATTGGTGATTTCTTTGGAGGAGAAAAAACTTCAGAAACAGCTGAGCCAGAAGCAACAGCTGAAACAACAGAAGTTCCAGCAGAAGAGTTACCTCAACAATCTGCAGAACCTCAATTAGCTTTAGGTGAACCAGGTACATTTACAGATTTATCTAGTGAAGAACAAATTCATGCTAGAGCACAATACATATATGATAATGTTTATGCTAAATTTACAGACTATATAGATGATGAACGTTTAAGTATGATGTTTATGGAACATAAGAATCATATTTCAGTAGAAGGAATTGAAAATGTAATTAGAACAATGAATGGTATACCACCAGTTAATGAAAATGGAGAATACTATGTTAGTGTAAATATGGGAGATCACATGCTTAATGAAGCCGCATTTTATCTATTTGGTGTTCCATCAGCTTTATATGATCAAAATTGTATGAAAGTATATCAAAGTGTTCCATCACATTTATTTGTATTAGATAATACAGAAGCATCTAGATTCTTAGCTGGATATGATGAAGCTTATGAAGAATTTTGTCAAGCTATAAATAGTGGTGATGGAAATAAAACTTATGAAGCAGCTCAAAATATTGCTTGTAAAATGTATTATGAATGGCATTTAGATGGAATATTCGGAGATCAAAATCCATATTTGTTAAATCCAGAATTATTAAAAATTGCTAGAATGTGTAGTGTAGATAAATGGGTAAATTATGTTTATGAATATGAACAAGATGCTCAATTAGCAATCTGTGTTGATGTTTGTGTAGATTATGTTACACATGAAATTGACACATTAAAAGGTGATGAGATCCAACAAGCTATAACATATGATTTATGGACAAATACAGTTGCAATTTCTGCTGGAATGGAAGAAGAAGTTAAGAAATCTAAACAAGAACATGGTATGGAATATGAAAATCAAGTATTCTTAGACTATTTATTAAATGAAATTAATTACCAATATGAAACAAATTATAAAGGTAAAACTGTTGGCGATGCAATGTCACTAACAAAGAAATAAAAATTTAGGGGGTTTTAGGTATGTATAGTAATGAAAGTAAAAGAGGATTTAGTATACTAGATCTTATAGTAAAAATTATTTTTGCAGCATTATTTATATTTATAATAATTTGGTTATTTAATAAAAAAGTTCCTAATATGAAACCATTCTATAGTAATCAATTTAGAGAAAATATTAAATATATGCAAGAAGCCGGTGAAGCTTATTTCACTGACGATAAAATGCCTACTGCTGATGGAGAAAGCGTAAGACTTTCACTTGCAGAAATGGAAAAATTAAATTTAGTTATTCCATTTGTAGACAAAGATGGTAATGCTTGTGATGTTAATTCATCATATGTAAGTATTACTAAATTAGATGAAGAAAGAGGATACGAACTAAAAACAAATTTAGTTTGTGGAAGTGAATCTAATTATACAATTAAATCATTAGGTTGTCATAATTATTGTCCTCAAGCAATGAATGGTGGACAATGTCCAGAATGTAATTGTGAAAATGAAGACAAATGTACAGCTGCTAAAATAACTGAATATCAATATAGAAAATTAGTTAAAGGTGCTCATACAAAATATACTTGTGCAAAAGGATATAAATTAAAAGGATCTAATTGTATTAAAGTAGTTTTAAAAGATTCTAAGAGTGCTATCGTAACAAAAACTGATACAAAAACTTATGTTAAACCTGCAACAGTTGTTAAAGGTGATTCTAAGTTAAAACAATTAACTACTGTTGTATCAACTAAGACAGAAACAAAAGATGCAACTAAGGGAACAAAAACAGAAACAAAAGATGCAACACCAAAATCTGAATCAATTGATGCAAATAAAGGTACAAAAACAGAAACTATAAATGCAACATCAAAGACAGAAACAAAAAATGCAACTCCAGGAACAAAAACAGAAACAAAATCAGCTACAGCTACACAATCACCATATACTTGTGTAAAACAAAGAACAGAAAATCGATGTACTACTTATCCAAAACAAGTTGCATATTCTTGTGATTGTGGAACTAGATATGTTAATGGAATGCCTACATATACATGTAATACATGTTATAAAACAGTTCAAGAAACTTCTTGTAAAGATGTAGTTGTTTCATACAATGCTACATGTTATACAACAAAATATAGCTGTCCAAGTGGATATACATTAAGTGGTCAAACTTGTAGTAGAAGTGTTACAACATATAGTTGTCCAAGTGGATATACATTAAGTGGAACTAAATGTACAAGAAGTTATTATACTTGTCCAAGTGGATACACATTAAGCGGATCTAAATGTAGTAGAAGTGTTGCTGCATATAGTTGTCCAAGTGGATATACATTAAGTGGAACTAAATGTAATAGAACTACTTATACTTGTCCAAGTGGATACACATTAAGTGGAACTAAATGTAATAAGACTGTTACAACATATAGTTGTGCTAGTGGATATACATTAAGTGGAACTAAATGTAGTAGACAAGTTAAATCATATAGTTGTCCAAGTGAAACTGACGTTAAAGAAGGTTCTGGTGCTAACTTAAAATGTTATCAATTAATTTCAGGAAGTGTATCATATAAATGTGATTCAGGTTATAAATTAAATGGAACTAATTGTGTTAAAACAGAAAAAGTTTCAACAACAACTAAAGAATGTAAAACAAAAGGATATAAGTTAGAAGGAGATAAATGTAACTTATATACTACTAAGAAAATAAAAGCAACTGCTAAGAAAGTAAACTCATCATATTATAAATATATTTGGAGTAGAAAAACTAGTGTTGCTGGATATACTGCAACTGGTAAAACAAGAACAGTTAAAGGAGAAGAGATTTGTAAATAATCTCTTTTTTATTGAAATATTTTATTAAATGATATAAAATCTTTAGTGAGGTGTAAGATGAAAGTAAAAAATGCAATATTATGGATTATAAGTATGATTTGTCCAATAATTGGAATTATACTATATATTATTTTTAAAAAGGATAAAAATAAGTCACAAAATATAATGAATGGTATTATTGTAGGATTTTGTATTTATTCAATATTTATATTATATTTTTCTACTCATTCAATTGATTATTTTAATAGAAATATATCTGATTGGGAAAAAGATGTTAAATCAGGAAATACAGTTGTTACTGTTATAGGAGCATCTTATTGTGAACATTGCCAAGAATATAAACCAGTAATAAAAGCTCTTGCTAATAAAAATAGAATTAATTTATATTTTTATGAAATAGATACTTTATCTGAAGAAGATCAAGATAAATTACAACATACTTTTGAACTTCAAAATTATGAAGGAAGAGTACCATATACATTTATTATGAAAGATGGTAAGTTTGTTAATTCAACTGAAGGATTTCAAAGTAAAGAAGATACAGTAGCATTCTTACTTGAAAATGGTATTATTAAAAACTAGGAAACTAGTTTTTTTATTTTATATATTGTATAATTTATTTAGGAGGTCTTATGAAAAGAACATTATTATGTATGATATTACTTTGT
>Ga0247611_10007816_pt1 | contig 13302 bp, 7 predicted proteins | sample 177DNAGHGhighgp2_FD_192422 | JGI IMG/M metagenome (GOLD analysis project Ga0247611, IMG submission 192422) | Sheep rumen microbial communities from Palmerston North, Manawatu-Wanganui, New Zealand - 1770 DNA GHGhigh gp2 | ecosystem: Host-associated > Mammals > Digestive system > Stomach > Rumen ... | reverse complement strand
TCCAGGGCGAAAAAATTGCGTTTCAGAAGGTTTTCAGGGACTTCTTCCCTGTTTTTCCTCATCCTGTTGTATTCTTCCGGTGTAAAGCGCTTTCTGCGTACTGTCGAAAGCAGAGCATTTTCTTTCATAAGCCTAAGAATTTTCTTTCCGCTTATTTCTATCCCGAACTTTTGACGAACCAAATTAGTCATCGGCCTATAGCCGATTCCGTAATTACGGCTGAGTTGTTTTTCCTTTATAAATTCAAGAATTTCTTCATCTTCCGGTTCGTCAGTGTGTTTCAGAAAATCGTAGTAATTTTTTCGATTTACGTTTGCTATCCTGCAGTAAACTGTCAGTTTTCCTCCTGATTTTTTTGCTGCACGCCTGATTGCTCTGCATCGTTTTTTTTTGATACTTCATTTATTTTCAGACCGCATTCTTCTGCAAGGGCTTCATTATATGCAACTTTCTGCTTCAGAAACTTTACCTGTTTTGCAAGATCTTTTGGATTTTCTTCTTCCTGTTCCATTGCTTCCTCACCAAGAAAATAATTCAATTTCCCTTCTGAGGCTATTTTAGCAATTTCCAGGCATTTATTCACAAAATAATCCCTGGTATGAATCCACCCTCTGACGGTGGATTCTCCGACTCCATACTTACGGGCTATCGCCTTTTTACTCAGATTTCTTACTTCATAATCAAGAATTGCATTGATTCTTGTCTCGACTGGTACGCTTCCGCTTTCCATTTTGTCCTCCAAAACTGTCACCTTTTTGGCACCAGTCGATTTTAAATGTGTTACTTTTTGGGGGTGCAGATCAAGTGGGCGCGTAGGGCGGGGCTCCGCCCTCCTTGCTATACTGCAATTGGCGCGAGGGCGGGATGCATAGGACAAAGACGTCTAGCGTATTATTGTGCGGATTTGCCCTACTGGAGAACGTTTTGTTCCGAGTACCCCATAAGTCGCGAATTGACTTACTGCCTTCAATATTGTATATTTAAGACTCCCTAGGGGAAATCCCCTATTGTATACAGCTTATATTAGGTTTATCCTTTTACTTAAAGGCAACCGGTTGCCTAAAAACTATTTTTTCATTTTACGGGTTCCTCCTGTATGTTATCCCGTGATATGAGATTGCCGACCTTGGGAAAGCCGTATTCCTGCCGGGTCGGCTTTTTTTTTGAGGAATGGATATGGTCACAATTTACGACATTGCAGCAGCAACTGGTTATTCTGCGCCTACAGTTTCTAAAGCTTTGAATGGACTTGGTTCTTTGAGTGATGTAACCCGACAGAAAATTGTAGATAAAGCAAAAGAAATGGGCTATGAACCAAACATTAGTGCCCGCACTCTTACCACAAAAAAATCATATCTTATTGGTGTTATATATGATGATACTGGAATGAACAGGGGCTTTATGCATCCTGTGTTCTCACCAATTCTGGATCGTTTTCGAGCAAAAGTTGAAGCAGCTGGTTATGATATTATTTTTCTTTCCCGACACTTTAGCATGACATATTTTTCACATGCAAATTTCCGTTGCATAGACGGTGTTATTATCATCAATCCGGCTACTAATACTCCTAAAAATTTTGATGATTTTGTAAAAACAAATTTACCGCGTGTTTCTACAAACTCTGTCTTCGAAGGAATCTGTACTGTTATTTCTGCAAACGAAAGGGGTGGCTATGAGGCTGCAGAATATCTTATTAATCATGGCCACAAAAAAATTGCTTATATTTCTGCACCTGTAGATGGAATTTCTACAGCATCAAATGAGCGCTATGAAGGTTTTAAGGCTGCCCTGCAAAACTATGGTTTGTTTGATGAAGAGCTTTATGAAGTTAGTGAAAACTGGGATAAAGAAGGAGCCTTTGAAGCCTTTGGCCGCCTGATTAAGCGCCGCAAAGATATTACTGCAGTTTTCACGACAACAGATCAGCTTGCTTTTGGAGTTTATGACTATGCTAAGAAAAAGGGCATACGTATTCCGGAAGATATTTCTGTAATTGGTTTTGATAATGATTTTGCAGCAGAGTATGCAGGACTAACAACTTTCTGTCAGAATACAAATGAGATTGGTGATATTGCGGCTCAGATGATGTTGAATCAGATTGATGGAAAGGATGTGCCTGCCATTATCCGCTGTCAGCCGAAACTTGTGGAGCGAAAATCAGTTAAAACACTAAAAGGTTTCAGACTATTTTAAATTTGTGACAAATGTCACACCAAAAGTAACCATTGTCACCTTGCTGGCATAGAAAAGCAGACTTATAATTTAAATTATGAAAAACAAAATAATTAAGAAACCTGCATTAATTCTGCTTATTCTGGCTCCGCTGCTGCTGGCAGTGTGTTTTTTCCTTACATTCCATTCAAAATCAATCTGGCTCAATACCAATATTGATGGAAACCTTTCCCGTAAACAACCCCGCCTGGAAGATGATTTTTATCAAAATACCAATTATGATTTTTTGAAAAATGCAGTTATAAAGGAAACAGAAGCTTCTGTAAGTACAACTTCTGCTGCCTATAGTGATATACAAAACAAGATGCTTTCTTATGTAAAGAATATAAGGACTGAGACAGAAGAAAATCCTGAAAACAAAGCATTAAAATATATTTACGACCAGTGCTCAGACTGGGAGAAACGCAATGCCCAAGGGGTAAAGCCCCTGCTTCCAATTCTTAAAAAGTTCCAGACGGTGCAGACTCTGGAGGAATTCGAAGTACTTTTTTATGATGACCAGGCAAGACTCTTTCTTCCGTTTGAAGCCGGTTATTATTCAACTTCTTCATATAATACAATTACCTTTGGATTAAAATTTCAGTTTGACAAAAACTATGTAAGCCCAAACGAACTCTATTCTTCTGACTTTTATGCAAAAATGCTTGTAAAATGCGGTTATTCAAAAAGCGATGCAAAAAAGCTTGTAAAGTCTGCCCAGGATTTTGAAAAAAAATATTCCAGCATTAAAGACATAATAGAAGTGCAGCTGTTTAAGAATAAGCCAAATGAAAAATATGATTCATATCCAATCAGAAAATTTATGGAAGCAGCTGGTTATGGTGAAGCTGGTGATATCAGGATTCGTTTGGGTGATCAAGTAGAAAAATTCTTTTCTCTTTATAACGAGGAAAATCTGGAAGCTTTAAAGGCTTTGTGTATTTGTAATTTGCTGCGAACATCAGCTGGATTTCTTGATTGGGATTGTTATGAATTGAAGTGGGAAATCGAAAAAAAGAATTATGGAAAGACAAAGCTTTTACAGGGGGATGAATATTCAATTGAATTTCTGAACAATAATCTTCCAATGCTCTACGGAAAAGTCTGGCTTCAAAACTTTTTCTCTGAAGAAATACGTGAAGATGTTACGGAATTTGTGCAGAGTATTATTGATGAGTATATCTTAGAGATTCCTGAATGGAATTGGCTTTCTACAGGGGCAAAATATAATCTTACTCAGGTTTTGAAAGAAACAAAGATTATTGCCGGTTATTCAAATAAGTTACCTGATTACAGCGGATTATACGGACTTTTTGCGGAGGGTTCTGATTCTGAAAAATCACTTCTGACTTCCTATATAAAGTTTGAGAATTTTGAAAAGGCAATTCAGGTAAAACAAAGCTTTAGCGAAGTTGATGTTTATGCGTGGACAACTCCTCCTCAGACTCAGAATGCATATTATAACTGGCTCAATAATTCAATAAATATTTGTGCGGGCTTGATATGGGCTAGCGGCTATGATGTAAACATGAGCATTGAAGAAAAGATGGCAAAAGTTGGAACCGTGATGGCTCATGAAATAAGTCATTCCTTCAGTATTCCAGGTTTTACCGGAGCAAGAAGAATGTCCTGGGATGAAAAAGATGTGGATGCTCTTAACAAAAAGCTTACTGAGTATGGAAATTATCTGCACAACTTTACTCTTTTGAATGCAATAAAATGTAATGGAGAACTTGTAAAGTTTGAAGCAGGCGCAGATATGTTTGGCATGGCAAGAATTTTGAATATGACAAAAAAGATTCCTGATTTTGATTACCAGAAATTTTTCCTGCTCTATTCTGATTTATGGTGTGAAAAAATTACGAGAAGTAAATTTGTATCTATTAAAATGAAGGATACCCATCCGGCGAGTTTTCTACGCGTAAATGCTGTAGTCCAGCAGTTCGATGAATTTTACGAAGCCTTTGATATAAAGAGCGGCGACAAAATGTATCTGCCGCCGGAAAAGAGAATAAGATTTTAGTTACTGTTTTTTGCCATATTACTCGCCGTAGTCTGGAGGATTTTCCGCGGCGGCGAGATTATCACCGGCTGGCAGCTTGTCCACAGAGCCAGTTGCCGCCGCAAGTGCCGCACTTGCAAGGTCTGCAATGTAGCCTGCTTCTGCGGCTTTTTCTTTTGTGGTACCGGCCTGGCCCAGGGAAAGGCGCTGCAGGTCTTTCTTTTCCTTGCGCTGGGCATCCAGGTCGCGGGCTTTGAGCAAGATGTCGGCAGCTTCGTCTGCGCGGACATGCAGGCACTGGGCTATTGCGCTTTCTTCAGCGGCTGCAAGATTTTCCAGGGTGAGAAACTGGCGCTGTAACTGCAGGGCCCGCTTTTCGCCAACGCCTGGCAATTCGAGGAAAATAGATTTTGTATTTTCTTTTGTACGAAGTCTCTGGTTTCGGCTTGTGGCAAAGCGGTGGGTTTCGTCTCGCACACGCTGCAAGAGGCGCAGACCATCGCTTCTTTTTGGCAGACAGATTGGCGTGCTGTTGCCCGGCCGATAGATTTCTTCATCCCGCTTGGCAAGACCAGCTATAGGAATATCGAGGCCGAGAGAATTCAGAATTTCTTCAACAGCATTTACCTGACCAATACCACCATCTATTAAAAGCAGGTCTGGCATGTCGGCCTGTTCATTGAGCAGTCTTGTATAGCGGCGGGAAACAGCTTCCTTCATTGAGGCAAAGTCGTCTATGAGGCCGTCGGTTGTACGCAGGCGGAAATATCTGTAGTTCTTTTTATCCGGGTTACCGTTATAGAAGCTGATGAGGGAGGCAACCGGCCACTTACCGCCGATATGGGCAATATCAAAGCCTTCAATACGAACTGGCAGGGAGTCTAAGCCAAGCTTTTCTTTGAGTTCTTCCAGAGCTGGCATATCACCACGGTCGCGAAGTCGGCGCACAATGTCTTCTTTTGCATTGTGTTTTGCCATCTGGATAGCGGCAACGTCTCGTGGCAGGTCATGGGACGAAACCATAATAACCTGGGAAGTTGCTTTTTTCTCTTCATGCAGCCAGCGGGAAATGTGGTCAAACTCCTGAGTGGCCGGAATATAAACCTGAGGCGGAATAGTGTGGATATCATCATAAAAAACCGCCATAAACTCGGCAATCAAATCATCATCATCATTCAAAGATTCTGCCCTGTAATTTTCCCGGCCCAGCAGCTTGCCACCACGAATCTTAAGCACAGTAAAGCTAACCAGTTCACCTTCACTTGCATAGGCAATGTAGTCGCGGTCATCAGAATCAAAGCTTTCTACTATATTCTGGTTCTGCAACACCATAAGGGCCTTAATGCCATCGCGCAATCTGGCGGCTTTTTCAAAGTCCAGAGCCGCTGCTGCTGCCTTCATTTCGGCCTGTAAGTCTTTTACTCTTTCTTCACCTTTTCCCTCAAGTAGCTTTTTAATTTCACCGATGTATAAATTGTAGGACTCTTTAGAAATTTTACCGCAGCATGGAGCCTGACACTGCTTCATGTGGTAGTAAAGGCAAGGTGTATCTCGCTTACGAAGAGTTCTGCAATGACGGATTGGATACAGCTTGAAGATGGCATCAAGAAAAGTATCCAGCGCCGCAACATCCGGGAAGGGACCAAAATAAGTGGAACCATCCTGTAAAATGCGGCGGGTCTTAAAAATTTTGGGATAATCCTCGCGGGTTATTCTCAAAACAGGATAAGATTTACCGTCCTTGAGACAAATATTGTAGCGGGGATTGTATTTTTTTATCAGGTTGTTTTCCAGCAGCAGAGCTTCGTACTCGTTAGCTGTTGTGATGTATTCAATAGAGTTGGCGTGGGAGATTAAAAGCCTTGTTTTTACGCTCTGTTGTCCTGAAAAATAGGAAGACAGGCGGCTCTTAAGGCTCTTTGCTTTTCCCACATAAATTACGGTGCCTTCTGCGTTTCGCCACAGATAGACGCCGCTGGATTGAGGAGCTTTTAAAGCTGTTTCGTGCAAAATGTCGCGGGTTGTCGCAGGCTTTGCACCGGTAGTTTTAGCTGTCATGTTATGTTAGGAAATTGTATCAAAAAAAGACTTCTTGTTATAGCGTTTTACGCCATGTTCATTGCCTTGGCAGGTACAGAGCTTTTTGCTAAGGATGTTGTTCTTGGCGGAAAAAATGGCTGGCCACAGTTCCAGCAGCAGGAAAACATAACCAGTGGTAAAGGACGCTATGGCTACGATTGTATAGAGCTTGCCTCGAATTCTTTTATTTTTGATGATTATACAGATTTACTTATAGATTTTGAAAATGCTGATATGCCGATTTCAGATGGTGATTACACCATCAACAAAAATAACTTTCAGTTGACAAATCAGACTAAAAACGAAAAGTTTGCTGGTCTCAGCCGCAATATGGGGGGCTTGAGCATTTCCGGTAAGCCAGGCACCTTCTTTGGTTCAGAGGGCTTGATGGGTTCCTTCTCAATTGAATTCTGGCTTTGTCCTTCTATAGCAGAAAATGGTGAAATAGTGCTTAACTGGGAATCTTCCCGCAATGAAGACGGGCAGCTTGCCTTCCAGGTTATTAACGGGACTTTTGATAAGGGCCACATAAAATGGGAATTAAATAATATTTTTGATACCTATTTGAATGCAGCTGGAAAAAATGAAGTTGAGTTGAAGGGAGTGTCAAAAATAATTCCAGATGTATGGAGTTATCATGTACTTTCCTTTGATTGTGAGACCGGTATTCTTGAATATCTTGTTAATGGAATTACAGAAGATATAACTTATATAACTACCGAACGTTCGGAAGGTGGAGATGTTAGTCTTGTCTATCTTGGAACACCATCCGAGCTTTCTATATGTTCTGAGTATACCGGCAAAATGGATGACTTTAGAATTTTGCGCAGACCTTATGCTGCACCAGATTATCAGTCTGCAGATAATGCAGGAAGAATTGGACACGCACAATATCTGCCTGGCGGAGGTCGTTTTGTAACTAAGCCTGTAATGGTATCCACAGGTTCTGTTTTGAATAGACTGGATGCGGAAATGAATGTGCCGGCTCAGACAGCTGTGTGCTACTATGTACGCTCCGGTGAAAATTTTTATGGCTGGACAGAAGACTATCCTGAATGGAAGCCTGTGGAAAGTGGACAGGATCTTTCAGGAATTACCGGGCTTTACTTTCAGGTTATGGCAGAGCTCATGCCTGATGGAAACGGAGAAAAAACTCCTGCAATTACTTCAATCACTCTGGACTTTACAGAATTACCTGAACCACTTCCTCCTTTTGTTGTAAAGGCAGTAGCTGGAAATGGAAGTGTAACAGTTTCCTGGAATTATTCAGTTGATGATACAGCCGGTGGCTACTATCTTTATTACGGAACAAGACCTGGTGAATATCTGGGACGCATGGCAATAGAAGGGGAGTCTCCAATAAATGTTGGAAATATTACTTCTTATACAGTTACAGGATTAGAAAATGGAAAAATATATTATTTTGCAGTTGCAGCATGGTCTGCTTATGATGTCCGGGTAGTCGGTAATCTTTCAAAAGAAGTTTTTGCGCGCCCGCTTGCACGCTTAAAATAAACAGGTGGCCTGCGGGCTTACAGAGGGGATTTATAATATGGCAAACAGTTTGATTTTAGCAAAGGCTCAAAATGCGGTTATGGCTCACGACTGGACAACCGCTGCTCGCTTATATAAGGAGCTGCTCCGTAATGATGAGTCGAATATGGAATATATTCAGCAGCTGGGAAATATTTTTGTGCGCTCCGGTCAAGATGAAAAGGCAATTCCTTATTATGAACAGATAGTCACTTTTAATCCTCAAAATACAGAGGCTATGGTTAGCCTTGGTGCAATTTTCCGCAGACTGAAAAGGTATGAAGATTCTGTTAACATTCTTCACAAGGCTCAGGACATTTCTGCCAATAATCCTACAATCAATTATAATCTTGGTTTTACCTACAAAGAGATGGGCGACTATGATGATGCAATTGATGCCTTTGAGTCTGTAATTTCAAAGAATCCTGATGATGTTCTTGCACATAATCATCTGGGAGCAATTTATTTTGCAAAAAAAGAATACGATAAATCAATTGCTGCATACAAAAAAGGTCTGCAGGTAGATCAGAATCATCCAATATTAAACTATAACCTTGCTCATGTTTATGAAGAGATAAAAAATTATCCAGATGCAGTACGCTGTTTTGAAATAGCCCTCAAAACCCGGCCGGGCTGGCTTGAAGCAATCAGAGACTTTAGCGAGCTGCTTATAAATTGTCAGGAAACAAAGCAGGCACAGGAGCTCGTTGAACAGTCAATTAAGCTGCATCCTGATGATGTAGAACTGCTTTGCATTTTGGGAAGAATTTATCTGAATCAGTTTGATTATGACAATGCGACAAAAACTTACAGAAAAGCAGAAAGCCTGCGAAAAAATGATATAGAAATTTTAGTTGGTCTCTCTAAATCTCTTGAAAAAGGAATGAAGATAGATCAGGCTATGGATAAAATTCTTGATGCAGTAGAGATTGCACCTGAAAATCTTGAAGTATGCAAACAGTATGCCCATGTTTTGCTTTCTGCACAACGCTATGAAAAGGCTCTTGAACTTATTAAAGCAATAGATGAAAAAACTAGTGGAAAAGATTTGCAAATTCTCGACCTTTACGGACAATATTTTGTCTGTCGTGGAGATGAGGAAGCTGCTAATACATATTTCGATAAAATCAGAAGACTGAATCATAATTACAAAGATTATATGATAAATGCAGCAGAGCGTTATATTCAGACTGGAAATTATGAAAAGGGCGAAGTGCTGGCTGAAAGCTTTGTTGAAAGTCGTCCAAAACAGGGTGATGGATATAATCTGTTAGGTACAATTAACTCACAGAGGGGCCAGCTCAAAAAAGCAAAGACAGAATTCGAAAAGGGAATATCGTTAAAGAATCCTAACATCTATGCTGTAAAAGAACTGGAGAAAATTTATAACGAGCTTGAGGCTAATAAAGAAATATTTAACGATGAAGAAATGCCGATTGCAGTTGATGCAGATAAGCTCAGCACAGAAGAAGGCGGAAATATTGCTTCAGAAAACATAATTGCAAGCGATGAAGAAACTCAGGAGCAGTTAGACGCACTTAACGAAGGCTATAGCAGTCTTGAAGCAGAACCTCCAATTGAGCAGGCTCTTTCTGGTGAAGACAGAGATTTCTGGGAAGATTTTGATGATGACCCTGATGCTCAAAATCAGCCGGTGGCAGAAAATGAAGATGTCTATGATGAAAATGCGGAGGATGCAGATTTTCTTTCTATGATGCCGCCAGAAGCTTCAAATGAAGGCGATAGTCTGAAAAATGATTTAGCAGAAGATGAAGATGCTTTTGATTTTTCAAGCTTTGAAGATGGTAAAGTCGAAGATGCTGATATTCAGTCAGAAGAAAAAGCTGGCAAAGATAAAGATATAGAAGCAAAAGAAGAATACGAAAATGATTTACAGTCTGCCGGGCAGCCGGAACTGCAATCTAACTATAAAGACAGCAGCCCTGTAAGTTCTTTTGAACCTGTACAGGAAGCTCTTCCTGAAGCAAAGCCTGCTTCAAATATTATAACAGGCTCTGAAGATACAGTTGCTCCAGTGCCGATAGACAGTCTTACAGAAGCTTCTGCCGGACAGATGATGCAGGAGTTAAAAAATCAGCAGAAGGAGCTTGAATTACAGCAGAGGGAATTTGCCCTGCAAAAAAAAGAGCTTGTGGAAGAGTTAAAGCAGGAAAATGAAAAAATGATTGTTGAGACCGTATCTCGTACTGTAGATGAAAAACTGTCAGAATATGATTTACGGTCTGAAGCAAGTAAGGAAGTTGTGGAGGATGCAGAGCTGGCAGAGGAGCTCGAAGAGCCTGCGGAGTTCATGCCTGAAATCCCTGCAGAAGAACTGCATTTTGATTCAATAGATAAAGAAACAGAAATCTCCAGTGAAAATGATATAGAACTTTATGATGATGATTTTACTGAAGTTGGGTTTGGAGATGAGTTTGCAGATGAGGAGGCCTCTATGTCAGAGTCAGAAGAAATTCTTGCTGAAGAAGCATTGCTTGATGGAATGGCACCAGCTGAAAATACAGTCATGGCTGAATCGGACCAGACTATGGAAGAAGTTAAATTTGCCTGTGTAACAGATTTTGCAGATTCATCAGATTCTGTAGATTCTGCGTCTGAGCATATTGAAGAAAGTGTGAACGAAAAATCTGGAGTTGAAGAAAAGCTTGAGTCTGAAGCAGAAGAAGCCTTCATTACAGCAGATGATATGCTGGATAAGATTGAAAAAATTCTCAATAACAATGATTATGCAAAATCTTGTGAAGCTGAGCTTGAGTTGTTTAAACGACTTCGTACTCTTTCTAACTTCCTACCGGAGCGTGAAAAGAACTCTTTTGACTGCTGCCGTATGCGCATGGTTATAGAGTATATCATTTCCAAAATGTCTGGAAAGCCAGGCCTGCTTATAACTGCTGAATCACTTATTAAATCTGGTGTACTTGGAGATGAATATAACCGTCAGCTTGAGGCCAGCAGTGATGAAGAACTCAGCAATGATTTAATCTGTCATGTAATTAAAGATATGAAGCAGCTTGCGCAGGGACTGGAAGATAAGTATCTGTGTACAGCCCTCTGCGTAAGTGCAGATGGAATCTTAGAGCAGATTGCCCTAAGAAACCAAAAGAGCGAAATCTTTTAAAGTCTGATAATTCTTGAATGAGTAATAACCTCATTGCCGTCTTCGGTGATGAGGACATCATTTTCAAGGCGAGTTCCGCCAATTTCCACATCATAAAGGCCCGGCTCACAGGTCAAAATCATTCCCGGCTTAAATAACATTTCTGGATTCTGAGTCATGTTTACACGTGGTGCCTCGTGAATTTCAAGTCCAATAGCGTGTCCAAGACCATGTGGCATTTTACGTTTAGCAGCTGCAAAAACTGAATCACATTTTTTTGCTGCATCAAGAATAGGTTTGCCTGGCTGGTAAAGCTTAAGGGCTTCATCATAAGCCTTCTGTACAAGATTAAGCTGTTTTTCCTGAGCTTCTGTAAGAGGTCCCTTTGCAACAGTTAAAGTTGTATCACTTGTGTAACCATTGTAAACAACACCAAAGTCGAGAATAGAAAGACCCTGTGCAGGCCATTCAGCTGCAGTGTATCCAGGGAAGGCGTGTATGGCAAAGCTTCTGGAAGGGCCTGCGGCTAAAGTATCAAAGCCTGTGCGCTGACAGCCATTCTCACGAAGTTTTCTTTCGATTAAAAGGGCAACATCAGTTTCGGTTTTGATTTTTCCCTTTTTAATCTGTGCTTCAATTTCATCAATAATGAGGTCGCCCACACGAGCCGCCTCGCGTGTACATTCAATCTCATATTCATCCTTTTGCATGCGGCAGTCCATAACAAATTTATGAGCACCATCTTCCTTGCAACGGCAGTCGTAATTAGAGAGGGCGTCTATAAATTTAAGGTAGTCTGGATAAGTCAGGTATGGAGGAAGCTCAAGTTTGCTGTTCTCGCCATGAGTATAACATGCATTGAGTACAGCCTTCACAGCATCGATATCCTTATTCTTGTAGCGGGTATATGGCACAAGCTTATCAAATTTAGCCTGCTGCTTAGCAAGGTTTTCGTCCCAGGGAACAAGAACAGTGTAGCCATCACTAAAGATAATCAAAACAGCGTCGCTAGGGTGATTAGTATAGTAAGGTACAGCAGGATCACGGTGTTCCTCGCTGTCAACAAAAACACAGGCACCTGTGTCGGTATCGTGCAGGTAGTCTGCAAGTCTTTTGCGACGGGCACGATAAATTTCATTTAATTCATCATCAGAATATTGTTTCATAAAAACCTCTTATATATGTTCCATATGTAATATGTGGAATAATAATTTATTTTTTGATTTTATGTAAGATAAGACTAACAATCTCGTCTCTGCTGATTACAAGCTCAAGCACTCCAATAATTGCAAAGACAATTCCGGTAACTATAATTGGAGCTCCATAGCCTATAAAGCGGCCGTAAGGGGCAAAGAATTTTACAAGCTGTCCGTGCAGGAAATAGCAGGGCAGAGCTGCAATTGCAGACATAAGAAGCATTTTGAGCGAGTAAAGCAGAGTTCCTTTTACAAGCTGTCCTACTTCAATGTTTTCCATTTTTTTCATAAAGATGAAAAGGAATACTGTATTTAATAAACTTGCAGCACTTAGTGCAAGTGCAATTCCATTTCCGCCCATTGGTCTAAAAAGAATGAGTACCAGCAAAATGTTTGAGCCAAAGTTTACCAGTCCTGCTATTGTAGGGAGCTTTGGTTTTTCCTGGGCATAAAAGGCCGGAGAAATAATTCTGTTCAAGGCTATGAAAAGTAAGCCTGCAATGTGAAATCGGAACTCGCCCAGTGTTAGTCTTACCGAATCATCATCAAAATGGTTTGACTTATAAAGAAGCGAAATGATTTCGCGGCCGGTAATGAGTGAGTAGGCGGTGATTGGAATAGAAATCAGAGTCATGATTTTGATTGCCTGAAGCAGCATGGAATTAAACTGGCTCCAGTCTTTTTTGTGAGCAAAACCAGACAAGTCCGGCAGAATTACAGTGCCTATAGAAACGGCAAAAATTCCAAGAATCAGTTCCTGAAGGCGGAGACTGTAGCTGAGGCTGGAAGCAATTCCTGGCCCGACTCTTTTTGCAAAAGATGTAGAAACTACGTCATTAAGCTGATAGGCTGCAATTCCAACAATTGTAGGCAGAATCAGAGAAAGCACCTTGCGGGTTCCCGGATTTGTAAAGGCATTTCGCAGGCTTGTTAGTTGAGCCTTCCAGCCTGTTTTCCTTACAAAGGGCCACTGGAAAAATGCCTGGACGCTTCCCCCAATTACAACACCAATCGACATTGCCCGTGCCGGGTTCGAAGTGTGAGGAGCCAGCAGATATGTTGAAAGAATTACAATTCCATTGAACATTACCGGTGTAAAACCAGAAGGTGCAAAAACTCCACAGCTATTTAAAATGCCCTGAAAAAATGCTGCTACCGAAATC